>Ga0209131_1002173_pt1 | contig 13384 bp, 12 predicted proteins | sample GraSoi_2013_40cm_FD_185826 | JGI IMG/M metagenome (GOLD analysis project Ga0209131, IMG submission 185826) | Grasslands soil microbial communities from the Angelo Coastal Reserve, California, USA - Sample 9_17_2013_40cm (SPAdes) (version 2) | ecosystem: Environmental > Terrestrial > Soil >...
TGACGCCGGCAATCGCCGCCGGCATGGGCGCGGCCTGAATGCGCTCGATGGCGGTCGAGAGCGCTCCAATGGCAGAGCGCGCCGGTGGCATCGAGGAGTGGCCAGGGGTGGCGTACGCCGTCAGGCGAAGCGTGACCGAGCCCTTTTCCGCGATGCCAATCAGGGCCGTTGGCGGCTTGAGTCCCGGCAGTATTCCTTCCGCAATGAGCAGCCCCTCATCCAGGGCAAACTCACAGTGCACGCCACGCTCGGCCAGCAGCCGGGCAATCTTGCTGGCACCTTCCGCGCCACCGTTCTCCTCATCGTGGCCGAACGCCAGGTAGATCGTGCGCCGCGGCTTAAAGCCACGGGCGACCAGCGACTCGACCGCCTCGAGGATGGCCATCACGTTGCCCTTGTCATCCCAGCTGCCGCGACCCCATATGAACCCATCGCGGATGTCGCCGGAGAACGGACCGGCGTGCCAGTCCTTTTCCGTTCCGGGCGCCACCGGGACGACATCCTGATGGGCCATCAGCAGGATCGGCTTCGCCGCTGGATCCTTGCCGGTCCAGGTATAGAGGAGGCTGTAGCCGTTCACGATCTCGCGCTGCAGGACCGCGTGAAGGTGAGGGAACGTACGTTCGAGGTAGGCGCGAAATTCGAGCAGCTGGGCCAGAGTATCCGCCGAAGGGTTCTCAAACGATATGGTGCGAAATCGAATCGCCCCGGCGAGCCGCGCCGACACGGCCCCGCTATCGACAGGAACTGCCGTCGAGGGACGCACCGCGATCTGTTGCGAACCGTGTCGCAGGGTGTTGATCGCAAGTATGAGCGCGACGGTCGCGACAGCGGCAATGAATGCGAACGATGCGCGCCGAATCATGGGGCCACCCGGGGCAATCGCGAGCTAGGCACCCAGCTCGCGCAGGATTCGGTCCTTGAGTTGCTGGGCCTCGGGGCTCGAGAGCTTGCGCGGGTGCTCGAATGGAACCTCATAGGTCGCCTGGATTTTCGCCGGGCGCGCTGACAGCACGAAGATGCGGTCCGCCAGGTGGATCGCTTCTTCCACATCGTGGGTGATCAGCACGACGGTATGGCGCTCTTCCGCCAGAATCCGCAGCAATTCCTTGCGCATGCGAAAGCTCAGCAAGGCATCCAGCGCGGAGAACGGTTCATCCATGTAGAGAATTTCCGGCTTCACCACCAGCGCACGGGCCAGTTCTGCCCGTTTGAGCATGCCGCCCGACAGCTCGTGCGGATAGCTCAGCTCGAAGCCTTTCAAGCCAACCAGGTCGGCATAGTGGTCTGCCAGTTGCTCCTTGTTGCTGGGGGCGTGGCCATTGAGTCCGAACATCAGATTCTGCTGCACCGTCAGCCACGGGAAGACCGAGCCGTGCTGTGAGATGAGAATGCCCTTGGCGCTGGGTCCAATCCGGGACGCGCCATCGACTTTCACGGTGCCTTCGTCCGGCCGATCGAAGCCGGCGATGACATTCATCAGGGTCGTCTTGCCGCAGCCCGAGGGGCCGACGAAGGCGACGAACTCGCCGTCGGCGACGTCAAAGCTGACGTCGTTGACGACCTGCAGCGATCCTTGATCCGTGAGGAAGCCTTTTTTCAGCCCCTTAACGGCAATTTTAGCGGGCATAACGCCACCTGACGATCTTGAGCCCTTCCAGCAGCCGCATGGTGCCGTCAAGCGACAGGCCGATCAACCCGATGATCACCATGCCGCTGATGACCAGATCGTAGCGGTTACCGGCATTGCGTGAGTCAATGATCAGATACCCAAGTCCGGAGCGCAGTGCAATCATTTCGGCTGCGACCACCACGAGCCAGGCCACGCCCAGGCCGATGCGCATGCCCACGATGATCTGCGGCAGCACGGCGGGGATGATGACCTGGCGAAACAGGGTGTAACGGGATACGCCAAAATTCTCCGCCGCCCGCAGATAGCGCCGCTCGATGGTGTGCACGCCGGCGGTGGTCTGCACCACCATCGGGAATACGGATGAGATAAAGATGAGAAATATCGGCGATGCGTTGCCGACGCCGAACCAGAGGATGGCAATCGGAATCCAGGCGATCGGGGAAATGGGTCGCAGGATCTGGAAGATAGGGTTGAAAGTCGAAAACGCACCCTTGACCCATCCCATCCACAGTCCCAGCGGCACCGCAAAAAGGACAGCCAGGCCGAATCCCGTGCCGACGCGCATCAGTGATGCGCCGATGTGTTCCCACAGGGTGCCGTCCCGGATCAGTTCCAGCGTGCCCTGCACGACCTGCCAAGGTGTGGGAAAAATCGCGCTCCGCGTCAGATCGACCACCAGCCACCAGAGTGCGATCAGCAGTGCGATGACGGTGACAGAAGGAGCCACCTTCCTGAAGATCGAAATCGCTGACCGTTTCATCACCACCCCATCGCTCCCAGGAGTTCCCGCAGCCGCCACCGCAGTCTAGCCCAGGCGGATTCGGGCTTCGGGTCAACGATGATCGTCATCTGTCCACTGGCGTGTGCCGTACAGGCAAACTGATAATCGGAGGCCACGGCAAACGGGAGGCGGAAGCTCTGGCCCGGCATCATCAGGGTGGGACCGAATATCTGCGGGACATCGTCCAGATTCCGCAGGACGAGGATATCCTGCAGGCCAAGAGTCAGATGGATCCTGGAGGGGAGTATCTCTACTTTATTTCCCGCCATGCGACGAGCCCAGGTTCCCTTCGGAATCTCGAACAGCACGTCCCGCGAAGGGGTCCGGATGGGGGTAAACGCGGCCCAGGCCAGGGCACCCAGCCCGATGGCGACGAGCGATAATCCCACCCGGCGAAGGTACCTCATAACTTGTGTGTGCTGCGGTAGTGGTAAGCAAGGGCCTACTTCTTTAGCAAGAGCCGCACATCATGCACGAAATCGTCGGCATTGTGTCCAAATGGCATCAGGGCGCGCAGGGCCCCGCTCTGGTCAATCAGATAAATGAACGAGGAGTGGCTCAGCGCATAGCCGCCCGGGACGGCCACTTTTTTCCCTACGGAAATGCCGTAATCCCGACGCACGGCAGCCAGCTGTTCGGGGGTGCCGGTCCCGCCCACAAAACTGGGATCGAAGGCGGCCAGGTATTGCCGCATGCGCTGCGGATTGTCCCGTTCCGGATCTACGGTGATGTACAGGACCTGCATGTCATCGGACATCGTAGTCATCTTCCGGTGCGCCATCGCCAGAATGCCGAGCGTGATGGGGCACACCTCCGTGCAATTGGTGTAGCCAAAGGACAGCAGGACCACTTTTCCGCGGTAGCGGCTGAGCCTCAACGTCGTGCCGTCCGATCCCGACAATGAGAAGTCAGGCGCCAGGCGAGGCGGGGTGAACACGCCGGCATTGAGACTCCCGTCGCCGGCTGTCGTGCCGAACGAAACCAGCGACAGCACCAGGGCGAGCGCCGGAACCCGACGGGCTCGGCGCATTACAGTGGAATTGCCGCAGGGTTCGCAGCCCTCGCAAAGCGCTCGTTCACGTAGGTGTCATAGGCGATGGGATGCTTGATGGTTCCGGCCTCGAGCGACAGTTGCATCAATTCCTCGAATTCTGTCCTGATCATGCGCAAGTCACCGTAGGTGACGCGGTCGGTCGGATGGTCCATTACGAACTGGATGATATTGGGGTCCTGGTTGAAGAACTTCCTGCCCGCGGCGATGGCCACCGCCTTGTTCCGATTTTCCTGGCGGGCGTCGAGCCAGAGGCCCGCTCCCAGCACATGGTCGACGAGATCCTGAACCAGGGCGGCGTTTTCGTCGATGAGTTCTTGCCGTACCGTCAGCACACAGCAGATGTAGTTGCGCCATTCATCGCGCGTCATCCGCAGGGTACGCGCGTAACCCGCGCGTTGCGCCGCGGCGCCGAAGGGTTCGCCCGTGCAATACGCGTCCACCGCATTGGCGTAGAGCGCGGCCGGCATATCGGGAGGCGCCATCTCAACCACCTGGATGTCGCCGGGCGTCATGCCTTCCTTCGCCAGCATTTTCCTCAGGAACAGAAAGTCGACGGCGAAGCGGCTTGGAATGGCGACGCGCTTGCCCCGCAGCTCGCTGAAATGCTGGTACGGGGAATCGGTGCGAACCATGATCACGGCGCCCGAGCGATGGCCCAGGGACACGATCTTGATGGGAATTTTCCTGTCGGCGAGATCCATCACCAGCGGCGCCAGCATGTACGCCGCCTGGATTCTCCCAGCCATCAAGGATTCCTTGATTTCGGGCCAACCACTGTACTTGCTGTATTCGTAGGCGAACTGCGGGGTACCGCCGGGGCCGGCCCGGTTCGCCGTCGCCCTGGCGATGCAGGCCACGGGCAGGGTGAGGTTGCAGGTCACCGGCAGGCCGCCGACGATCAAGGCCTTGTGCTGTTCTTTTGCCGCACAGGACAGGAGGCTCACGGGCAGGGACGCGGCAAGCACGCCTTGCAGCACGCGCCGGCGTTCCAGGAGGCGTTCGGACTCCGGTTCTCTTGGGTTCAAAGGCAGGGTTCTCAACGTGGGTTCAGACGCTGATCCGCCGCAGCGCTAGCGCGGCTGGACATCCTCTTTAAGTGTATAGGAAGTACCGCAAACCTGCAGTGGCGGCCGCAGCGGCGCAATCGCGCCGGTTGCAGCCATGCGGGCCGGACAGCGGTGCGCTATGCTGAGTTGCGCCCCTGGGCTGGCGGCTGTCGTGCCGCGGGATGCGCAAAAGAACAGGTACACAGGCGATGAACACGCGAACCCCGGGCGCAGACCGTGTAGCCAGAGACGTGCCGGCAGTGCGTGCGGTGCTCTTCGATCTTGATGGCACCCTGATCGACAGCGAGCAGCACACCGAGGAGGCCGTGGAGGCCGTCGTCGCACGACACGGCATTGCGGGTTTTGCGCTGCCTGCCACCGAGACGCACGGCCGCACCTGGGAATCCGTTGCGAAGGAGATCCGCGCGCGCACCAAGCTCACGGTTGATGTGGCGGAACTGGCCGCGGCCATGCTCGAACACTGGGTCGCCGGCACCGCCCACGTGATACCCATCCCCGGCGCACCCGAGGCCATCCGCGCCGCGGCGGCCAGCGGACTCAGGCTCGGCGTGGTTTCTTCCAGCCCGCGCTCCGTGATTGATTCCTTTCTCGACAAGCTGGGCGTCAGCGATCTCATCGAGGCGCGCGCCCGCATCGGCGCCGAGGCGGTGCGCGCCACCAAGCCCGATCCGCACGGCTTCCTGCTCGCCGCACGTGCGCTGGCGGTCGATCCTGCCGAATGCCTGGTGTTTGAAGACAGCCGTGCCGGACTGCTGGCGGCGCAGGCCGCCGGGATGCGCTGCATTTTCATCACCTGCCGTGCCACCGACGTGGCGGGGAACATCGGTCTCGCAACGGCGGCCTTCGAGGATTACCGCGCGCTGCCGCCGCAATTCTGGCAGCGGCTGGCCGCCGGCGATGGCGATCTGAGGAACCCGGCCACCGCATGAGTGCCGCGAACCCGGAACTCCTGCGTCGCTACCGCACGCAGATTTTCGCCGCGACCTGGCTGTCCTATGCCGGTTTCTACCTGTGCCGGAAGGTTTACGCAGTCCTGAAGCATCCGCTCAAGGAACAGTTTCATCTGGACGACGTCCACATTGCCTATCCGTGGACCATCTATCTGGTTGCCTACATGCTCGGTCAGTTCCTGGCGGCCTGGCTCGGCAAGCGCATGGAGAGCCGGCGCGTGCTGGCCTACGGCATGTGTGTGGCGGCGGCCTGCAACGTCGCGCTCGGACTGCTGGTGGATTCCCACGTCGCCAACGTCTTCACCTGGATGTGCGTGACGATGGCGATTCATGGGTTGTCGCAGGCGACGGGCTGGCCGCACAACGTGGCGCTGTTTGCCAACTGGACCCGCCGCTCTGAGCGCGGAACCCTGTTTGGGTTGTGGGGCACCTGCTACCAGCTCGGCGCGGTGGCGGGCAAAGGGCTGGCCGGATTCCTGCTGGGCTGGCTCGGCATGGCGTGGTCTTTCTACGGTTCGAGCCTGGTGCTGTTCGCGATTACCGTGCTGTTCGTCGTGCTGGCGCGCGAGCGGCCGCAGTCGGTCGGCCTGTCACTGGAAGACGATGCGGAGCCGGATGTGCCCGAAGGTACGGCAGGCGGGGCAGGGCCGGCCCGCCCAGCGCCCCTGCCTGCGGGCTTCATCGGATCGATCATCGCCATGGGTCTCATATACTTTGGCTTCAAGTTCATCCGCTACGCGCTCGACAGCTGGTCCACGCTGATTCTGGTCGAGCAATTCCGGATGTCGACGACGATCGCCGCTTACCTGTCCACCGCCTTCGACTGGATTGGATTCCTGGGCGTCATTGCCGGCGGCTTCTGGTCCGATCGCATGCCCGGCGCCCGGCGCACGCCGGTCATCTTCTGGATGACGGCAGGTTGCTTCGTCTTTACCACACTCATGTGGCTCGTGGGCCTGTCCTCGCCGTTGCTGTTCGTCGTCATGCTCGGCTTGATTGGATTTACGGCGATGGGTCCGGATTCCCTGCTCTCCGGGGCCTGCGCCATGGATATCGGCAGCCGGCGCCAGGCCGCGCTGGCGGCCGGTGTGATCAACGGTCTGGGTTCGATCGGGCCGATCGTGCAGGAACCGCTGATTGGCTGGTTAAAGGAAACCCATGGGTCACAGGCGGTGCTGCTGCTGCTGGTGGGAGTCGTATTCTTGACGACAGTCGCCACCGGCCTGCTCGCGCGCTTCGAGCATGGCCGCGTCTGAAGGAGAAACACCGATGGCAGCGTCTGACAATAATAAAGTACGGGTTGGAGAGTTGATTTCAGAATGCATGGCCACCTTCATCATCCTGGCCATCGGCGATTCAGTAGCCGCCATGTACACGCTCTACGATCCCAGTCCCTATCAGCATGCCTACTGGGGCGTGTGCATCACCTGGGGGATGGCGGTCACGCTAGCCATCTACGTGACGGGCGCTGTTTCGGGCACGCACGCCAACCCGGCGGTGACGCTGGCGCTTACCGTGTTTCGCGCCTTCCCACGCGGCAAGGTCCTGCCCTATATGGGCGCGCAGGTCGCCGGTGCGTTTATCGGCGCCGCCGTCGCCTACCTGCTGTTCTCGCCAGTAATCGATCACTACAATGAGCTGCACCAACTCAGTCGCAGCCTCGATGGCGGCGCGGCGGGCGTGTTCTTCACGCATCCGGGGGCAGGCATTTCGACCGCGCACGCCTTCGTCGATGAAATCGTGCTCACCGGGATTCTGGTGCTCGGCGTGTTCGCAATTACCGAGCAGTTCAACACCCTGGCGCCGGCGGCCAATACCGGAGCGCTGATGATCGGGCTGCTGGTGGCGGCGATCGGCGCGTCGGCCGGATATCTGGAAGCCTGGCCGATCAACCCGGCCCGCGATTTCGGGCCGCGCCTGTTCTGCTTTCTCAATGGCTGGGGTGCACAGGCCCTGCCAGCGCCGGGGAGTTACTGGTGGGTGCCGATATTGGGCCCGTTGCTGGGAGGCGTGGCAGGTGGCGGCCTGTACCAGCTCGCGATCCGGCCCTTTCTTCCGGCGCGGCGGGCAGGGGTGCGCTCATGACCCGGCCGCGGCATGTGCTCGCGATCGATCAGGGGACGACCTCGACACGCGGCATCGTGTTCAACGACCAGGCGCGCACGGTTTCGATGGCACAGCGCGAATTCCCCCAGCATTACCCGGCGCCGGGCTGGGTCGAACACGATGCCGAGGATATCTGGCGCGACACACTGGCGACCTCTCGCGAGGCCATCGACAAGTCCGGGGTCGGCGCGCGCGGCATCGCCGCCGTTGGCATTACCAACCAGCGCGAGACGGCGGTCATATGGGAGCGGAGCAGCGGCAAGCCCATTCATCGAGCCATCGTCTGGCAGGACCGGCGTACGGCGGAGCACTGCGCCCGCCTAAAGAGCGACGGCGCGGAGAGTTTGGTCCGGGAGCGCACCGGGCTGCTGCTCGATCCCTACTTCTCCGGGACCAAGGTCGCCTGGTTGCTCGATCAGGTCCCCGGCGCCCGCGCGCGGGCGGAGCGGGGTGAGCTTGCCTTCGGCACCATCGATTGTTTTCTGCTCTGGCGGCTGACCGCCGGCAAGGTGCACGCCACGGACGTGACCAACGCCTCGCGCACGTTGCTGTTCGACATTCATCGCGGGCAGTGGGACGAGGAACTGTTGCGCCTGATCCGCGTGCCGCGCGCGCTGCTGCCGGAGGTGAAGGGGAGCAGTGAGATCTATGGCGAGACCGCGCGAGGTCTGTTTGAAGAGGCCATCCCGATCGGTGGCATCGCCGGTGACCAGCAGGCGGCTCTCTTTGGTCAGGCCTGCTTTGAGCCCGGGATGGCCAAGTCCACTTATGGCACGGGCTGTTTCCTGCTGCTCAATACCGGTGAGACCGCGGTGCTGTCGCAGAACCGCATGCTCACGACGCCCGCCTATCGGATCAATGGGCGCACGACCTACGCGATGGAAGGCTCGATCTTCGCGGCGGGCGCCGCCATCAAGTGGCTGCGCGATGGGCTCGGCCTCATTGCCAACGCCGCGGAATCGGCCGCGCTGGCGAAGCGGGTGCCGGACAGCCACGGCGTCTACATGGTACCCGCGTTCGTCGGCCTGGGCGCCCCGCACTGGGAGCCCAACGCACGCGGTCTCATCAGCGGCCTGACCCTCGACGCCACCGGCGCCCATCTGGCGCGCGCGGCGCTCGAATCGGTGGCATTCCAGACGCGCGATCTGACCGCCGCCATGGCCAGCGATGGTGCGCACCGTGCCGCCGCGATCCGGGTCGATGGCGGCATGGCCGCGAATGACTGGTTCTGCCAGTTTCTTGCCGACGTGGTCGAGGCGCAGGTGGAGCGGCCGACCGAGCTCGAGACCACGGCACTGGGTGCGGCCTTCCTGGCCGGTCTCGCCACCGGCGTATGGCCGGATCTGAAGGCGCTAAGCGCGACCTGGGCGTCCGGCGCCGTGTTCAAGCCGGCTATGGCCGCCGCGCGCAGGGCGGAGCTGGTCGCGGGATGGGCCACGGCGTTGCGCCGGACGCTGCTGAAATGAGGTGTTGCATGAATCTGCGCAGAATGGTTCTCGCGGCAGCGATCAGTCTGGCAGCGGTTGAAGGCTGGGCGGCGGGCCCCCGCACGCCGATCGAGCACCTCATCGTCCTCGTGGGCGAGAACCGCAGCTTCGACAACATGTTCGCGACCTACCAGCCGAAGGCGGGGGAAACAATCGCCAACCTGTTGTCGCGCGGCATCGTGCGCGCCGACGGCTCGCCCGGCCCGAACTTCAGACTCGCCGAACAGCGTACCGCCGAGGTGACGGGCCTCTTTTCGCCGACCCCCACAGTGACCGGCAGCTATTCCCCACTGCCGCAGCCCTACGCCGCCGATGCGTTCGGCCAGCGGCAGGACATACCCGACGCGCGCTTCGCCGATGTCATGCCGAACGGGCCGTTCCAGATCACGCAATACGTGGGCTATGGCGCTCACACGGGCAACCCGGTGCACCGCTTCTTCCAGATGTGGCAGCAAATCGATGGCGGCAAGATGGACCTGTTCGTGTGGACCGCGGAGTCGGCGGGCCTCGGCCCGAGCAATGACAACGCCTTCTTCGGGCACGAGCACACGCTGCAGGGCGGTGTGGCGATGGGCTTCTACAATATGGCGCGGGGCGATGCCGCCTATTTCCGCTCGCTCGCGGACAAGTACGCCATTGCAGACAACTACCACCAGACGATCCTGGGCGGAACCGCAGTCAATTACTTCGCGCTCGCGACCGGCGACGTCGGTTTCCACACCGCAGAAGGCAAGCCGGCGACGCCGCCGGCCCGCCTGATTGAGAATCCAGATCCACAGCCCGGGACGAACAACTGGTACAAGGAGGACGGCTTCCGGGGAGGCACCTACGTCGATTGCGCGGATCAATCGGCGCCGGGAGTAGCGCCCATACGCGCCTACCTCGCGACCCTGCCGTACAGGGTATTCAACGACGGCAACTGCGAGCCGGGCCACTTCTACATGGTCAACAACCTTGATCCCACCTACAGAGGCGATGGCCTGCGCCAGGAGTCCCGGCCTGACAGTCTCCTCCTGCCGCCACAGACGATTCCCAGCATCGGCGACCTGTTGAGCGCGGGTGGTGTGTCCTGGAAGTGGTATGCCGGCGGGCGCAACGACGGCAAGCTCACGGACCGCGAATACTGCGCAATGTGCGACACGCTCAGCTACTTCACCTCCACCATGAAGGGGCCTGATCGCGAAAAGCTGCAGGACCTGCAGCAGTTCTACGTGGATGCCAAGAATGCCGCCACCTTCCCCGCGGTCAGCGTGATCGCTCCCTACGACAGCGTCTCCGGGCATCCCGGTTATGCCATGGAGTTCGCCTTTGACGAACTGGCGCAAGACGTCATCACGCGGGTGCAGGCGAATCCGGAACTCTGGCGCCACACCGTCATACTGGTGACTTTTGACGAAGGGGGCGGATACTACGACTCGGGCTACGTCCAGCCGCTCCACTTTTTTGGTGACGGCACGCGCGTGCCGTTCATCGCGGTCTCACCCTATGCGCGACCGGGACATGTCGATCACACTTATTACGATCACGCCTCGATCATCAAATTCATCGAGTACAACTGGGGCCTGCCGCATCTGTCGGCGCGCAGCCTCGACAACCTGCCCAACCCCGTGCACGAGAAGCGCGACCCCTACGTTCCCGCCAACCGGCCGGCGATTGGTGATCTGGCGGGGATGTTCGATTTCAGGCGCAAGCCATAGACCACCTAGAAAAATCATTTATTATTAGTAGATTACAGATACTATCTAATCTAATTTGTCACTTCTGTCCTTTGCCTGTCGCGCCGCTGCACGAAGGCGACGCCGGCAACGATGAATACGAGCAGGGCCGCGGACGCCGAATACCTGCTCAGGGCGAGGCCGCCTTTGCTGAGCGGCTTGTCCAGGAAATCACCGAGCGTGGCCCCGAGCGGCCGGGTGAGGATGAACGCCGCCCAGAACAGCAAGGTCCTGGAGGTGCTCGTCCAGTAGTATGCGACCGCGACGAGCGCGAGCAGCGCACCGAATACCAACGCCGCGCCGTCGTAGCCAAGACCGGCGGAATCGGCGGTCCAGTCCCCGAGGGCCGTACCGAGCGTCTGGGAGAACATGATGGTGACCCAGTAGAACATTTCTTCCCGCGGCGCGTTGACGGCTGCGACCGCAACGGATCCCAGCGTTCGATACCACGTGGCCAGCGACGCCAGCAGCAGCACCAGCAATAACGTGCTGCCTCCCGCATAGCCGATACCCAGGGAGCGATCGGCGAAGTCCGCAAGCGTCGTGCCTACCGTTGTCGTCGCGATGATCGTCGTCCAGTACAGCGACGGGTGAAAGCGCCTGGCCCGGATCTGCGCGCCGACGGCAATCAGCAAAACGACGGCAAAAATTGCGGTCCCTACCAGGTAGCCCAGGTTCATGGACATCGAAACGGCATCCCCACCGGTCTCTCCGAGCGTGGTGGCGGCAATCTTGATGATCCAGAACGACAGCGTCAGTGCGGGGACCTTACTCAGGCCCGATTCGGCGTGACTGTTCATGCGGCGGCAACTCCTGAACTGTGGAGATCATACCGGGCGCTGAGGCATTCTTGATAAGGGGCGGGTGTCCAGTAGACTGTAGGCGTCAACAGGTGACACCGGCCAGCGATCAGAGTTCCGAGGAGGGAAATTGAAGGCGGCAGCGTTTTACAGCTCGGCAGCGACGGCCCTGGATGAACTTCGCCAGCAGGGCCTGTTCAAGGTGGAGCGACAGCTGCGCTCGCCACAAAGCGCCATCGTGCTCACCGGTGAGAGCGCTGAACTGATCAACCTGTGCGCCAACAATTACCTGGGGCTCGCGAATCACCCGGCCGTGATCCAGGCGGCGCACCAGGCGCTCGACCGGTACGGCTATGGCATGGCCTCGGTCCGCTTCATCTGCGGCACACAAGAGGTGCATCGGGAGCTCGAAGCGCGCCTGTCCGCTTTTCTGGGGACCGAAGACACGGTGCTGTATTCCTCCTGTTTCGATGCCAACGGCGGACTTTTTGAAACCCTGCTGGGCGAGGCGGACGCCGTGATCTCCGATGCGCTCAATCATGCCTCCATCATCGACGGCATCCGCCTGTGCAAGGCGCAGAAGTTTCGCTACGCCAACCGCGACCTCGCCGAACTGGAAGCCAGGCTCCGTGAAGCCTCGGGTGCGCGGACGCGCATGATCGTCACGGACGGCGTGTTTTCCATGGACGGCACCTTCGCGCCGCTCGAGGGCATCTGCGATCTGGCGGAGCGCCATGACGCGCTGGTGGTTGTCGATGATTCGCACGCCACGGGCTTCATCGGCGCTCAGGGACGCGGCACACCCGAGCGGGCCGGCGTGATCGAGCGCGTCGACCTGCTGACCGGTACGCTGGGCAAGGCCCTCGGTGGCGCGGCCGGTGGCTACGTCTCGGGCCGCCGGGCCATGATCGACTGGCTCCGTCAGCGCTCACGCCCGTACCTGTTTTCCAACTCCGTGCCGCCGGTCATTGCCGCGACGACCCTGCGGGTACTCGAGCTGATCGCGGATGGGGCGGCGCTGCGCGCACAGCTCGAGAGCAACACGCGCCAGTTCCGCTCCGGGTTGGGGGCGGCTGGATTCACGCTGACGCCCGGCGAGCATCCGATCATTCCGGTGATGCTCGGCGACGCTGCGCTGGCCGCGCGCATGGCGAGCCGCCTGCTCGAGCTCGGCGTCTACGTGATCGGATTTTCATTCCCGGTAGTGCCTCGTGGCCAGGCACGCATCCGCACGCAGATGAGCGCGGCGCACACGCCCGCCCAGCTCGAGCGCTCGGTGCAGGCGTTCACTGCGGCCGGGCGTGAATTCGGACTCATCTCTTAAGGAGTGCCCATGCGAGCGCTGGTCAAGGCCAAGGCGGAGAAGGGGATCTGGATGGAGCAGATTCCGGAGCCCAGCTACGGACCCAACGACGTGATGATCCGCATGAAGAAGACCGCCATTTGCGGCACCGACATGCACATCTGGCACTGGGACGAGTGGGCTCAGCGTACGATCAAGGTGCCCATGGCCGTGGGCCACGAGTACGCCGGCGAGATTGTCGCCCTCGGCAGTGAGGTGCGCGGCCTGGCCATCGGCGATCGCGTATCGGGCGAGGGGCATATCACCTGCGGACATTGCCGCAACTGCCGCGCCGGCCGCAGGCACCTGTGCCGCAATACCTTCGGGGTAGGCGTCAATCGACCCGGCTGCTTCGCCGAGTACATGTCCCTGCCGGCCTCGAATGTCTTCAAGCTCTCAGACGCCATCACTGACGAGATCGCTTCGATCCTCGATCCGTTCGGCAATGC
>Ga0209131_1002177_pt1 | contig 13380 bp, 9 predicted proteins | sample GraSoi_2013_40cm_FD_185826 | JGI IMG/M metagenome (GOLD analysis project Ga0209131, IMG submission 185826) | Grasslands soil microbial communities from the Angelo Coastal Reserve, California, USA - Sample 9_17_2013_40cm (SPAdes) (version 2) | ecosystem: Environmental > Terrestrial > Soil >...
CGAGCTAAAGGGATTGCTGCCGCGCATCGACTTCTTCCTCGCCGAGACCGCGAAGACGCTGCGCCCCGAGAAGGTCTCGGTGGACGTGGCGGGCTCCATGGAGGAGCGCATCTCCCACGAGCCCCTCGGCGTCGTCGCCAACATCTCCGCGTGGAACTACCCGTGGTTCGTGGGCGCGAACGTGTTCGTGCCCGCGCTCCTCGCCGGCAACACGGTGCTCTACAAGCCCTCGGAGTTCGCCTCGATGACCGGGCTCGAGATCGCGCGGCTCCTGCACCAGTCGGGCGTTCCCGAGGATGTGTTCGTCGCGTTGATCGGCGCGGGCGAAGTGGGCGCCGCGCTCCTGAAGCAGCCGGTGGACGGCGTGTTCTTCACCGGCTCCTACGGCACCGGGCGCAGGATCGCCGAGGCCGTGCGCGGGCGCATGGTGAAGCTGCAGCTCGAGCTGGGCGGCAAGGATCCGGTGTACGTGTGCGAGGACGTCGACATCGCCAAGGCCGCGGCCGGGATCGCCGACGGCGCCTTCTACAACACCGGGCAAAGCTGCTGCTCGGTGGAGCGCATTTACGTGAACGAGAAGGTGTTCAAGCCTTTCGTCGACGCGTTCGTGGCCGAGGTGAAGGGCCTCAGGCGCGGCGACCCCACCGACGACCAGACCTACATCGGCCCGCTCACGCGCGCCCCGCACCTGAAGGTGCTCGAATCGCAGGTGAAGGACGCGCGCAGGAAGGGCGCCAAGGTGCTCACCGGCGGCGAGCGCGTGAAGGCGAAGGGCAACTGGTTCGAGCCCACGGTGCTGGTCGAGGTGAGCCACGCGATGGACGTGATGCGCGACGAGACCTTTGGCCCGCTGATCGGGGTGATGCCGGTCAAGGGCGACGCCGAGGCGGTGAAGCTCATGAACGACACCGAATACGGCCTTACCGCCGGGGTCTATACCAACGACCGCAAGCGCGCCGAGCGCATCCTCGCGCAGCTGAATAGCGGCTCGGTGTACTGGAACTGCTGCGACCGCGTGAGCCCGCGGCTGCCCTGGTCGGGCGTGGGCAATTCGGGCATCGGGCTCACGCTTTCAACTTATGGGATCGAGACGTTCACGCGGCCCAAGGCGTGGCACTTGCGTGGCGCTTAGAGGGGAACCCGCATTTGCGACGCGACACGCTGGACCCGCGGCCGTGCGCAGGGCCGTCAGAGCGCGATCCTCGACGGTGTCAGGTACGACTTTTTAAGTTGTACCTGACACGACTTTTTAGAGCTTCTCCAATTCCACCGCGCCTTCCCAGTCGGCCTCCAACGCGGTGACGCGCAGGCGCTGGATGCGCTCGAGGTAGAGGGCGGCGATGGTGTCGTCGGGCAGGCGGCGCAAGAGGTCGCGCCAGTGGAGCTCGCTTTCTTCCCAGCGGCGCGCGCGGTAGGCGGCGATCGCCCGGGCGCTCAATTCGACCACCACCGGGTCCGCGCACGGCGTGCAGATATCCACCGGCTCCGACTTGCCCTTCACGATGACGCGATCGACGAGGCGCACGGCCAAAGCATCGCCCAGCCGCGAGGCGGTCTCGCCGCTGATGAGGATCCCGGTGTGGTAGAGCTTGTTCACGCCCTCCAGGCGCGCGGCGAGGTTCACGCCGTCGCCGATCGCGGTGTAGTCGAAGCGGTCCGACGAGCCGAGGTTGCCGATCACCGCGGTGCACGAGTGGATGCCCACCCGCATGCGGATCTCCGGCAGGCCCTCCGCCTTGAACTGCCTGCGCAGCTCCTCCATGTCGGCCTGCATCTCGCACGCCGCGAGGCATGCACGCACCGCCTGCTTGTCGTCTTCCAGCGGCGCGCCCCACATCGCCATGATCGCGTCGCCGATGAAGCGGTTCACCGTGCCGTTGTGGCGCTTGATGATGGCGGTGGCGCGCGAGAAGTGAACGTTGAGGACGCGTGTCACCTGCTCCGCGCCGAGCTCCTCCGTCATCGTCGTGAAGCCCGCCAGGTCGGTGAAGAGCATCGTCACCTCGCGGCGCTCGCCGCCGAGGGCGAGGCGCTGCGGATTCGCCATCACGTGGTCGACCACCTCCGGCGAAACGTAGAGCGAGAACGCGCGGCGCATCTCGCTACGCCGCCGGCGCTCGGTGAGCCACGCCACGCCGCCCACCGCGAGGTACACCGCCACCGCGCTCGTCATCGACGCGAACACCGGCAGCCATACGTTCATGCGCGTGAAGAGCACCCAGTCGAGCGCGGCGATCGCGGTCACGATGCAGAGCGCGACGAGCCCGGAGAGGAGCGGGCGCCAGCGCCGCATCATCCACGCGGACAGCGCGGTCACGAGCACGAGCAAGGCCATGCTCCACGCACGCGGCGCCGGTACGGTGGACAAGCCGCGCAGCGCCGTCTCCAGGATGTTGGCGTGGATCTCGACGCCCGGCGTGAGCCAGCCGGTGCGCAGCGTGAACGGCGTGCGAAAGAGATCGCCCTGCGCCATGCGCGCGTCCGTGTTGGCCTTGAGGTCGCGTCCCACCAGCACGATCTGGTCGCGGAAGGCGTCGGAGGGCAGCATCGTGTCCGCCTCGAGCGCCTGGTAGTACGAGACGTACGGGAAGGTGTGGTCCGGGCCCACGTAGCGGATCATGGCGCCCGGCGCGGGCTCCACGAAGGTGAGGAGCCCCGGCTGGCGGTCGTTGGCGCGCTTCACGATGGCGCGCCAGAACGCGTCGGCGCCGAGCGGCATGTCGCGCAAAACCCCATCGGGATCCGGATACACGGTGGCGAATCCGTTGGCCGCCCCGGCCTGCGTGAACATCGGCAGCGGTTCCACGCGCAGCCATTGCCGCGTGTGCGCCGATTCCTGGTACACGCTGTCCGCCACGAACACGACGTTGCCGGCGCGCGCGATCGCCTGCGCGAGCGCCGCGTCGTCCGCGGGCTTCGAGGCTTCCGGCATCAGCACGTCGAAGGCAACCACCAGCGCGCCCGCCTTGACCAGCTGGTCCACGAGCTTCGCGTGATAACCGCGCGGCCACGGCCACTGCAGCCCGATCTCGCTGAACGAGGCCTCGTCGATGCCGACGATGGTGATGGGCAGGCTCGAGCGCCCCGGCGCGTCGATCGCGCTCAGCAGGTCGAAGCCCTTGGACTCGAGCGCATGCCAGGCGTTGGTGAACCCGAGCGCGCCCAGCACGAGCGCCACGCACGCCGCGAGCGCGGCGACGAGCTTCAGGGGCAACTCGGTGCTGCGCTCGACGACTTTCATTTCCCCCGCGCCGCCGGCGGGCAGCGCCTCAGAACCGGTAGCTCACGACTATACCGAAAAGGTCCGACGCTTCCTTCTTCATGAGGTTGACGGCGTACGCCTCGAGGGCCCAGCGCTTGTCCAGGGTCTCGACATACACGTTCACCTGCGCGTCCCAGCCGGGCGGGAGCCGGGCGAGGTTCGCCTCATCGGCGAAACGCTCGCTGCGATACACCGCCTGCGCGGTCACGAAGGTGCGCCACCCCGGGGCCCAGGTGAGACCCAGGTTCACGTTGTGGCGCGCGAGGTAGGGAATGCGCCGCCCGCCGAAGGCGGCGGCCGTGTTCTCGCTGTCGGTGAACGTGTAGTGCGCGCGCACGCCGATGCGCGGCGTGACGATTGTCTCGACCGCGAAGCCCGCGCGCCGCGCAATGCCCTCTCCATAGACGGGGATGTCCTCGAGGAGGTCGGGCTTGGGAGGCGCGGAGATGGCGCGGTTGCGCAGGCGATCGAGGTTGGTGAGGTCCGAGCCGGTGTTCTGCACGCCGTCCAGCGGCGAGGCCAGATTGCGCGTGCGCACGCGCTCGGCGAAAACCGTCGTGAACGTGTGCTCCGAAGCGGTCCATTCCCACTGGCCGCGGCATTGCTCGAGGATTCCGCCGGCGAAGACCAGCTGGTCGTCCAACGGCACGCCCCCGCGACCGGCGCCAGGGTATCGGGCGCGGCGGGACGCGCCCAGCGCCGGCAGGCGGCGCGCGTGAGCGTCGCCGGCGTCATCCGCCACGTGAGCCCCAGCAGCGGGTCGGCCTTGCGCCGCGAAAACGACTCCTGCAGCGGCACGTTGCCGCTCGCCACGTGCGCGAGGATATCGCGATCCTTGGAGTAATCGCTCCATGCCACGCCCGCATCCACGCGCAGGGCCGGACCGCCCCATCGCACCATGGCGTAGACAGTCTTGGACCGGTCGCGGTCGTTCTCGTCGAGGCTTTCCTGCGGCACCGTGAAAGGGTCCTCGTGCGCGAACGAATCGCGAATCAGGAACTTCGGCGTCCTGACGCGCGCCCATTCCGCGCCCCACGTGACCTCGAGCGCGTCGTTACGCACGAAGGTGTGCCGCAGCGCCACGTCGCTCGTGCGCGGCTTGAAGGTGAAATGCGATCGCTGCACGATGTTGGCCGGCGTCCCGTGGAACGTGAGGCTCTCGTCGACCGTGGAGTCCTGGTCGCTCGCGCCCGCCTTGATCCAGAGGCTGGAGGCCGCGTCGAAAGCGTAGCGCATGCCGGCGTCCACGCGCGTGGCGGTGCCGTCCACGCGGTCGAAGAGGCCATCGCGGCTGCCCAGGTCGGCGCCCACCGAAAGGCGATTGGCGTAGACGAAGAGGCCGAGCTCGTGGGTGGGCTTGGCGCCCGCCGCCGCGGTGAAGGTGCGCGCGTGCGCGTCGATGGGGCTATTGCGTGGATCGATGCGCGTGTCCACGGCCTCGATGAAATACGCCGCCGGAACACGGCTCACGTCGTAGCCGTTCAACGTGAGCACCGGCTCGTAGAGGCGCAGGTCGTCGCTGGAATTGGCGCGCATCGCGAGAGTGCCGTGGTTGCCGGGCTCGCCGAGGAGCGACTGGAAGCGGTTGGAAGCGCCGAACACCAGCGGGTCGGTGATGAAGCCCTGCATCAGCTCCGAGCGCTTGTCGAAATCGCCCGCATAGCGGTCGGCGAGGAAGAGGTGGCTCCCGCCCCAGAACGGCAGGTACGACTCGTGCGCCATGCTGCGCGCCCACGCCTCGAGCCCCATGAATGCGAGCGGCGCCCCCGCGTTGGCCACGCCCTTCTGGTTGTCGGCGACCTGGTTCAGCGACTTGAGGAACGGGATCCGGGCGAGGGCCTGCTGCGCTTCGCCGACCGCGTATCCCGGCTCGATGCGGTCGAGATGGATGATGCTCATGAGGAGATACGGCAGCGGATCCTTGGGATCGACCTCGGTCGCGCGCGCGAGCTCGGCGAGAGCCGCGTCGTCGCGCCCCGCCTGGTAGTACGCCGCGGCGAGGTACACGTGGGCGCGCGCGTAGCGCGGCTCGACGAGGCTCGCCTGCAACAGCGCCTGCATGGCGGCGTCGACGTGGCCCGCCTTCAGCTCGAGCACGCCCAGGCCCGTCAACGCGACGTAGTTGTCGGGTTGCATCGCGATCGCCTGGGTGAGCTCCTCGCGGCCGAGCGCCAGGTTGCCGGCGAAGCCCTCGAGCGTGCCGAGCTCGGCGCGGTAGGTCGCGTCGGTCGCGTCGAGCTTGATCGCCGCCGCGAGATCGGTGCGCGCGCGCTTCACGTTCTCGCGCTCGCTCTCGACCACGCCCAGCCCGAACCAGGCGCGCGCGTCGTCCGGGGCGACCTCGATCGCCTTCGCATAGTCCGCGCCCGCCTGCACGGCGCGCCCCTGCCGGCGCTCGATGTCGCCCAGCACGATATGGGCCTCCGCCGACGGGCGCTTGGCGAGCGCGGCGCGCGCGTAGGCGTAGGCGCCCTCCGCGTCGTCGGCGAGGAGCGCGATCCGCGCGAGAGCCGCCTCGAAGCGCTCGTCGGCCGCGAAGCGCGAAGCCGCCTTCGCCAGGATCTCGTGTGCTTTCGCCGCATCGCCGCGATAGACCTCGAAATCGGCGAGCAGGAGGATCGCCGCGGCGCTCGCCCCGGGCGAGGCGGCCAGCGACTGCAATTTTCCATAAGCGTCGCCCAGGCGCTGCTCGCGCACGAACGCCGCGATCTGTGCGAGCTCCGCCGATGGGCTCCCGCGGAATTCCACGTAGCGCTGCGTGTCGACCGTGGACGACGAGACCCACTGCACGCGTTCGCGCGACACCTGCAGCTGGAGCTTCACCGGCGCCTTGCCGCGCTCCGCGCGCGCCTGCTCGTTGGGGCGCACGATCACGTTGCCCTGGTCGTTGTAGAACTCGACCTCGCCGCTGAACACCGAGAGCGTGGCGTGGCCCTCCTCGTCCACCACCATCTCCCAGTCGGTGCCGCGGATCGCCGCGAGGGCCGAGGGCGTCTCCATGACGAGGCCCTTCGGCGTGGTCTTCGACTGCGTCCAGCTGCGCCCCCTTTGCAAATCGATGATGGTCCGGGTGTCCGGCCCGCTCGCGACTTCCTTGATCTGCATCACGCTGTTCTGGCCCAGGCGCATCTGCGTGCGGTCGGCGAAAAGGATCGCCATCTTGCTTTGCTCGAGCGTGCGCACGTAGTTGGTCGGGAAGAGGGAATGCTTCACCGTGACCGGGCGCCAGGTGAGTTGCTGCGCCTCGCGGTATTCGCCCTTGCCCTCCAGGCTGAAGACTTCCGCGGCGGGCGCGGCGAGGGCGTCCGCGGCCGCGGCCAGCAGGACGATCAGCAAAGCCCTCATCGTGGATTGCCTTCGCATTTCGTCGCTAATCTACAGGAAGCTCCCCGCCGAGTCGTGCCGAAAATTCAGCGCTTTTCCCCGATCCGCCCCAGGACCGCCTTCATGCGCTCGAAGTGCGTGCCCTCCCAATACACGCGATCGCAACCCGGGCAGAGCTTGAAACAACCGTAGAACTCGCGCACCTTCTCCGGCAGCCGCTCGATCACCGCCTCCTTCGCGACGTCCTCGAGCACGGCGTTGCATTCGCGGCAGCGCGTGAAGGGTGCCACGAGGCGCTCGAGCTGCAGGGCACGGATCACCTCCGCGAGCTGTGCCTCGCTCTCGGTGGCGCGCACGAAGTAGCCGCGCTCCACCTCGGAGCGGCGCAGCATCCCCTTGTCGCGCGTGAGGATGGTGCGCATCTGCGCGAGCGAAAGGCCGACGATCTCGTCGTCGTCCCAGTCGTTGGCCCAGAGCGTGTCGAAGCCCGTCATGCGCAGGTGGCGGGCGAGCTTCCCCAGGTGCACGTCGGCCACGAAGCGCGGATCACGCAACGCGCGTGGCCGCAGGCGCACCAGCGGCGCGATATCGAGCGCCTCGAACATCGGGTACACCGCGACGCGCTCGCCGCCGGTGAGGAGGTGCGTGAAATCCACGGAGCGTCCGTCGACGATCACCAGGTCGACCTCGGTGTGCGGCACGCCGAAAGACTCGATCGCGTCCTTCACCGAGCGCGAGCGGTCGATCTCGATCGCGAGATCGCGCTTGCGCCGCTCTTCGGGCAGGAAGTCGTTCAGCTCCTCGTAGAAGCGCAGCTCCGCCGTCGGTCTCAGAACCTCTGCCTCGTGAGCGCCGTGGTCCTGCCGTTGGGCAGCGTCATGATCGCGGTATCGGGCGCGGAGAACCGCACCGTCACCGGCGCCACGTTGTTGCTGGTCTGCGTGGGCGCCTGGTACGCCCCGCCCATCGATTGCCCGTTCGCATACGACCACCACGCGCCGGAAAATTGCCGGGTGTCGGGCGTCTGGAAGACGGAGATGTACCACACGGGATTGCCCGCGTCATCGTACATATAGCCAGCGAGATCGGCCCAGTCGCCCTGCCACTCGATGAAGAACCCGCGCCCGCTTTCCTGCGGGTTCCACCACCATCCATTTTCCGGCTGGTCCGCGCGGGCCGCGGCGCTCAAGCCGTTGGTCACGATGTTCTGGCGTTCGATCGGCACGGTCCCGCCCGGCCAGTTCATGAGGCCGTGCGAAGCGTCGCTGAACGCGAGCGTGATCGCCCCCAGCGTCGAGACCTGCGGGAAATTCCCGTAGGGCCCGCCGAGGGTCTGTCCGCCGCGCACGTTCAGCAAATCGCCCGTGAAGAGCGATCCGTCGAGGGACGTCGCGCCCGAGGCCACGTTCCAGGTCGAGCGCCCCGAGGCGTCGTAATGGAAAGCCGCGAAGAAGATGTGGCCGCCCTGCACCTCGATCGAGTAGCCGCGCCCGCCTTCGAGCGGATTCCACCACCAGCCGGTCTGCGGGGGCTGCGGCTGGCAGGTCACCGATCCCGGCACCGTCACCGCGCTGCGATTCAGGCCGCTCGCGATCATCGTCGAGCCGTTCGCGCCGTAGCCCACGAAGAACGTGGCGCCGGCGGCGTTGGCGGCGGAGGCGCTATTCAGCAACGTCACGGACTGGCCCTGCGAGCCGAGGACGCCGCTCACGTACGCCTGCAGGGTCGATGCCGAGACCTGCTGCAGCTGGCCGTTCACGAGCTGCGCGAGCACGCAAGGAGTGGGCGTGTCCTTGGCGCCGTCGCGAGTCTTGGCGTAACCCACTTGCATGGCGTCCTTCAGGGAAAGGCGCTTCACGACGTTGGCGGGCGCGAGCGCGAAGGCGAAGACGCTCGCCGTCGTGCCCACGTCCTGCCCGCGGAAGCGCACCTTCGCCGTGACCTCGCCGGCCGCGTTCGCGGTCACAACCAGGAACACGGGCACGAGATCCGACGCGATCGTCTTCGCGATGGCGGGATTGAGATCCAGGAACCAGTCGTTCGATTCAAGCGTGCCCGCGCCGTCTTCGCGCAGCACCGTGACCGGCGCGTCGCGGTCGACGAAGGTTCCGTCGCCGAGGCGGCCATCGATGTTGCTTCCCCAGGACGAGACGGTGCCGTCGCGCTTCAACGCCATCGCTCCGGCGCCCCCGCCGGAGACCCATTCGATGTCGCGCAGGCGCGCGACCGGCACGGGGCGGGTTTGGCTGTAGCCGGTGCCGTCGCCGAGCTGGCCGTCCCAGTCGGCGCCCCAGGCGACGACGGTGCCGTCGGTCTTCACCGCGAAGGAGAACGAATCTCCCGCGGCGATCTTCGCCACGCCGCTCAATCCCGGAACGATCGCGGGCATCGCGTGGCGCGTGTTGGTGCCGTCGCCCAGCTCGCCCGAGTAGTTCTCGCCCCACGCCCACACGGTGCCGTCGTTCTTCAACGCGAGCGAATGGCTGCCCCCGGCCGCGACCTGCTTCACGTTGTCGATCCCCGCGACCGTGATCGGCGAGTGGCGATCGATCGTGGTGCCGTCGCCGAGCTCGCCCGCGCCGTTGCCTCCCCATGCGCGCAGCGTCCCGTCGCTCGCGATCGCCAACGTATGGGACGGCCCCATCGAAAGCCCCGTGATACCGGTGAGCCCCGGAACCTGCGTCGGTGAATCGCGCCCGTCCTGGTCGCCCAGGCCGAGGAGGCCGCCATAGTTGTAGCCCCAGGTCCAGACAGTGCCGTCGGACTTGCGCGCGGCCGAAGTGTAGTAGCCCGCGCCGATTTCCGCGACGCCCGAAAGGCCCGGTACCAGCCCGGCGGTCGATCGAGCCGTTCGCGTGCCGTCGCCGAGCTCGCCGACCCCGTTCGAGCCCCAGGCGAGGACGGTTCCGTCGCTCTTCAGTGCGAGCGTGTGCGTGCCGCCGCCCGTGATGCTCGCGACCGACGTGGCGCCCGGCACCACCGCGGGCGTGGATCGCAGCGGCTTCACGCCGTCGCCCAACTCGCCGAAATCGTTCGCGCCCCACGCGTAGACGCGCCCGTCGAGCGCCACGCCGAACGCGTGGTAGCCGCCCGCCGCGATCCCGTCGATCGCGGGAATCGCGCCGATGCGTTGCGGCGAGATGCGCGCGTCCGTGGTGCCATCGGCCATCTCGCCGAAGGTGTTGTCGCCCCACGCCCATACCCCGCCGTCGCTCGCGCGCGCGACCGAGAAGTAGAAGCCCGTTTCGATCCTTTCCACGTTGGCGAGCCCGGCCACCCGCACCGGCGTGGGCGAGGGTACGCCCTGCCCGTCGCCCAGCTGGCCCGAGTAGCCGTTGCCCCACGCCATCACGGTGCGGTCGTTGAGGAGTGCCAGCGTGTGGTCCACGCCGGCGGAAAGCGCGGTTACGCCCGATAGGCCCACGACGAGGACCGGCACGCTGCTCTTTCCGATCGTGGCACTGCCGATGAGGCCGCCGTCGTCGCTGCCGCCCCACGCATAGACGAGCCCGCTCACGGTCGCGGCGACGCTGAACTGGCCGCCCGCGGAGATGGTGGCGACGCCGGAGAGCTGGACCACGGGGCGCGCATCGGTGCGGCCGGTATAGAGCTCGGTCAGGGTGCCATCGCCCAGCTGCCCCACGTCGTTCGCGCCCCACCCCCAGACAATGCCCTCGTCGGAGAGCGCGAGACTGTGGCCGCCGCCCGCCGCGATGTGCCGGATGAAGGGCAAGCCCGGCACATGCAGCGGCACGCGCCGGCTCTCGTCGTAGCCGTAGCCGAGCTGCCCGCGATAGTTCTCTCCCCACGACCACACCGTGCCGTCGCCCTTCAACGCGAGCGTGAAGCCGTAGCCGGCGGAGATCTCGATCACGCCGGTGAGGCCTTCGACGGGCGCGGGCGTCGAGCGATTGGTGGTGGTGCCGTCGCCCAGCTGGCCGAGGCCATTCACGCCCCAGGCCCAGACCGTGCCGTCGCGCAGCAAGGCGACCACGTGGTTGAAGCCGGAGCTCACCTGCGCGACGTTGGAAAGGCCCAGCACCGGCGCGGGCGCGCGCGTGAGGAGCGTCCTGCCGAGGCCGAGCTGGCCGCTGGAGTCGTCGCCCCAGGTGCGCACCGTGCCGTCGGCATGGAGCGCCACGCTGTGGTGGTTGCCCGAACTCACGGCGGGCGTCGCGCCCCATGCGGGCGCGCCCGCGGCGAGGGCGGTGGCGAGGGCGGCCAGAAGACATCTCTTCATCGGAACGCCATTCTGCCGTAATCTCCGGTGGCGTTCCCCGGAAAGTACGACAGGACGGAGATGAATATTCAGCGCATCGGCTTCATCGGCCTGGGGCTCATGGGCCACGGCATGGCGGCCAACCTCGCGCGCAAGGGCTTTCCGCTCGCGGTGAAGGTGAACCGCGACCGCTCGCGCCTGGCCGACATCCTCGCCGCCGGCGCGAAGGAATGCGCCACCAACGCCGAGGTCGCGCAGGCCGCCGACGTGGTGATCATCTGCGTCACCGGCTCGCCGCAAGTCGAGGACATCGTCGGGCCTCCTCGCCGCGGCGCGCCCGGGCCTCATCGTCGTCGACACCTCCACCGCCGAGCCCGGCTCGACCGCGAAGATCCGCGCCGCGCTCGGCGCCAGGGGCACGACCTTCGTCGACGCGCCGCTCGCGCGCACGCCCAAGGAGGCCGAGGAAGGCCGGCTCAACTCGATGGTCGGCGCCGACGAGGCGACCTTCGAGAAGGTGAAGCCGGTGCTCGCCGCGTTCTGCGAGAACATCTTCCACGTGGGCCCGCCGGGCGCGGGCCACACCCTGAAGCTCGTCAACAACTTCATGGCGCTCACCATCGCCGCCAGCATCGCGGAAGCGTTCGCGGTCGCCTCCAAGGCGGGCGTGCGCCTCGACAAGCTCTTCGAGGTGGTCTCGCAGGGCGCTCTCAACTCGCCCATGTTCCAGATGATCGGCGGGGGCGCCGTGCACGGCGACCTCACGCGCATGAAGTTCTCCATCGTGAACGCGGCGAAGGACCTGCGCTACTACACCCACCTCGCCGAGTCGCTGCCGATCGCGAGCTTCGTCGGCGAGGCGGTGCACCAGTCGTTCGCGCAGGCGGTGGCGCTCGGCTTCGGCGACAAGCTCCTGGGCTCGATGATCGAGGCGCAGGAAAAGGTGAATTCGATCGAGATCGTGAAGAAACGCTGATGGACCTCAAGGGAAAGACCGCCGTGGTCACGGGGGCGACGGGCAGCGCGGCCCTTGCCGTGGTGCGCTCGCTCCTCGAGGACTCGGCGCAGGTGGCCCTGGTCGACGCCGACGCGCTGCGCCTCGACAGCCTCATCCGGTTCCTGCGCGGGACCACGATCGGCATCCCATGCGACTCCGCCGACGCCGGCGCGGTGCGCCAGGCGCACGGGCAGATCGAGAAGCTGCTGGGCCCGGTGGACATCCTCGTGAACGCCGCCGATTCCACCTCCGCGGCGAAGCTCGAGGCGACCGACGTCGCCGAGTGGCGGCGCGTGATCTCGGCCAACGTCGATGGCGCGTTCAACTGGAGCCGCGCGGTGCTGCCCGGGATGAGGCAGCGCGAATGGGGAAGGATCGTGAACGTGCTCTCGCAGGCGGCGAAGAATCCCGGAGCGGACACCGGCCCCGCGTACGCGGCCTCCCATGGCGCCCTCGCCTCCCTCACCTTCGCGCTCGCGCGCGAGGTCGCCCCGCACGGCATCACGGTGAACGCGGTGGCGGCGTCCTGCGTCGAGAGCTCGGCGGCCATCGAGCAGCTGAACGAGGCGCAGCGCCGCCAGCTCCTCACCCAGATTCCCGTGGCGCGCTTCTGCAAGCCCGAGGAATTCGCGCACGCGGTGCGCTTCCTCGTCTCGCCGCTCGCCGGCTACGTGACCGGCGAGATCCTCGACGTGAACGGCGGACTCGTGATGGATTGAAGCCCACCGCGCGCCACGCCGTCTTCTTACAGAGGAATCGGATCGCGCACGATGATGGATGAAGCGCTCCTCCGCGATCATGGGAATCGTCACTCCCCTCGGAGAAACGCGAATGAAAACTCATTTTCCCGCGCTCCCCTCGGTCCAGGAAGGCAAGGCGGGCTACATCCTGATGTGGCTCCTCGGCGTGCCGATTCCGATCCTGCTGCTGATTTTCGCGCTGCGCGGATGCACCTGATTCACAAGCACTAATTTCCGCGTTGTCGGATTCGTCCGACGATGGTTTCAGAAGCGTCGGGCAAGTCGTTTCGGCAGGGCTGACAGACCCTCCCGAGAGCGTCCCACGATGATGGCTGCGTTTGGATTGCGTCGTTTGGCGCATCCGCGTCCATCACGGAGGGACCATGAGACGAGCCGTCCTCGTCGCGCTCGGTACCGGTGCGGTGATCGCCAGCGCAGCCGCGCTGGGAATCGGCGTGGCGCTGGCGCCGCAGGCGCGCCCCCTGGCCCGCGCGCAGTACGATGCGGCCCTGGCGGAAATCGAGGCCGCGCGCGCGGCGCTCGTCGCGCACTGCGACGAGGCGGCGGCGAGTGCGCGCGAGCTTTGCCGGGCGCGCGCCGAGGCCGCCGAGACCGTGCGCGTCGCGGACCTCGAGGCGAGCTTCCGCCGCACGCAGGAATCCGCCCGCAACGCGCAGCGCGCGCGCATCGACGCGCGCTACCAGGTCGAGCGCACGGAATGCGCCGCGCTGGGGGGATTGAAGCGCGACCGTTGCCTGGTCGCCGCGCACGCGACGCGCGGCCGCGCGCTTCTCGAGGCCGCCGCGCCGTACGAACGCAGCTGACTATCGGCGGTCAC
>Ga0209131_1002182_pt1 | contig 13369 bp, 12 predicted proteins | sample GraSoi_2013_40cm_FD_185826 | JGI IMG/M metagenome (GOLD analysis project Ga0209131, IMG submission 185826) | Grasslands soil microbial communities from the Angelo Coastal Reserve, California, USA - Sample 9_17_2013_40cm (SPAdes) (version 2) | ecosystem: Environmental > Terrestrial > Soil >...
TGCAGGCAGCTGGAGTTTGGACGCAGCAACTTTTGTTTGCTCAACTGGTGCAGTTGGGCAGAGTGATGTGCCAGCTCTTTTATCCAACCTGGCGGATAAATCGCTCGTTATCGTGGAAGAATATGATAGTGAAATCCGCTATCGTTTTTTGGAGACGATCCGTGAATATGCAAGGGAAAAATTAAGCGAGTCGGGGGAAGAGAGGCAAATACAAGATCGTCACCTTGGTTTTTATATCAATTTATCCGAAAATGCGGAACAAAATTACAGAAATAAAGAACAACTACTTTGGTTTGTAGTGATGGAAAAGGAACGCGACAATTTGCGCGAGGCCCTGGATTTTGTATTGCATACTGATCAATCCGAAACCTCTTTGCGTTTGATCGGCACAGCTTTCTGGTTATGGTTTTTTCGAGGTTCGTGGAGTGAGGGTCAAAGACGGGTGGAGGATGCTTTGTCTCAATCACCTGAAGGGAACTCGACTTCGAGAGCCAAGGCGCTGATGGGTCTGGGTTTGCTAAATTTTGTGCAATCCGGTTATTTGGAGGCCAGAATCAATCTTGAAAAAAGCATCACAATATGGCGTGAGTTGGATGATAAATGGTGGTCCGCGTTTGTTCTGGGCTTTCTCGGATTGATTGTGCGGGGGCAGGATCAACTAGCGGCATCAGTGTTGTTTCAGAAAAGCCTAGACCTCGCCAAAGAAATTAACGAAAAGTGGATACTTGCTTTTTCATTATGGAATATTGGAGAAAACAACCTTTATCAAAAAAATCTTTCTGAAGCAGCTCTATTATTGGAGAAGAGCTTGCAACTTGCCCAGGCCCTGGGAGATAAATTACTTCAAAATGAGGTGCTTCGTGCTTTGGGGGAAATTGCAGAAGCTGAAAAGGAATATACACGCGCAGTAGAGCTATATCAAGAAAGTTTAGCCATCATTCGGGAGTTGGGAGACACAACAAATATTTCAGTATTGCACTATGATTTGGGCAGGGCTTTGCAGTTGACAAATAGCAACGATAAGGCTGAGTATCATTTCATAGAATCCGCAAAATGGAGTATAAGGCTTGGGAAAAAGGCGGGCCTGCTTCGCGCTCTAGCCGGGTTGGGTGTTGTTGAAGCAGCACGTGGCGAGGCTTACCGTTCTGTAAACTTGTTTGCAGCGAGTGAAATGCTTTTTACAAGCCTGGGAGTCAGTTTCTCGTTTAATCCTCATCATTACCAGTCTGAGTGGTTTGAACGCAATCTGGCACAAGCTCGAAAACAACTGGGGGAGGAAACCTTTGCTGCTGCATGGGTAGAAGGTCAGGCAATGACGCAGGAGCAGGCAATGAATTACGCGCTCAGAGTAAACTAATACATAAAAAAGACTCAATCGTGTTAGGTCTTTTTTGTACAGTGCAAAACATTACTTGGCTTTGAGCGAGTGGGCGAAAAACATTTTTAACATGACACCCTCCAACATGTTGGAGGGTGTCATTGGCTCCTGGCCTAGGACTTGAACCTAGAACCTAGCGGTTAACAGCCGCTCGCTCCGCCAATTGAGCTAGCCAGGAAAGCGAACGACATTATACGAATAAGGGAATGGAATGTCAAGACAACGACATGCATGTCAATAATGGATAGAACTTAAATTATCCAGTTTATCGGTTGTATGAGTGGCGACGATCTGACGTACAGTGCCGGTGAGACCGCGCACTACGAGGCTGTCGGTAACGATGTGGTTTCCGTAATAGCGAATGCCCTTTAGTAATTCACCATCCGTGATCCCCGTCGCAGCAAAGAACACATCCTCCGAGGAGACCAGATCATCCATCTTGAGGACTTTGTCAAAGTTATAACCGGCGTCACGCCCGCGGCGCAATTCGTCTGCATCACGCGCGTATAACTTACCCTGAATCTCTCCACCCATGGCGCGCAGCGCGCAAGCAGCAATTACCCCCTCTGGTGTGCCGCCGATGCCGAACAGAACATCCACACCGGAATCGGGCCAGGCAGTCATCAACGCCGCGCCCACGTCTCCATCCGGGATCTGGCGGATACGCGCGCCCGCCTTGCGAATCTCCAGCACCATGTCATCATGCCGCGGCCGGTCTAGAATGATCGTTGTCAAATCCTCCACATCCTTACCCTTTGCCTTTGCAATGGCGTGCAGGTTTTCTGTGATCGGTTTTTCAATATCGATCTTGCCGCTTGCCTCAGGCCCCACGGCGATCTTATTCATATAAAGGAATGGACCAGGGTCGAACATGGTCCCTCGAGGTGCGATGGCGACTGTCGAGATGGAGTTGGACCGGCCAAATGCCAAAGGGCGAGTCCCATCAATCGGGTCGACAGCCACATCCACGTCCGGTTGTGAACCGTTCCCTACTTTCTCGCCGTTGTATAACATCGGAGCGCGATCCTTCTCCCCTTCGCCGATGACGATGATCCCGTTCATATCCACCGTGCTGAGGACAAGCCGCATCGCATTGACTGCAGCCTGGTCGGCCGCTTCTTTATCGCCGCGTCCCATAAAGCGACCGGCCAACATCGCAGCAGCCTCGGTCACGCGCGCTAATTCAAGTGCGAGGTTGCGAGTGGGAGTATCGCCAAGGACTTGCATTCTGCCCTCCGGAATTTATAAAATGAATAACGTCAGGAAATAATAGCCGATCACTGCACCCCACAACCACGAATCTACACGGTCAAAAAAGCCGCCGTGTCCGGGAATGATATCACTCGAATCTTTAATTCCAGATTGTCTTTTGATCATGCTCTCACCGAGGTCGCCCAATGGAGGTAATGCGCCCATCAGCAAACCAAGCACCGCGCCTTGAAAGATCGTAATATGACCTGCAAAGTTTCCGAATGTGGAATACGCGTACACAAGGAACGCGCCGCCAATCATGCCGGTGAACACGCTCGCAGCGTAACCCTCCCAGCTTTTCTTCGGGCTTAGCCGCGGTGCCATTTTATGATTGCCATAGGCTCTACCGATGGAATATGCGCCAGAGTCTGCAAGCCAAACACAAGGAAGCACAAGCATGACCCACCAGCCACCCTCCGGCAGGTTTCGCAAGTCGAAGAGATAGGCACCGATCCAACCGATATACACCAATGCCCCAAGTGTGGCTACAAAATCAAGCGCGGCCTGATCTCGGCCGCGCTCATAAGCGATAAGATGATAGGTCATTGCTGCAAGAACGCCTGCTGCAAAAACAGGCATGGCATATTGGGGAAAGAACATGCGTGCAATAAAGATCAAAGCCACACCACCAACCACGATATACATTTGCGGCTCAAATTTAAGAGCGCGATACAAATGCACATACTCCCATGCCGCCCCGATTAGAAATACGCTCATGAGCAAAAAATAAAATACGCCGCCAAACAAGATGGCGGGTATTCCGATCAGCATTAATGCAAGAGCAGTGATTAAGCGTCTACGCATTGGACGCCTGAAGTTCTCCTGCAGATACCTTTCCATAACGCCTGTCGCGCTGGCTGAACGTCTCCAACGCATGGCGATATTCTTCCTTATCAAAATCCGGCCAGTATGTAGGCGTAATATACCATTCCGAATATGCAGCCTGCCAAATGAGGAAGTTGCTGGCGCGCAACTCACCCGATGTGCGGATGATCAAGTCCGGATCCGGCACGCCGGCCGTAAACAGATATTGACTCACAAGTTGATCTGTTACCTTTTCGGGCGCAACCCCATCTCGTATCATTTTTTGGATGACATAAACGATCTCGTCGCGTCCGCCATAATTGAATGCAACATTTAAGATAAGTCGGTCATTGTTCTTCGTCAGCTCGATCGCTTTCAGAACCTTCTGCTGGATGCGCGGATCCAATCTTTCCAGCCGACCAATATGACGTAACTGCACGCCTTCCTTATCGAGTTCCTTCAATTCGCGGTCAATCACATCTTGCAAAATCATCATCAACCCTTGCACCTCCTCGGGCGGGCGGCCCCAATTCTCGGTTGAAAAAGCATAGATGGTGAGATATTTAACACCAAATTCCACAGTTGAACGGATCACGCGACGCAGGTTTTCGGTGCCGGCTTTATGACCCGCCAAACGCGGTAAGCCGCGCTGGATTGCCCAACGCCCATTGCCATCCATGATCATGGCAACGTGCTGTGGAACTTTTTCAATGGGTTGAGCGGATGAATTGGACATGGGAAATCGAATGATAGGGTCGTGCTACACTTCCATAATTTCTGACTCTTTATTCACGCCAAGCTTGGTGATCTCTTCAATATATTTATCGGTCAGCTTCTGCAAATCCTCCTCACCACGCTTAAGATCATCTTCCGTGATCAATTTTTCCTTTTCATAGTCGCGTATATCATTATGCAGGTCACGGCGGATATTACGCACCGCGATACGCGCCTCTTCAAGGCGATGATTCATTTGCTTTACCAGTTCACGGCGGCGATCCTCATTAAGCGGAGGCAGGTTGAGGTGAATGACCTTTCCATCGGAGTTGGGATTTAGCCCCAGTCCGGAGTTGCTGATTGCCTTTTCAATTTCTTTAAGCGAAGTGACATCAAAGGGTTTGATCAACAGCGAGCGCGGCTCGGGAACACTGATCGAGGCAAGCTGCATAAGAGGTGTCGGTACGCCGTAATATTCCACCGGGAGTTTTTCAACAAGTGCAGGGCTGGCCCGGCCGGTGCGAATTCCGGCAAGGTCATCTGTTAACGACTGCACCGCTCCGTGCATGCGTACTTCTGCATCCTTCAACAAGTCTCTGATTTCTTCAGTACTCACTAGCTTCCTCCTGAAAATAATTACTCTGTAAGGATACCTTAAAACAAGAATTTAATCTACGGGGACGCGCAAAAATGAGAGGGATTGAAGAAATATGAGAGACTCACACATGTGAAACTTCCTGTCTCAGTGAAGAGAAAACATTATAGGGTATCGAATAAATCAGAAGTTAACCGCTTACAAAGGTACCGATCGCCTCGCCGCGCATCGCACTGGTCAACGAATTCGTGTCCCAAAAATTTAGCACGAGAATGGACAGATTGTTTTCCATGCACAATGTCACTGCGGTGCTATCCATCACAGTCAGGCGGCGGTTTAGGAAATCGATATGCGTCATCTGATCAAATTTTTTAGCAGATGGGTTCTTCTTCGGATCCGAGTCATACACACCATCCACCTTGGTTGCTTTGATCACCACATCGGCTCCTATCTCGGTTGCGCGCAGGGCCGCTGCAGTATCGGTTGAAAAATAGGGGTTTCCAGTCCCTGCACTGAACAGGACCACACGCCCCTTTTCAAGATGTCGAATGGCGCGACGACGAATATAAGGTTCCGCAATGGCGCGCATCTCAATGGCAGACATCACACGCGTATATACTCCGTCGCGTTCAAGGGCATCCATGACAGCCAGGGCATTCATGACCGTCCCGAGCATGCCCATATAATCGGCAGTGGCTCGATCCATCCCATGTTCCAGTCCCTGCTTGCCGCGCCACAGGTTTCCCGCACCAATCACCACGGCAACTTCCACGCCCATCTCGCGGACTTCCTTTATACGGCTGGCAATGGATTCGGCTTCATCCACATCGATCCCAAAACCGGATTTTCCACTCAACGCTTCACCACTTAACTTGAGCATGATCCTTTTGTATTTCAATTCAGCCATGGAGATCTCCTTGTAGTTTCACTTCCAAAGATTTGACCCGGGTAAACCCAATTATCAATTCAACCTGTTTCGCCTGCGAGTGAACATCCCCTGTTGGTATCGTCGGAAGGTCAGGCATAAAAAAAGGCCAACTCAATCGTTGGCCTTTAAATTTATTCCTGAGTCGTGCTTTCGCCCAGTTCCCATCGTTGGAAGCGGCGCACGATCACATTTTCACCGATAGCAGCAATATTCTGAAGAATAAGCTTCTCAATCGTGATGTTCTCATCACGAACATACGTCTGACGTAAAAGACAGACTTCATCTTTGTATTTGTCAACACGACCTTCGACAATCTTTGCCATTACGTTTTCCGGCTTGCCTTCTTCTTTCGCGCGAGCGCGTGCAATCTCTGCTTCGTGCTCGAGTTCAGCCGCGGGAATCTCATCCGCTTTGATGTATTTGGGAGAAGTGGCAGCGATCTGCAATGCAATCTCATGCGCAAGAGTACGGAATTGCTCTGAGCGGGCAACAAAATCGGTCTCGCAGTTTACTTCAACCATCACACCTACGCGTCCACCACCATGAGAGTATAACTCCACCACGCCATTGGAGGCGTCGCGATCAGCGCGCTTGGCGGCAGTCGCCATTCCCTTTTCGCGCAGCCAATCCACAGCTTTTTCAAAATCACCATTGGCTTCCTGTAATGCCTTACGACAATCAAGCATGGGCGCGTTGGTAGCCGCGCGCAGTTTCTTGATCATCTCAGTTGTTATTTCCATTTCACTGTCCTTGGCCCCAAACTTGTTTATTCTGCTTGCTTGGCAGTATCAGCAGTTTCAGTGGTTTCAGTGGTTTCTGCGGCTGCTTCAACGGGCTCTTCTTTAGATTTGCGAGCGCGCGGCTTTTTCTCTTCCACTTTTTCCACCTTTTCAGCAGCCAGTTCCCCGTCAACTTTGCGGGTGACATTCAATTTGGCAAGCGTGGCATCGCCTAACAAAATGTCTTCGCCTATATTGTCATCAGGTTCTGCTTCCCCAGCCGGTTTACGAGAGGGACGAGATTTAGGCTTGTCGGCCTTTACATCTGCGGCAGATTGATCAGTATCATCTTCCTTGCGCATGGCCTTGCCTTCGAGCACCGCATCTGCGATCTTGGCGACCAGCAGTTTGATAGCGCGGATCGCGTCATCGTTGGAAGGAATGACATAATCCACATTTTGCGGATTGCAATTAGTATCGACGAGTGCCACAATCGGGATATTGAGTAAATTCGCTTCGTGAACCGCAGCTTCCTCACGGCCAACGTCAATGATAAAAAGCAAATCCGGGCGGCGCTTCATAATAATTGAACCGGATAAGCGCGTCTGGAGGCGGGTGATCTCGCGTTCAATCAACAACCCTTCCTTCTTCGTAAGATGATTGATCTCTTCGCTCTCGCGTATCTTCTCAAGACGTTCCAGTTCCTGAATCCGTTTGAACATGGTGGACCAATTGGTGAGCATACCGCCCATCCAACGTTCGGTGACGTATGGCATGCCACAGCGCGCAGCTTCCTCAGCGACGGTCTCCTGCGCCTGACGCTTGGTGCCAACAAAAAGGACAGTACCACCGTTGACAACCGCGTCACGGATAACAGTATAGGCCTGGTTCAACAACTTGACAGTTTGTTGCAGGTCAATAATATGAATACCGTTACGTTCAGTGAAGATATACGGTTTCATACGGGGGTCCCACTTGTTCGTGCGATGTCCAAAGTGGACGCCGCTTTCAAGCAGGGCCTTCATGGAAATGACGGCCATTATATTTCTCCTAAAATTTTCCGTTCCCAACACTCGGTTCAAAGACCAGTGCGGAACGAAGTGAGTTTAGTGGGGATAAGACCCACTCAGGGACGCTTACTGCCCGTCCCAGGCAAGATGTGCTCCTTTTTAGAGCGGCGGGATTATACCATAAGATCAGATTCTCCCATTAAAATTAAACCAAGATAAGCCTCTTCAAAGGGATATAGCCTAAAAAAACAAGATAGGATATAGTCTCCCAAAGTAAACTACGCTCTAGGAGATATGGAATGGACGAAACAAAAACCCGCCACACAATAACGGTCAAACCTGCCAAAATAACCCTCTCACTGCTTGCCGTTACCTTTGTTACTATGATATTAAGTCTCATTGGGCAGCAAGAACGTTTTTTTGGCGCATTCAGGATGAACCCCGTTCAAGACTACCTTCTCAAAATGTTTATCGCCCAATTTTTTGTCAACAATGAGGGAAATATCACCACCTATTGGAAAGCTTTTCTTTTAATCATTATTGCGGCACTGACATTCGTCATAGCATCCGCCAAATTTGCCCAAAAGGATAGGTATAGGTATGAATGGTGGTTGTTGGGCATTGTGTTTCTATATCTATCGGTGGATGAAACTTCTGTAATTCACGAAAAGTTCAGCGCATTGCTCAAAGGGTTACCAGATCTCGGCGGTTGGGCCCATTACAGATGGCTTTACGCCGGAGCGGTTGCACTTATTTTCCTCACAATAGTATTTGTAAGATTTTATCTTCACTTGGATTTGAGGAATAAGATCCTATTCCCGGTTTCCGTAGTGATATATGTATTAGGGGCAGCAGGAGGAGAACTGTTTAGTGGGCATTATGCGCAATATTATGGTACAAAAAACGTTACATATACTTTAATGACACATGCGGAAGAGTTTGGACAGCACTTTGGGAGTATTATGATGGTATACACCCTTCTGACATATCTGGTGACGTATTATTCGAAAATAGGATTCGTCACCCAGAAAACTGAAAAAGCAACTGAGGATTCAATATGAAAAAACCAGGACATACCATTAAGATCAACCCCCTCAAAGTTGCGATCTCTCTTCTGGTGGTTTCAGTAGTCATCATAATATTCAGCCTTATTGGACGACATGAATCAAATATCAGCTTAAGCAATCCGATCGAGAGTTTTTTTCTCGCCATGTTTAATGACGAATTCTACGTCAACAACCTGACGAATGTCGCAGTCTATTGGAATATGCTCCTTTTAACAATCATTTCGGCGCTCGCATTCGCGATCGCATCTGTAAAACTGGCTCAAAAGGACAAATACCGATACGAATGGTGGCTGGCAGGAGCACTTTTTTTCTATTTTGCCGTCGATGAATTAGCTGGTATCAGCCAGAAATTCAGTAGATTACTCAAGGATCTGCCAAATATGAACGTGGGGACCTATTACAATTGGTTTTATCCTGTTGCAGCAGTCGCTATTGTGCTCATATTAGCGTTTTTGATAAGGTTTTACTTTCATCTGGATGCGCCCAACAAGTTTTTATTTCCTATATCCATAATTTTATATATATTGGGAGCATTTGGAGAGCAGTTGCTCAGCGGACATTATGCTGAACTCTATGGCAAAAAGAACACAGCATATTTGTTAATAACCCATGCAGAAAAATTCGGGGAGCAAGTGGGAATCATCTTGATGATTTATCTGCTTTTGACCTATATCGTAGCTCATTACTCAGAAATTGAGTTTACAGCGCCGGAACCTGAAAAAACAATATAAAAACAGAGCCGTCCAATAAATTGGACGGCTCTGTTTTTATACTATTGCGGCTTGACCATATAATTGTTGCTTAATGGAGACAATATCGCGGCGCAGGCGGTCATCGCGTTCGATTTGGTCTGAAATCTTCTCGATCGCGTACATTACAGTTGAATGATCACGGCCTCCGAGCACCTCTCCAATTTGCGGGAACGAGAGATTTGCTTCCTCTCGCAAGATATACATGGCGATCTGTCTTGGAAAAGCCACGTCTTTCGTTCGGTCGCGGCCCAGCAATTTTTCCACAGTCGTATTGAATTTTCGAGCGACAAGATCAAACACACGTTTGGGTTCGAGGTCACCATGAGTGGGTAGAAGATCAGACAATGCCATCTCTACAAGGCTCAGAGTAAGAGGCGAACCGCTCAAATCTGCAAAGGCAATCAGTCGATTCAAAGCACCTTCGAGTTCACGAATGTTGGACTGAACGCGTTTGGCAATGTTTTCAAGGATTTCGTCGGAAATCTGCCGGCCTGTCCGTTCAGCCTTGGAGCGCAGGATTGCCAGACGGGTTTCAAGGTCCGGCAATTGGATATCCGCACTTAAGCCCCATTCAAAGCGGGAGCGTAGCCGTTCTTCCAGAGTGACCAGTGATTTAGGCGGCCGATCGGATGAGACAATGATTTGTTTATCCTGCCCGTGCAGGGTATTGAAGGTATGGAAAAACTCTTCCTGGGTAGATTCCTTGCCCGCGATGAACTGAATATCATCGATTAGCAAAACGTCTGCAGAGCGATATTTTTCGCGAAAGGCTTGTGTAGTATGAGTGCGAATGGCAGTGATCATGTCATTCGTAAATTCCTCCGACGAGACATATAGCACGTTCAAACCGCGTATATAACAAGCATTGCCAATGGCATGCAATAAGTGCGTTTTACCAAGCCCAACTCCCCCATACAGAAAAAGCGGGTTATAGGCCCGGGCAGGCTTCTCTGCTACTGCCTGGCAAGCTGCATGAGCAAGTCGATTACCAGAACCAACCACGTACGTATCAAATGTATAGCGCGGGTTGAGATTGACGTGGCGGCTCATTGGCTCGGGTGGAGTAATCTCAATGGAAGACGCGGCAGGTTCTGTGTCAGTACTTGAAGCGTTTTCTTCCATTTGAGTGACAACAAAGCTGACGGATACGTTCGAATTGAGAATCCCGATCAACAAGCGGCTAATTGTGCTTGCGAGACGGCTTTCGAGCCAATCACGCGCATAAGCGTTGCGCACTCCTACAGTAAGAATCCCGTTCTCATAGGTAACGGGATGGGTATCGCGCACCCATGTATCGAAAGATGCACGAGGCATTTCCATTTGTAGTTGCGCCAGCACAGATTGCCAAGCCTGTTCTGCATTCATAAGTGTTCCCTCAGTTCTGGATGTAGGGTATAGTGAACCAAACCGCCTTTTACGCGGCTTGGTAGCTTCGTACATATTTTCTTGTGAAAAACTTGCAATGGATATGGATAGAAGTGATGCTATCCCGTATTTCAGCGTGAATGTATTCTAGCAGAAACTATTTAAATAACAAGACGTTATGCCTACGTTAAGTTAAAAAGATTTGTTTTTTTAAGGTTACCTTATGTTAAAGAATACTTCTGCATTGGATGAAAAATAACTCTTTTTGTAGAACAGGCGTTTCAGCCAACAACAACCATTTACCTTTGCTTACCCCCCATATATGGGTATTCATACTCGTTTTTATGCCCTGAGCACATATCTATCTTAAAGAATCGCGATGCCGTAGATTTTTGATTCAATTTCAATGAGACTCTGATTCCTGTGACTCATTATGCAATGATTCATTAAATCAATCGATTCTGGTGTTTATCATCCAGGCAAATTAAAAAATACGCGATATTGATCATCAGATATAATCATCAATACATTATTTTGATAGAATTTGAAAGATGATTGCGATACACTTGGAAAAATTCAAATGACAAACTCTCGTATCAGTGGATTTTACAACTTATCCCTAGAAGAACGATTAAAAAAACTTGCTGAATCCTCGAATCAGACACCTGAAGACCTGCTTGCGTGGACTTCGGGCGGACTTTCTGCCGAATCAGCTGACCATATGATCGAAAATGTGGTTGGAATGTATGCATTACCGCTCGGAATCGCGTTAAATTTCATGGTAAATGGGCGTGATGTGTTGATTCCATTCGCAATTGAAGAGCCCTCGGTGGTTGCAGGCGCATCTTTTATGGCAAAACTTGCCCGCGCGGGTGGTGGATTCACCGCAACAACTACTGATCCTTTGATGATTGGACAGATGCAACTCATCAATATAGTCAATATGAATGAAGCAAGATTGAAGATTTATGAGCATAAGGCCGAATTATTGGCAATTGCAGATGAAGTTCACCCGATTCTCAAGAAATTTGGCGGCGGCTCACGCGATTTGGAAGTTCGTTTGATCGAAGACTCCCCCATTGGACCATTTATTGTCGTTCATCTCATCTATGACGTGCGTGATGCAATGGGTGCAAACGCTGTCAACACCGCTTGTGAGAAGCTCGCGCCTCAAATTGAAGCGATTACGGGCGGAAAAGTCCATTTGCGCATCCTTTCCAACCTTGCAGACAAGCGCATTGCCCGTGCGAGGTGCACTATCCCAGTTAATGAGTTGACCATGGGCTTCGAATCCTTTAAAGGAGAGACGGTACGAGACGGCATTATCGCTGCTTATGCCTTCGCCGCCGTGGACCCATACCGCGCTGCGACCCATAACAAAGGTATTATGAACGGCGTGGATTCGGTTGTCATTGCTACCGGCAACGACTGGCGAGCCATTGAAGCTGGCGCCCATGCCTATGCGGCTCGTTCAGGCAGGTATACTTCATTATCCACTTGGGGCAAAGATAAGGACGGGAACCTTGTCGGCACGCTTGAAATGCCGATGGCAGTGGGAATCGTAGGCGGTGCGACCAAAGTCCACCCCGCTGCGCAAGCAGCAGTCAAGCTGATGGACATAAAAACTGCCAATGAGCTAGCTGAGATCATTGTTTCTGTTGGTCTCGCCCAAAACATGGCTGCTTTGCGTGCCCTTGCCACAGAAGGCATTCAACGTGGACATATGTCTCTGCATGCCAGGCAGGTCGCGCTGGCTGCAGGTGCTGCCGGCGAAATGATAGAGAAGGTAGCCGCGCAAATGGTGGCAGAGAAGGCAGTTCGGGTGGCGCGAGCAGAAGAAATACTGAGGGATATGCAATAACCACGAGGAGAGCGCAAGATCAAAGTTGATAGACTGGGAGAGACTTTGAAAGAAAGACATGGTTAGGATGATGATCATTCTCAAAAAAAGATTGGAGATCCATCATGCTAACCTCACTCGAATGGCGAAAATACTACGAAGAAAATGCCCACTCGCTTTTGGAAATACCCTGGGATATCGGTCATGAGCTGACCGACGAAGAACAAAGGGCAATCGCTTCATCGGTGCAGGATTTTCAAGCAGGAGAAAGCTCGGAGGGCCGGCATCTGTTCCAATATGCAAAAGACTATGCCGAACGGACCGGCGACCATGAGTATGTAGAGGCCATCAGGCTTTTTATCGCCGAAGAACAACGCCATGCAAGGGACCTCGCTTATTTTTTGCAGATCAATGGGATGCCTCTCGTAAAAACGACCTTTACAGACGGTGTCTTTCGCCGATTACGACAGTTTCTTGGCGGGTTGGAAATTTCCATCGGTGTATTGGTCACCGCAGAGATCATAGCCAAAGTTTATTATGCTGCTCTGAAAGATGCCACAAACTCTGTTGTACTTCAAACTTTGTGTAGCCAGATTTTACGAGATGAGGTCAAACATGTTGAGTTTCAAGTGGAAAGGCTCGGCATACTAAGGGCCAGGCGAAATTGGTTGTTATTGAAAGGGACAGTGGCCACACAGCGTTTCCTGTTCTGGGGAACCTGTATTGTCGTGTGGATATTTCACAACAAGGTATTCAGAAAAAGTGGATACAATTTTGGAGATTTCTGGTGGGCAAATTGGATAGAGTTCGAGGAGGCTTTTCAAATGGCTCAAGATGTGATTGAAAGGCTTAAGTCAGACAACAATTTAATAGGATTACAACAGAATTTTGATAATGAATAATGGAATGCACTTAATCTTAGCAAGCCGGAGAAATATGCAATGAG
>Ga0209131_1002185_pt1 | contig 13364 bp, 15 predicted proteins | sample GraSoi_2013_40cm_FD_185826 | JGI IMG/M metagenome (GOLD analysis project Ga0209131, IMG submission 185826) | Grasslands soil microbial communities from the Angelo Coastal Reserve, California, USA - Sample 9_17_2013_40cm (SPAdes) (version 2) | ecosystem: Environmental > Terrestrial > Soil >...
ATGGAGCCGCCGGCTTGCTGGCCGGTGTTGAGCAGGCTGGAGGCCACCCCGGAGTCGGCTTCGGGGACGCGGTTCAGCGCGACCAGGGACAGCGTGACGAACAGCAGGGCGGCGCCGGCGCCGATGAGCATGGTCGGGCCGAGCACCGCGCTGGCGTAGGTGTCGTGCTCGCTGATCCGGGACAGCCAGAACAGGCCGCCGGCCGCGGCCGCCGAGCCGGTCAGCAGCAGCGGGCGGGCGCCGATCCGGGGCACGAGCTGGGCGACGGCCCCGGCTCCGGTGAACAGGGCTGCGGTGAACGGGAGGTAGGCGACGCCGGTCTTCAGGGCGGAGTATCCCCAGACGGCCTGCATGAACACGGTGAGGAAGAAGAACATGCCGAAGATGAAGATGCCCACCCCCGCGTAGCTCAGGTAGGCGCCGGTGCGGTTGCGGTCGCGCAGCAGCCGCACCGGCAGCAGCGCGTTCGGGCTGCGGGTCTCGATCACCGCGAACGCGGCGAGCAGCACGACGGCGGCGGTCAGCGAGGCGAGGACCTTGGCATCACCCCAGTGGGAGACGCCGTCCGGGCTGGTGGCGGCGCTGACCAGGCCGTAGACCAGGGCGGCGATCCCGCCGGTGCCGGTGATCGCGCCGGGCAGGTCGAACCGGCCGCGGCCGCGCGGCGTCTCGGCCAGCACCCGCGGCGCGGCCAGCGCGACCACGGCGCCGATCGGCACGTTGACGAACAGCACCCACCGCCACGAGGCGTAGGTGGTCAGCAGGCCGCCGCCGATCAGGCCGATCGCGCCGCCGGCGATGCTCATCGCGGCGTACACGCCGAACGCCCGGGTGCGCGGCGGGCCCTCGGGGAAGGTGTTGGTGATCAGCGACAGCGCGGCCGGGGCGACCAGCGCGCCGCCGGCGCCCTGCACCGCGCGGGCCGTGAGCAAGAAGGCCTCGCTATTGGCGAACCCGCCGGCGAGGGAGGCGGCGGAGAACAGCAGCAGCCCGGCGATGAACATCTTGCGGCGGCCGAGCAGGTCCCCGGCACGGCCGCCAAGCAGCAACAGCCCGCCGAAGGCCAGCGCATAGGCGTTGACTACCCATTCCAGGCCCGACCCGGAAAACCCGAGCGACCGCTGGATGTGCGGGAGGGCGACGTTGACGATGGTCGCGTCCAGCACCACCATCAGCTGCGCGGTGGCGAGGACCAGCAGGGCCAGGCCGAGACGCGGGCCGCCGGCGGTCGCACCGCCCGGTGCGCCCGCCCGGATGGTCATGGATCGTGTTTCGGACATGACGGTTTCTCCCTGATGCTTGCTGGTTTCGAGATGGCACGTTGATTTGTTGCTGGGGTGGCGCGGGCTGATTCCCGCCTGGCGCCTCAGATGGCGGGGGCGGGCTTGGAGAATGCTGCGGCGAGGGGCTCCAGGGCGCGGCGGGCGATCCCGGTGTCGCCGTCGACGGTGCTGTGCCGGACGGCGTCGGTCACGGTCGTCTGGCCGGTCAGGAGGCTGAAGAGGGTGCCGGCGGCCATGGTGACCACCGAATCGCCGTCCGGGGCGGGCCCGCGGCGGACGGTGAGCGCGCCGGCGTCGGAGCTGAGATAGAAGACCTCCGGTCCTACCCGGAGCTCGCACGTCTGCCCGGCGGGCAGTGCGGTCGGCCGGCCCGCGGCGCCAAGCAGTCCCCAGGCGGGCTGGCCCACGTCATCCTCGGACGGTTCCGGTCCGTAGCGCCGGCCCCAGTCCAGGAGCTCTTTGAGTGCGGGTTGCAGCGCGCGGCCGGCTTCGGTGAGCTCGTACACGGTCACGTCGGTCGGTGCCGGGAGGGTGCGCCGGGTGATGACGCCGGCGGCCTGCAGGTCCTTCAGGCGGGCGGCCAGGACGTTGCTGGGGATGCCCGGCAGTCCGGTGAAGAGGTCGCGGTAACGGCGCGGGCCCAACGTCAGCTCCCGCACGAGGAGGAGGCTCCACCGATCGCCGACGACGTCCAGGGCTCTGGCGATGGCGCATGCCTGCCCGTAGTGCTTCATGGAAGTCACGGTAAGATTTATTTTTGCAAGTGTCAACTTCATTGATTATAGTGCTGAGTCGTACGTCGTAGCTAGCAACGGGACCTGGAGGAATCATGACCGCCAACTGGACGAGCGGTGACGTGCCCGGCCAGCAGGGCCGGCTCGCCGTGGTCACCGGAGCGAACACCGGCCTGGGGTTCGAGACCGCCCAGGTCCTCGCCGGGCGCGGCGCGTCGGTGGTGCTGGCCGTGCGGGACACCGAGAAGGGCAAGCGCGCCGCCGCCCGCATCACCGGCACGGTCCCTGGCGCGAACGTCATGGTCCAGCCCCTCGACCTGACCTCACTGGATTCCATTCGCGCCGCCGCCGGCGAGCTGCGGGCCAGGCACCCGAGGATCGACCTGCTGGTCAACAACGCCGGGGTGATGCTCACGCCCAGGCAGACCACCCGTGACGGGTTCGAGCTGCAGCTCGGAACCAACCACCTGGGGCACTTCGCCCTCACCGGGCTGCTGCTCGAGCAGATGCTGCCGGTGCCGGGCTCCCGCGTGGTGACGGTCAGCAGCCTCGCGCACCGCATCCGGGCCCGGATTGACTTCGACGACCTGCAGGGGGAGCGGTCCTACAGCCGGGTGGCCGCGTACAGCCAGTCCAAGCTGGCGAACCTGATGTTCACCTACGAGCTGCAACGCCGGCTGTCCGGCGCGGGCACCACCGTCGCGGTCGCCGCCCACCCGGGCCTGGCCGCCACCGAGCTGGCGCGCTACACGCCCGCGGCCTCCGCCGCTCTCGCCCGGCTGATCAGCCAGAAGCCGGCGATGGGCGCCCTGCCCGTGCTGCGCGCCGCGACCGACCCCGGCGTGCTCGGCGGCCAGTACTACGGCCCGCGCCGATTGCTCGGGACCCGGGGCTACCCGGAACTGGCCCGTTCCAGCGGGCAATCCCGCGACACGGCCATCCAGCGCCGCCTGTGGACAGCCTCCGAAGAGCTGACCGGGGTCACCTTCCCGGTCTGACCCGGCCCACGAGCGATGACGGAGCACACCGGTGAGTGCGGCCGCCACCGATGGTGTCGCTGCGCATGCCGGCCCGGCGCAACGCGCTGGGCGGCCCGGTGCCGGCACCGCCCAGCCGCGCCTAGCGGCCCGGGCCTACGGCGTCGCCGGGTCGGCCTGGCCTGGTCGCGGCTGCCCGCCGCGGTAGAGGTGGCCATCATCGCGGCCGGGTACGCCGGCTACGCCCTGGTCCGGCTGGCGGTCCGGGCCAGCCGCCCGGCCGCGATCGCGCACGCGGCCGGGCTGTGGCGGGCCGAGCGGTGGCTGCACCTGGACATCGAGCCGTCGCTCAACTACCTGGCCGCGGCCCGCCCGGTGCTCGCCGAGACGGCCGGGTACTACTACGGGCTGGCGCACTTCATCATCACCCCGCTGGTGCTGGCCTGGCTGTGGCTGCGCCGCCCGGCCGCGTTCGGGCCGCTGCGCTCGGCGCTGGTGCTGGCCACCACCGCCGCCAACGTGGTGTTCTGGACATGGCCGGTGGCCCCGCCCCGGTTCGCCGTGCCGGGCCTGACCGACGTGCTGGTCCGCTACCGCATCCTCGGCGCGGGCGACGCGCACGGCCCGGACAGCCTGGTCAACCTGTACGCCGCGATGCCCAGCCTGCACGTGGCCTGGGCCGCCTGGTGCGCCGCCGCCCTCGTCGCCGCCACCCGCGGCCGGCGGCGGCACCTGGCCTGGCTCTACCCCGCGGCCACCACCGTCGTGGTGCTCGCCACGGCCAACCACTTCCTCGCCGACGCCGCCGCCGGCCTGGCCGTCACCGCCCTGGGGCTGCTCGCCGCCCGCGCCACCACCAGGCCGGATGCCACCGGGCCCGGGCCGGGCGGCGCCGAGCCGGCGGCCGCCTCGTCGCGCGCGGGCAGCGGGGCGGTTAGCTTGTGGTTCCCTGGTGGATCGGGTGACACAGCTGTGGCCGGGGTCCCCTGACACGGATCTGTCAGGGGTGCCCTGTCACCGCTGTCACCCCCGGACAGACTGTCAGGGGTGACAACCTGTCCGGGGTGTCGAGACCGGTGATGACCGTGTACGAGTTCGTCGACCCCGCCCGCCCGCCGCCGCGGTGCACGACTACATGCCCCTCGCCCTCAAGCCGGGCGATCACTCGCCGCACTGTGCGGGCGCTGATACTGGCTTTGCGGCCGATCGTGGCGGCTGACGGCCAGCAGCCGGTGCCGTCGTCGCGCGAGCATGCGTCAGCGAGGGCCAGCAGCACTAGGCGCTCGTTCCCCGAGGTCGGCGAGTTCGCCCACACCCAGTTCATGACCGCGATGCTCACTGCGACCACCAGCTCGTACGGCCGGCCACCCGAGCCGGGCCGCTGAACGAGGAGTTCGCCATGGCGTCGGCCAACGCGAACCGTCGTCCGGATCCGGATGTCCGATACTGGGAGCAAAACGGGAGCGGCGGTCCTACGTCAGGTGCGGTCAGCCGCTGCCATAGGCACTGGAACGCTGCCGTTGACCTGCGCAGACGCGCCGGACCAGCAGGGTCTAACGCATGCGTACCTGGTTCGGGACGAAGAGGCCGCCGGTTCAAATCCGGCCACCCCGACTGCATAATCGCTGGTCAACATGCTGCCCAGTGATTATGTCAGGTTGCTCCAGAGCGAAATGCCGGAATCTGGGAGCACCGATGTCCGATTTTGGGAGCGGGGTCCGGGCGCGACTGAGGGTCACTGCGCGGGCGACCCCTCTTGGCCTCAGCGCTTCCCGGCCTTTCTGCCTGGTGTCGTGCGTCTTCGTAGCGGCGGAAGGAAGCGGTCGATACGTGGACGTCGCCTGCACCGCGACGGACTATTGCGTCCGGGCGATCACCGCAGACGCGCCGCGGCCGGGATTCGCGGTCCGCAAGCTGATCGACCTCGCCGCCTAGATCGGAGCGGGCACCACGGCAAAAGCTGTGCAGGAGATGCGTGCCAACGGAGCCAAGCTGACCGGGCTGGACTAGCAGCCGCGAGCTCGCGGTCGCTCTCGGCCGATGACTGGACCTTCATCGTGTCGAACTCGACCGGGACCGGTACCCGCGCGGCGTGTCATAACGCCACCAGGCTGTACCGGCTCGACCTGTCCGGCCAGGGCCTTCCCGGCCTCCTGACCCGCCTGGCCCTTCCGGTCATCCACGGCGATGTCACCGCGCTGGCAGCCACTCCCGATGGGCGCAAGGTGGCCTATGTGACTTCGGCGTGCCATCTGCCGTTTGAGAGGGTCTCTGTGCTGGGGGTCATCAATACGGCTACGGGGCAGCGCAAGCAGTGGACCTGGCCGTTCCCCGGCGTGGAAGTCCCATCGTTGTCGATCTCGGCGGACGGGCGGCTGATCGAATACCTCGCCAATCCCAACAAGGTCATCAGCTCTAGTGAAGGACAGACGCTGGATAACGTGAACAGCCTCGGATTGCTGCCGACCTCCTCACCGCCTGGTGCCGCCGTCAAGTATGGCCGCCCGGTGCTGCACTGGTCGGGCAAGCCGTTCGGCTCGTCCGCGGTCACCAATGACGGCCGGAGCATCTACTACTGCGCTCCGGGCCCACTGTCAGGTGCTGGCATCCTCAGCCCCGTCGCACTGCGGGTCTACCACGTTGCGACCGGGGTGACGTCCAAACTGGCGACGTACCACCGCGCAGGCTTCTGCGAGCTCGCGATGTCGGGCCGCGAGCTGTTCGTCGACGTCGGCACGGACACGGCAGGGCCTACCCACGTCAGCCGGTATGACCTGACGACCGGCAAGGCCTCGCCGGTATCGCTGCGCCGGGCCTGGATCGGGCTGGCGGCCTGGTAGGGACTGTCAAGCTGCAGCAGGGCGAGGGGAATCGAGCCTTGCGTCCGGCGAAGACCAGCTCACCCAGTCGGCAGCCGCCAGAACGCCCGGGACTGCTGCGGGTCAGCAAGGACGGCAATCGACCCTGCGCATGGCTACGCGAAGGCTCGTTCGGTGCGCGCGCCGACCGCAGCACCGAGGGAGCCTGCGCGCTACCGAATCGCCGTTCGGCGCGGCTGGCGGGCTCACAACCGTTGATCACGCGCGAGGTGGTGACATGCTGGGAATGTGGTACTGGCGGAGGCCGATAGTCGAGCGCGAAACTCGTTGACGGCGGCTCGTGCGATCGTTTCCGGCACCGCTGCTGTTGCGATGCTGGCGGTCCAACTGACCGTCCGCGGCAAGACGGTCAGCGCGGCGAACTTCGGTGTTGCGGTCATCACGACGGCGTGGTGGCTTGCTCCGCTCTTGTACTACTGGTTCCGGGTGGCGACGGCGGCTGGGGCATGGTTGCTCGGATCGGCATTTATCGGCGCCAGCACCTGGCTCCTCGTGTCGATGTACAGTTCGGATTCTTCGACTGCGGCCCTGGGTTTCCTTGCCTTGCCCACGCTGCTTTGGGTGGGCATGCTGATGGGGGTTGATGTTGATCGAGTTTTTGCGCGCTGGGGACTTCTGCGAAATCAGCTAGTTGCAGGGCCGGGTGAAAGGCTGAGTTCAGCTGGCGTTCGCTTGGGTCGGCGGGTTCCTGCGTGGTGGCAGTGGACGTTGCCAACAGGAGTTGTGCTGCTTTTTGTCAGCTTCTTCTGGTGGAACGCCTATGGGATCCTGACGGCCGTGCTGTGGAGCGCTATCGGTGCGGCGGTTGCGATCATCATGCGGCGTAAGAGTCAGGCCTAGAAGCAGTGACCTCTTCCGTGCGAGCCCACCCTCGAGGTGCTGGTCCCCGCCGTCGTCCCGATTGGAGCCGGAACCATCGGAGTGTGCCCGGATCCCTCGGCGGTTCCAGGCTCTGCAAGAAGAAGTGCAGCCGTGCCACACCGCTGTCCGCTCACGTCAGTGGGCCAACCGCCACGCTGCCTCGATCATGATTCTCTCGCCGGCCCAGTGGTCGGTGGCGAAGATCATGTTGCAGATGCCGCTGCCTGTGGTGTTGAAGACTTAAAGTCCAAGGTGGCCCGATAGCCGAGCTAACGCTCGAGGCGCCAGGGCATCAGGTTCGTCAGCTCGCTGCGGAACTGGGCGCCGGTCAGCAGATTCGCCCTGGCCGCAGTAAGTGCCTCGAGCCAAATGTCAGTTCCGAACATTCGCGCTCATCAGGCGCCCGCTCCGCGGTGTGCACCGTGGCCCTGCCTCGCGCGTCAACATATCGTCAGCTGCATGGGGGGAGGCGCACATGCGTGCACACGCGCGGGCTCGGGGCGCTCGGCCCAGAGCCGGTCGTCCTTCCCGAGCCACTTGACGCCCTGGTCCTGCAGGTCGCCGCCGCCCGTCGCGGCCACGCCGCCATCGGCGACCAGGGCACCTCGCCCTGGCTGTTCCCCGGCGGCCAGCCCGGACGGCCCATCAGCGCCAGCCAGCTGGCCGAGCGCCTGCGCCAGCTCAGCATCCGCTCCGGGCGATCCCGCTCGGCGGCACTGTTCCAGCTCGCCACCGACCTGCCCGCCGCCGTGCTTGCCCGGATGCTCGGCATCCACATCAGCGTCGCCGTTGCCCGGCAACGGCGACGCCGCCGGGGACTGGTCCAGCTACGCGGCCGACGTCAGCCGGCGATCGCATGAAAAACAAGGAGATCACCTGGCCATGGCTGTCCCCGACCATCTCCACCAGGCAGCAGCCAAAGGGATCGCAGCGATCCCGGCGAGCGAGGCCCGCGACGCCTACGCAGTGTCCTTCTAGGTCTACGACCAAGACGATGACTCCCGCCAGCCCCGCCGTGACCATCGGTTACAACACCGAAAGCCGGGTACGGCAGATCATGGCCTGTCAGCGCGGGTTCAGCCTCTTTCCCGCGGGCCCGCCCTCCGACGAGGCTGAAGCCCGCTGGAACTACGCCTTCTGGCCGCAAGACGAACTCGCCGTCATCGGCGACAGCACCCGGGACCCAGCAGGCGCCCGGCTCCGCGAAGCCTGGATCAAGGACCACGGCTGGTGGTACTCCGAGCCGGAGAACAACACGAACCAAGACTGGGAAGCTATCCGGCCCCTGGCAGATCAGATCACCCGCCGCTTCGTCACCACCTGCGCCCAGACGGCCAGCCAGTTGCACGCCGATGGTCTCATCCGGAAGACCTTCGGCCGCACCATCCCGGTGCTCATCCACGAACTCGAGTACTACGGCGAGATCGCCGACCAGACCGAAATCGCCAACCCAGCAGGAATCGCAGCCGACTTCACTAACTGGGTCCGGAACCAGTAGGCATTCAGACAGTTGCGATACCTGACTCCACCAGAAGATCGCCAGCCGCACCGTCGCCGACGAGTCCTTCGCCGTCACCGACAAAGTCGACGCACTCTACGGCCAGGTGCTGCCCGCCGACGCGATCGGGCCGAAAATGGCCCGGCTGCGCCGCGAGCACCACCGGATGCTCGGCAACGGCTACTGCACCCGGCCCCCAGAACTGGACTGCGCGTTCGAGTCGATCTGCGAGTCCAGCACGTTCTTCCAGACCAGCATCGGGTTCCGCCCCGCCCTGCAAGCCCAGCATGACGACGCCATCACCAAGCACCAGAACCACCGCGGGCAGCAGTTCGCCACGCTGCTCGCCCGAGTAGACCAGGACGCGTCATGAAACGCCCGCCCCTGCACCTCGCCCGCCCGGGCCAGATGCTCGCACCCCTCACCGGCCACGACAGCCGTCAGGTCCTCAGCGAGGCGATCGACAGCCTCGCCCGGCTGCGCACGGCCTGCTGGCTCGGCGACTCCGCCGTTCGCCTGCACACCCTGGCCAGCCTGATCGCCCAGGCCGAGCAACTCCTCCCGTCCATGACGCCCGCGACCACGACCTCGCCTGGACCCAGATCGGCGAACTTCTCAACACCACCGCTGCCACAGCGGCACGCCATTACCGGAATAAGCCACGATTAACTTGACAAGGATCACCGGCATAATGCCGATGAGCGGACGCCCGTGTTCAGCGATTGGGCTCGTATGGTGCGATCTCCTTCATGGCGTGGAACTCGGCGGCGTACGCGATGCTCGGGCCTGACGACGAGAGCGCGGAAGCGCGTGCCGACCTCACCGAGCTCGAACACGCGACCGGGGCGCCGCTGCCGGAAGCTGTCCGCGAGTGGTACCTGCTCGGAGGTGATCGACGCCTGGCCGCAATTAGCAGCAATCTGGTCACCCAGACCCCAGACTTCAACGGCCAGACCATCAACCGGTTCCTGCCCTCGGGATTCCTGCTGCTGGAGACCGACAGCCAGCACTGCTGCCGATGGGTCGTGGCGACGTCCACCACCAACGACGACCCGCCGGTGTACCTGATCGACCCGGACGACGATGCCTGCGTGACGCGGACCCGATACGCCAATACGTTCTCCGACTACGCCTTCACCTGCGCCTGGGACGCCGAGCTCTGGAACGGTGAACTGCTGACGGACTTCGACCACCCGCTGCCTCTCGGCGCGCTCGACACGCTTAAGGCCCGTCTCACCGTGCTCCCAACCACCTACGGTTGGGCCATGAACCAAAGCTGCGACGCCGTGTACCGATTCAACGGGCCGGCACTGATCGCCCTGGGCGTAAGCGGAACCACTGCTCTGTGGAGCGCCATTGCAGCATCGTCCCCAGTTACTCGAGAAGCCTTCGCAAGGCTTATCGGTGCCGCCCCGGACGGGCGCGCAACCGGCGTCAGCGAAGCAGGATCGCTGCGCTGAAGTACGCAGCTACTCCAGCCCACTCAGAACGGATATTCGGGATTGGACTGAACGCGGATAGCTACTAGCTTCATAGGGAAACCTATTCGGCGATATGGGCGACGATGAAACGTCTCCCGCTCAGTGACGAGGCAGGCAGGCCGGGTAGATGGACAGCTTCCGGCCACCAACTCAACTCGCTCTTATGATGACCGAGCGGCCCCGATTACAGAGGGTGATCAATAATGATCAGCAGTGTGCATTCTGAGCAACCTGGGCGCCGGAGCGTCTCCATGACTCGTTCCACGAACGCGACAAACTGGACCAGCAATAGTTTCGAAAAACTGTCTATTACCTGCGAGCCCCCTTACGGAATCGAACCGTAGACCTTCTCCTTACCATTGCCACGCTCCACCGCCCTGGACGCACTAGCTGCACCAATAGCACAGCGGAACGCCCAGCAAGCACAGGAAGCACCCAGTATTCGCTGAACCCGGTCCACGACTCGTTCCACGATCAACTAGCCACCTCCGGCTCTCACATCACTCTCAGTGACGGCGTTGAGATCACGCTCAGTGATGGCAGTGATCAGATTTCGTGCGATCGATCTCCCAGCGTCCGATTACCTCGGCAGGTAGGCATCGCGGAGGTGCGCGATCCCCGTCGCCTGCGCTCGGCTCATCGGCGACCTCGCCGTCTTCACCGTGGAGACATCCGGCCCGGCGCTGGCGGACGCCCTATCGCGGCCGGAATTGACGCCGAATGGGCCCGCCCGCCGTCTGGCGGCGAGGCGGTTGCCGGCGAAGTCTTCATGCGGAGCACGCTGACGACGATGTCGTGCTCGGCTAGGAACGCCGCCAGCGGAACCCGGCCGTCTTCGCACAGCGCATGACACCGCTCGGGTCGGCGGCGTCCTAAACGTGGGCGGCATGGCCGACTTTCGCGGTTGCTACGACAACGTTCAACGACCAAGGTCCCACCGGCAGTATCCGGAGGGAGCCCTGGCGCAGGAAGCGGTCGCGGGTGGCCTGAGGTAGCCGTAGGTGGCCAGCGCCGGTTCGGCGAAAAGCGCTCAGCGCTCACAGGTCACGATGCCGATCAGTGCCACAAAGTGGCAGTTCCGGCCGCGACCAAGTTGACACTTCGTCCGAAGTAGGTGGTTTCCAGCTGCCGACGCCGTGCACCGGTCATTGCGACTGAGACCGGGAACCGACCGCTGGGACCCACCTACCTCCCCCACGACGTCGGCGCTGCGCCTATCCGTTCGCGGCCACGCCTACCCTGTGGCCCTGGGCGTCCGCGAAGACCCCGAAGCTCGTCCCCGGCACGTGCTGGGCAGGCTGACAAATCGTCCCGCCAAGCTCCGCGGCCCTCAGCTGTCCTGGAGCGTGGGCCAGACGATCGCCCCCGCCGTGCTCCTCGGGCTGCTCAGCGCCGGTCCCCGCTGGCTGTGGGCAACGACTATCGCCCTGTGTCGCATCGTCTTCCTCGGCATCGATCACCTCACCCCCGCAACGAGCGCAGCTACCACGACCCGAAACCGTGAGCGATAGAAGCCGCCTGCGGCAAGATCAGCCCAGACCGGAGTGTTCCAGTTCAGAGCGCATTACTACAGGTGGTGGCAGGTCCAGGATTCGAACTTGGGAAGGCTGAGGCGATCCGCTTCGCCGTGCGCGGGACCATCTCTCAGGCTGGCCATCGGTAGTCGCGCTCCACGCGGGCGATCCGGACGGTGTAGGCCCGGTACCAGTGTTCCTGTCCCAGGCGTTGCGCGACTAGGTGCTCGGCGTGCTGCTTCCACGCCGCGATCGCGTCAGCATCTGCCCAGTACGACGAGGTGATCCCCGTTCGCTGCCCGCTGTCGTAGACCCATTCCATGCCCAGGAAACCTGGCTGCGCCTGGGCCAGCTCGTACATCGCGTCGGACATTTCGAGGTAGCCGTCATCGGAGTCTGTGCGCTCCACGGTGATCACGGCCACGTGGTAGGGCGGCTCGGGAGTCTGCGCAATGGCCATGCAGATCATCGTCGCAGGTATCCGTTGGCTGCCGGGACCCGTGTCGTGATGCCTGCTCTGCTCCCGTCTTCCTGATAGGCGCCGATCCCTGGCGAGCGGGCGCCGTGTCTAGGTTCGGCGAAGCCGATCGCATGCGACGCGACCGCAGGGAGCGACCTAGACACGGTGGCCGGGAGCAGGACAATGGAACGCCAGGAAGACGGCCAAGTGCAGCACTGGGTCGCGTGATGAGTGAGCCTCGCTGATCAGTGGTGCTGCCCGGTGCGGCCCGGCGCGCGCTGGGCGCGCCTCCCAAGGCTGAGCCCGAGCGCTGGCGCCGGGCCCAGCGCCGCGCAGCGGCGCCGCCTATCGCCCCAGCAACTACCAGTGGCCAGCGCGGCTTAGCGGCTCCAGAATGCTCGCACAGCACCCATCCGCAGGAAGCAGACAGGCAATGACAGACAGGCCAGTCATCGACCTTCCAGTCAGCCCGGCACCCCGCCCGGGCGCCCCCACGTTGGCCACCATGACGGCACGATCGGGCGGGATACTCGCCGGCGGCCTGCTCCCGGGCGGGCAGTACTGCGTCTGGCTGACCGACCGCGGCATGACCCACGCGGTGATCTGGCCGCACGGCTACAGGGCCCGCCTGAACCCCTGGAAATCCTCAACCCTGGCGGCACCGTCATGGCCCGGGAAGGCGACACGCTAATCGTCGGCGGCGGCTTCATCGACGTCGACCCGTCCAGGCCCTGCAGCCTGGGACAGTCCAGCGCCTTCGCGGTCAACGTCATAGAGCCTGGACCAAACCCCGCACCAGCCCCCGCAAGGCTGACGATGTTTCCTAGGCCTAGGGCATCTGTAAAGCATGTGCCGGGGCTAATTCTGGCGCATCGGATGATCCTTGATACGCCTAGACGGTTGGTCACGGTATGCGACAACGTTAGCGGGCCCGTCTGACCGTTGCGGGGCCAGGCGCTGGACAGAGTGCTGTGGGCAGTCGCCGTGAACCGTGCGGGGGCTGGTTTTTGACGCTCCCATTTATGTCAAGGGTCGAGGCCGAGCATGGTCGCCAAGTTCGCGAAGCTGGCAGCTACTGCCGCCACAGGTCAATTCCAGTAGTCCTGCTGGTCGAGTTGGTCGGCGCGGATGGCGGCTTCGAGCTGGTCGAGGCTGGTGGTGATGTCCTGGTGCCGGCAGGCGTCGGTCCAGGAGCGCAGCAGGCCCGCGAGCGGGGCCGGGAACTGAGCGGCAAGTCCGACGGCGAGTCCGTCCATGCGCGCAAGCTGCGCTAGAACTCTGAGGGGGTCGGACCCGGGGCGCAGCCTGATCTCAAGGCGAATGTAGGCCTGGCGGCTTTCGGAGCGAATCTCGGCGATCGGCAGCACGCTGGCGGCCAGTCGGTCGTGCAGGTCGGCGGGCTGCGGCGGGGTCCCGGCCGGCGGGTAGGGCGGATCCCAGTTCTCCGGCCGGATCGCTCCTGTGATCTCTTCCACGAGGTCGGGCTCGCAGATGTGGCGGGGCACTGAATCGATGATCAGATGGACCGGTCTGGGCCTCGGTCCTGGGCTATCGGTCAACTTGAACGGCCCGCGCTTGCGGGACGGTTCGGCCGCGGCGGGCGGCACTGGGGCGTCCGTGCGCGTGATCCGGGCCGCTTCACGGATCGTGGTCCGCCGGCCGCGGGTCAGCGCCTCG
>Ga0209131_1002187_pt1 | contig 13356 bp, 12 predicted proteins | sample GraSoi_2013_40cm_FD_185826 | JGI IMG/M metagenome (GOLD analysis project Ga0209131, IMG submission 185826) | Grasslands soil microbial communities from the Angelo Coastal Reserve, California, USA - Sample 9_17_2013_40cm (SPAdes) (version 2) | ecosystem: Environmental > Terrestrial > Soil >...
CGATTTGTTGATCGAATCGATTATCGGGAAGCCGGTCGAGGAAATAAAGCAACTCAATAAGCAAAATATTCTCGATATGCTAGGCATTGACCTGGGACCCGTCCGCTTAAAATGTGCATTGCTTTCGCTCAAAGTGTTGAAGGCTGGGGTGTATGGGTTGGGAGAAGCTGGCGATGATTTGGTGGAATAAAATCAATGTTTGATTACAAAAAAATAGAAGAATCGAAAATTGAATACATAGAGATTGCGCCTGTATCAGAACTTCCGAATGGCGAGCGTTTGTTTATCGAAGTGGAAGGCAAAGCCATTGTGATCTTCAATATCGCTGGGCAATTCTTTGCCATCGGCGATATTTGCACCCACGATGACGGCCCGGTGGGAGATGGGGATTTGGAAGGCTTTACCGTTGTTTGTCCACGCCACGGCGGCGAGTTTGATGTGCAGACCGGCAAAGCCACGCAATTGCCCGCTGTGGTGGATATCCCTGCGTATCCTGTGAAGGTGGTGGATGGGATGATTCAGGTGGGGATACCGAACGAGTAAATAAAAGCACCCTGAGATTTGGGCGCTTTTGTATTTCTGTTATATAGCCTCAGATGGAATTGATTTATCCAATACGTAATTTACTGCTTGCTTAAGTAAAAACTATTTACCCATCCGGAAATCCCGTTATAGAGAATTGGCACCCAGGTTGTATTATTTATTTTAACCCCATTGCCTGTTATCTGAATCCCATGTCCGTCAAGTAGAATTTTTCCAATAACATCGTAATTCGTACCTGGTCCTGCCCTGATATTTAAAAAATCCACATTACTTGAAAGATTAACCACACGATATAAAACTGGCGTAGGTGTAATTTCTGGAATGATAGGAGTTACAGTAGCTGTAGATGTCATTGCCGGATTAATAGGAGTTTCTGTGGCTGTAGCTATGTTGACGGGATTTTCTGTAGGCGTTGAGTCCATTTCTGACTCTAATGGCCACTGCTCGCAGGTCTTCCGATATTCAGTATTAGGGAAATATTGTGTCCACTCAGTACGGGTAAAGTTGCGCCCTGCACGCTGACAGATAAATTTAATCCAAGATTGTGGATCGAGGTCCGTCAAGATAATAATATTATCACTGCCTCCTAAAGCGAGAGTTTTGCCATCGGGGCTGAAGGCGACACTAGTTACAATACTTGTATGTCCGGTGAGTGGTTGACCAATGGGTTGACGTGTGTCTACATCCCACAGGATGATCGTGTTATCAGCACTGCCTGATGCAAGAGTCTTGCCATCGGGACTGAAGGCGACACTATTCACACTATCGGTATGCTCGGCGAGCGGACGACTGATGGGTTGATGTGTATCTACGTCCCATAAGATGATTGTGTTATCGGCGCTACCTGAAGCGAGTGCCTTGCCATCCGAGCTGAAGGCTACGCTGTTTACGATGTTTGTATGCCCGCTAAGCGGTTGGCCGATGGGTTGATGTGTTTCTACATCCCACAGAATGATGGTGTTATCGGCACTGCCTGACGCGACCATTTTGCCATTTGGGCTGAAGGCGACACTATTTACAGAATTTTTGTGTCGGTTGAGCGGTTGGTCAATAGGTTGGTGCGTTTCTACATTCCATAAGATAATGGTGTTATCAGCGCTGCTTGATGCGAGTATTTTGCCGTCTGGGCTAAAGGTAACGCTAGTCACAACATCTGTATGCCTGATAAGCGGTTGACCAATGGGTTGGTGTGCTTCTACGTCCCACAAAATAATAGAGTTGTCGTAACTGCCTGACGCAAGGGTTTTCCCATTTGGGCTAAAGGCAATTGAGGACACTTCACGATTATGGGTCATGCGGGCAACTTCTTTTCCCGTGATAACTTCCCATAGGCGAGCAGTGTGATCATAACTGCCGGAGGCCACATATTTACCATCTGGGCTGAAGGCGACAGATGATACCCCAGCATCGTGGATCATGCGAGTAACTTCTCTTCCCGTAGCAGCTTCCCACACGCGGACGGTATTATCAAGACTGCCGGAGGCCACATATTTGCCATCTGGGCTGAAATCCACGGATGACACCCCAGCATCATGGGTCATGCGAGAAACTTCTCTTCCCGTAGCAACTTCCCACACGCGGGCGGTATTATCAAGACTGCCGGAAACTACATACTTACCATCCAGACTGTAGGCGATAGTCAATACTTCGGAAGAATTCCCGTTCAAATATCGACTGAGTCGGGGATTTGCTTGTGTGGCATTTAATAAGGTACCTAGCGACTGAAAATTGGCGAAGCTTTTATATGCTTCAATGCCTAATAGCATCGAGATTTGAAAATTCTTGGCTTGCAACGCGTTTGATTGTGCCGAGACTAAGCCAGAAAATGCTATTTGAGCTTGTTTACTTGCTTCTTGTTCGTTGACGATTGCATCTGCTTGGGCAGTTGCAGCACTCTGTGCATTGGCGATAGCGGTCATTTGAGCCACAACGGCCGTTGCCTTGGCCTTTATCGCAGCTCTGGTAGATGCTTTCGCTATAATTGACTGACAAGCGGCAAAGATAAAGCCGCAAATCGAGATTGCAACTAGACTAAAAGCGATAACGTTGAACCGTCTGGCTCTCTTCGCCGAGCGCATCTGCTCTTCAGCCAGTTTAGTAGCCAATTCTAATTGCTTTTGAGCAGACTCCAATTTTTGTTGCTGGATCTCACGTTCCTGATCATCACTCTTTCTGCGTGCTTCTAATTCCTTCTCCTTTTGTTGTTTCCGGCACGTTTCAAGAAACTCCTGTTCCGCATCAGTTAATTCATCCGGATGTTCCTTTGCCCATTGTTCCACTTCAATCAGCGCCTGATCGCTCAGGAGCCAGCTATCATTTTCATTCTGATCCTTCCACAAAGCAGCTTGTCTTTGCAAAGGGCTTAAATGTTCAGTAAACCATAATTTATTACGTTCAAGGATAGGTTCTACTAAACGGTCATGAGTCAATTCGTACCAAGTGGCGCCCCCGCGTTTCTCGGCACGCACCAGGTCGCTTTGCAATGCCCGGATTACATCATCATCCAACTCACCGCTTTTCTTTTTCGTTTCCTGTAGAACCATGTTACGGACATTTCCGGTGGTGATTAATTTCTTTTCAAACCATTCACGGATCAAACGCTCTCGAACATTCTTAACTTTTGCGACTTCGCCCACGCGTTTATCATAATATTTTCCCAGCGACTGGTTCACATCGCCAACATCCTGAAGATCCTTTTCGGTGATTTGAGTCCCTTCGGTGGGGAGGTTGTCCCACAAGCCGTAACAAACCACTTGCAACTGAACTGGTTCCACATATTGACCTGGTTGTATATCGAGCTTCCCATCCGGTTTTTGTACAGTGATACTGCATAGATCGTCGATCAGTTTTTCAGCAACACCTTGGGCGTAGGGGCGCAGTTCTTTCACTGGGTTTGTAACAGCTTTGAGCGCCGCCTCACGTTCCAATCTCTGCATGTAGTAGCGCACCCGCAAACCATTGTAAATATGATGAGCATAAGGATCGAGCGCGGCAATAAAATCTTCACGCATTACTAGCACCACCCACAACTGCGGATCATCCTCCATCGCTTTTGCCAGCTGTTCGAAAAAGTTTTCGCGCTTCTCCCACGATTCAGGATGCGTGCTGAACAACTCCTCGAACTGATCGATGATCAATGCCCGCCGCGCAACTTCAGAAGGATTGGCTTTCGGATCGACCTCCACCGGGGTTGGATCGTAGAAAAAACCCTTATTGTCGTAATTGACATGTGCCAAAAAATCGGAGATAGTCAGGCTGGCGAATACCTTCGGATTAGTGTCATGTTGCTCCAAGCTACGGATCAAGTTATGGACGTAGATGTTATTTACGCTCTCACCGGCTGTCAGATCGCCGCTGAGGCGCCCCACCGGCAGCACCTCATATTCTTTACCTTCCAAATTCGAGATCAGGCGCGTGTTGACGATTGAACTTTTCCCTGCACCGGATTGGGCGTAAAAGACCACCAGTCTTTCAGATGCAACCAAAGCGATCAGGTCACGTGCTTCGCGCTCCCGTCCGAAAAATAGATGACCCTCATTGCGTTGGAAGGTGCGCGGACCGATATAGGGATTGTTCTTTGCCATGATGTTTACGCCTGACCCTTTCTATATTTATCCCATTCAATCCAAAATTTTTGAATGAATTTCTCAGAGCTTGTCCAATCCAGATCGAATTGCTTCTTATCAAAATAATGACCCAAATATTCGATTGACTTTTCTTTATTCCCTGATTGTTTTGTGCCTGGCTTTAGTTGGATTAGCATGCCTCGGGGCGCTGAATCGATACTGCGATATTTCAAGATAAACCTGAACAAGACTCTAAAATCCCAATCCCTAACATGGTAGCCAAGCAATAGCAGGCGTGACTCTGCCAAACCTTCCCGTAATCGTAATGGCACCAGCGGATTCTGCGTATTAGTATCCTCCACTACAGAGATCAAGAAGTTCATATAATCATCCTCGCTCAATACCAATGTCTGAGGATAATCCTCCAAGCCATATAAATGATACACGGCTGGCTCGGTATCTGAAGGCTCGTATAACGGATCAGGTGTGTGCTCGGGTTTGGCGCTAAGTTTGCCGCCAGACCAAAAGCAGACTTGCGTGCGAGGCTTCTTATTTTCAGCTTCGAGCGCCCGTTCGATAAAGTTGTAATGACTGGTGGTGACATAAATTTTTAGGGGCAATTTTGCCAGAATGCGCAAAGGATCATCCATGCCTGCTGGAAAGCGGGGAAAATCCAATTGCTGGACAATCTCTGAAAAGGATGACTCTTGTGATCGTAATTGGCTCACAACATCCTGATAGTTCTCGTCATCTGTGTTAATGTCAAGCAGGTAATTGGTTAGGAATTTCAGATATTTGGTTTTGGCGAGTAGGCTTTCCTTTTGTTCCACCTGAAAATACTGAGCCACTCGTGCTAGGTTGTGATCATCTGCCATCGGGTAATGGATTTCTGCGGCCCACTCTTTGGTCAGTTGTTCATCGATTGTCAGGTCATCGTCATCGAATTCGGCTGTGTCAGATATTTGATCGGTCAGCGCCTTCTCATCGCGGAAGATCTGCTCGATGCGCATTGAATTGCTAATAATGGGAATCACCGTGCCTTTTTTGATGAAAGGCATAATATCATCCAGATAGCCACCACCGGACGAACCATTACCGGATGATTCAGACTTTTCTTTTTCAACCCGTCTTCGAAGTCCCATAGTATATAGCCTCCACCAATTAATTGATTAAACGTTCATCACTACTCGAAAACTGTGCCTTGCTCCCGGCATTCCAACATCATTTGGAGCTTGTCCGCTGCGGGCACTGCAACGCAGCCATTTGACATCATCCTTCATGGCGCTGCCGCGTACCACCCGCCGTAATTGTTTACTGGCATTTAGATCGTTGCGTCCATCGTCTTTATAGGGGTAGGCGTACCGCGCATCTGGTGCAATTCGTTTTTCGCCCCATACGGTACACGTCCACTGGCGGACGTTGCCCACCATATCAAAGACGCCGTAATCATTTTGTTCAGGATAATATTCCACCATTGAGAGTGTCGGCTGACCTTGATTGCTGCGCTCCGCATCAACATCATCATCCCAGGGATAAATAAGATTGGTTCCGCCGCGACACGCTTTTTCCCATTGCGCCTCATTGGGCAGGGAATATTTACGATTCGTTTTCTTGCTCAACCAATCACAATACGCAACTGCTTCATAAAAAGTTACCCCGACAACGGGCAGCTTCTCAGCGCCAGCCGGAACTTTTTGTCCGTCCCAGCCCATCTCGGGTGCAACCGACCGATGCATGTCGCGGACGAACTCTTCAAATTGAGCATTCGTCACTGGAGTCTTGCCCATGCGAAACGCAGGTAGGGAGATTTCATGCCGAGGTGATTCGTACGCTGGAACGCCCGGACCTGCATCGCTGCCCATCCAAAATAATCCCCCGAGAATGAAAATTGTCTGGGGTTCGAAGTATGCGGTTTCAATGAGTTGGGGTTCCGGTGTAGGCGCTGATGGCGTTGCCGCTGCAGAAGACAGTCGGCTTTCCTTCATTCGCTTTTCAATACCATCATAGATCTCATTAAAATCCGAATCCCTGTGCATATCCGGCGTCAGCGTGTTCATATCCTTCAAAGTGGATGTGAGTTCGGCGATATTTGCCCGGATCCGTGTGTATAGGTCAATATCATCACGGATGCCTTGCAGGTTGGCTTGGCCTACATCCCGCATAGCTTGATCCAGTTCTGCGATTTTAGCTTCCCAATGTTTAATATATTCGATTCGCTTAAGCGGGTTGTAAATATCTGCATCACTTAAGACCACCGGGAATATGCGTTCATGGAATTCTTTGCCATCCGCAATCTCCACCAATTCAAACATACAATTTGGAGAACGCAGGTATTTGTCGCTGATGACGACAATAACGCAATTACCCTGCCCGATGCGCTCCATAAATTCCCTGATAGAACCCTTATAACCCAAATCCCGTTTATCGCGGATGATCCTGATTCCGCGCTTTTGTAATGCCTGGTCGATTTGATTGACAACTTCCTCTCGTTCGCTACCCCACGCATACGAAATAAAAATGGATTGTTCGTAATCCGGCATTTGATCATCCTCCATTTGTCCCTAATTTTCTATCCCGTCAACTCGACACACTGATCAAGTCAAACGTACACTTGCTATATATTCCACTTGCAATTTCCGTCGGTCCTCATTATATGATTTTTGGATAATACTTGTCAACATGTTTTGCCACCAGAATCGAAAGAGCCATCCAATCAGTTGGATGGCTCTTTTTGGTTTGCAAGCTCTTTCAACCGCGCCAGTCGCGCGGGTTCTTTTTCTGCCAGCCACACGTCTTGCGATAAGAGTTCATGTGCTTTCGCAAAATAGGGCTGTGCCTCTTTGGCGCGGTCCAAAGCTAATAAACATTCTCCGATCTCCTCGAAGACAAATCCGTCACTTTCACCAGCCGCTTCGTATTCAGCTTTCAATGTCATTTGTTTGGATAAAGCCTCTTCGACGCGATTGAGCGAACGTAGTGCACGTGCCACTGCCCATACAGCGATTCGAATCTGGCCTACGTTTCCTTGCGACCTTCGAGCGGCTTCGGCCTTCTGGAACATATCCAACGCTGATTCATAGTCGCCCATTTCGTGATACGACCAGCCAGTATTGTTGTATAACGAGCCAAGCCAGTTGCGGGCTTTTTGCTGTTCGGAAGATTCGGCAAATTGGATGGCTTGCAGGTTCAAGTCCAGGCTTGAAGCGGGCAAAGCGACAATTGCCAACATGTGCAGCGCGTCCACAGCATAGAAGTCCTCAGAAAGCATTTTTGCCAAATCCAACGCCTGTTCGAAAAGTGGACGCGCATCATCAGTGTGTCCTGATGTGTTGAGTACCCTGCCGCGTTCCAGATAATAGCGAATCTTGGCGCGCGATGGATAACTTCCCAAGCGCCTTTCCACTTGATCAAGAGTGTGGTGTGCCCGTTCAAATTTATGTTCGAGACCCTGCGCCCGGGCGATCTGCGTCAACAGCTCCAAATAAGCAGGATTGTCTTCCGGGATTTGAATCAGGATCTCGCGAAATTTGATTTCCGTTTGTTGTGGATTGGAATAATCCCATAAGGAATCAAAATCAAGAAAGTTCTGTGATAACATTCCGGCTCTCTTTTGCAAAGTGTTCGGTAGAGTATGAGATCAATATTTATTTTGAATTGAGCAATGGAGGATGCGCCAAGAGTTTAGCATGAAACAAATGATTCAAAACCCTCCTACAGAACTGTTATTTGCCGAGTGCCGCGTTGCTCTTCAATTCAGTATTGAAATTTGGTTGCAGAGCAATTCAAAAAGTTACTGATTAGTAAGGGAAGCGGTAAATCAGCAGTGGAAGCAATTTGCTTCGACCGCTGTGCTGCCACTCACCAACATAATCAATATTGTATGTCAGGTACTTGGTTCTATTGATTGAGCAAATTCTTGGCTATGGTCCACGTGGTGCAAGGCTTGAGAGCACATTGCTAACATACAGAATACAGTTCAGGGAATTGTCACTGGGAATCGTAACTAAAAAGAGGGGTTTAAGGCTGGAGTCCGCTCCGGATAAGCCGTTCTTATAGGAATACTCACGTACGAACAAGCCGATGCTGTCATCAAAATAGCCATATATTTCATAGGTGATTGTCCCAAGTTCAATGGTGTTTTTATACTCGCCCTTGGGCTGGCGGGATGGTATAGCCCGGACCGTGCAAAATGAAATGGTCTTGCCCACCAGAATGAGTGAGTTGTCCGTGAATACAGATAGTTGCCAAAGATCTTCCTGATATTGTAGCAACAGCGGGTATTGGTCCAACTTAAGTTCTTTATAACTGATGATCGGACTAGCTGCGCCGCCGAATAGTGAAATGCCCCCGATTAGTATTTTATTGTCGTCATCATGAAAGGCAAAGGTAAAGGCTTCCACAGGTGGTGTACCAAAATCAAACCAACCAGAAATTGGCGCTCCATCCGTCACCACAACAGAGGCGTAAGCAGCACCGCCACCAGCGATATGATCGTAACGATTTCCGAGATTGTCAATCAGGTACATTTTTTTGTTACCCTTATCGGATCTTTTCGTTACGGTAAACCCACTGGGTATTTTCGAAAGTGTCCAGGTGACGTTAAATATCATATGTCGATTACTGTCTACAGTTACACTCGTCATGCAAAAATCCAATGTTCCGCCCTGACTCATGGAGACAGAACCACAACCTCCTACGCTAAAGTTGCCTGGCATGACCATGTTGGGAGTCGGGCTGGGAGTGATGGTTGGAGTTTCGGTCGCGGTTGGAGATGGGGTAAATGTTGGACTGAGAGTAACAGTTGGCGTTTGCGTCTCGGTTGAAGTTTCAGTAAATGTTGCGATAGGGGGTTGCAGCGTCCCGGGGCTGGATTGAGGCGTCAATACGTTGGGTGAACAAGCGATCAAAAGGGTGAGGCTGGTAACAATACTAGCGATGAAACGAGGTAAGTATTTTTGCATGTGAAAAACACTCCTTCTTAACTATAGAGATTGGCGCCCCATTAATTTCAATGACAAATATGCGCTCTAGTTTCTGTGAGTATTGATCAAATTTCTACCAATCACCTGCATATTGAATATTGTATGGCTTGGTGATATTTTCAATTCTTGCGCGCCGCAGTTCCACTAATTGACGGATGTGCAGGTTGTCATGGGCAACCCAGGCAGCGAACATTTCTCCGGCTTTCATCGAACCAAAAGGGGATGTGTATTCAATATCCCAATTTGTGTTGGATAGATTTTTGAGCCATTCCAGAGATTGCTTGCGTTCAGCAAAGAATTTAGTCTGCATTCCGATAAAATCTTGCTCGTTGTATTTACGCTCAATCACCCAGCCCTGTGGATTAATCTGGTGCCACTCTTCGTTTTGACGATGCAGGATGAAGTCCAAATGCTCGCGGAAATCTTCGCGTTCTTCATCATATAAATGGCAAATAACCTCTAGAACGGACCATGCTTCATCATTTGGTTTGACTTGCGCTTCTGCTTGAGTAATACCAGTTATTAAAGCTCGAATAATTTCTGTGCTATTGGTTAATTCTTGATACAGAACTTCTGTTTTCATGACAGCCTCTTTCTATTCGCCTTTACCAAATTCTCCAACAATTCTCAAGATATCAAACCCCTCTGCAAATGGACATTCCGCTAGAGCGCCATGCCGCACCATGATGGAGCGAGTCAGCTCGCTGTTGAAGTAATAGCGGTCACGATAAGTTTCATATTTGGATAATGCTTCAATTTTCTTGTTCACATCTTCTTCTGTGACCTCCGCCAAAAAATGAGGAAAGAAGCCATACGAAGAACGGACAACGTCAAAGCCTAAAACAGTAATGCCTCGAAAAGCGCGTAATGCCTCATCGGTCATGGTGTTGTGATCTTGATGCACGTCCTGTTTTGAATGGACAAAGATCAAGTCAGGCTTAAAGTCTTGACGAAGTTTTAAGAAGTATTCGAGAATATCCTGACGAGAATCTGGAAAGACACGTGTCGTGAATGGACCCAGAATGATTTTCTCTTTAGGTACACCCAATACAGCCATGGACTCAAAATGCTCGCCTTTTACGTTTTGCAGGTCAGGATTTTTTTGATTGTCTGAAAGTGTGACGCATAACACGTCTGTCTGTTTGACAATGTGATGTAATAAAGCACCACACCCCAACTCGATATCGTCAGGGTGCGCGCCAAGGAAGAGAACTCGTTTGCTAAAGAAGTTCATAGTGACTTATTGGTCTAAAACTGCGTAGGCACGCACGGGAAATGTACCGAACGCTTTTACTTTGACAGGCGCAGCATGGAAGCGGAAACCAGTGTCGAGGAGAATTTCCAGATTGCACATATGCTCGCAGATGGGAATGTTGTTGCCTAGCAATGCAGTGTGAGCGGGGCGTGTGCTATCGGCGGTGTCATCAATATTGTAGGTGTCAATCCCGACAAATGCCGCACCCGCTTTTACTAAATACTCAGCTGCGCCTTTTGTGAGGAATGGATGATCTTCAAAATATTGATCCGTGCGCCAGTGGCGTGACCAGTCTGTATGGACGAGCACAGCTTTACCTTTTACATCGATTCCTTCAAAAGCTTTTTCTGTGATTGCTCGCCCAAAACTCTGCGTGTGAACAACAACTCCCTCAAGATCAGCCAGTGATTCCAATGGAAGCTCGGATAGGTCAATCCCGTCCGCAAACCTGTGAAACGGACTATCCACGTACGTTCCGGTATTGCTAACCATCTCGATCTTGCTGATAACGAATTGAGTCCCCTCTGCATAATTCTTGCGAGAATCTTCTCTTGATAGAAAATCACAAATGATCGGCGCGGGTAAGCCTTTATAGGTAATCATCCCGTGCTCAACTTCATGACTCAGGTCGATCAATTTATTAGGCATTATGGACCTATCTGTTTTTTGTTCTGAAGTTACTAATTATTTTGTCGCCAAAATTCCGCCAACAACTTTGGTCATCACCAATTTGCCATCGCGATTAAACCAACGCGTAGCCACATCGGTAATCTTGCCGATCAATGCTTCATATTCATCCTTGCCGTTGAACATGGATGTCCATAGTTTGCGGTCTTCGCTTAGTGAAGCACGCACATAGTTAATGAATGGCGCAACTTCAGGGAAGGTGAGATGATTCTCGAATTTGTGTAATTCAGTCTTGGCGAAGATGCGGTCGATGGTGTTGAAGATGTCACCTTTGAAGCGGGAGGAGCCAGGCATTGGCGGGATGGTTGTACTGGTCGCTTCTTTGATGATATCGTAGAACATCTGCTTGTTCTCTGGCAATGGACCGGAGACGAAAAGCCGTCCGCCAGGTTTCAGTACCCGATGAGCCTCACCAAATGTAAAGTCCAGGTCTGAAGCGTAGTAGATGGCGAAGGCGCTGGTGCACAAGTCAAAGGTGTTGTCCGCAAAGTTGAATGGCTTATTGAAATCCAAAAATTGGAATTCAATATTTGAACCGCGTTCCTTGTTCTTGGCACGCGCTTTGTCCAGCAACTCTTCAGAAAAATCACCACCCGTGATTTTTGCGCCACCTTTAGTATAATCAGCAAACAGGAAGGACAACTTGCCTGCGCCACAACCGACATCAAGAATATTCATGCCAGCCTGTGGTCGGAGGAGGTCGTTCGTCCATTGATCAATATTGGCTGAGCCATATTTTTCGTGGATATCGATACGGACAAGCAAGTCTTTTGAAGTTTCCTTATAATTAATTTCCATTTGGTTCTCCTTTTGAGCGAATGTGAAAATTATACCAAAAATAAATCAAAATTCAATTGCTGAATTTTGACGGAGTTTTGAATGAGTAAAATACAAACTGTAAAAGGTACACGTGAGTTTTATCCTGAGACGATGGCGTTGCGCAATTATCTCTTTGAGAAAGTGCGCGCGGCTTCGCAAGCTTTTGGTTATCAGGAATATGATGGTCCGTTCATTGAGTCCATTGATCTTTACGCGGCTAAATCTGGCGAAGAACTTATCAAGAAACAATCATTCGTCTTTGAAGATCGTGGAGGAGATGTCGTAACGCTGCGCCCTGAACTCACACCGAGTCTTGCGCGCATGATTGCGGCGAAACAAAATGAACTGACGTACCCTGTGCGTTGGTGGTCATTCGGTCCGTTCTGGAGATATGAACAGCCGCAAAAGGGACGCTCGCGTGAATTCTTTCAATGGAACATCGATATGCTGGGAGTCAACTCACCGGAAGCGGATGCGGAACTTATTGCGGTAGCGGCGACGTTCATGCGCTCGGTCGGACTCAGCCCAGAACAGGCTCAGATCTATGTCAATAATCGGCGTCTGATGGAAGCTCAGTTCGACGCGCTTGGCATCACTGTTGAAAAACGAATGGATGTTTCCAATCTGATTGATCGTCGTTCGAAAATGGAATCTTCAAAGTCGGATGCCTATGCTCTTGAACTAGGACTCTCTCAAACACAACTCGATGGCTTAAAAGATGTTTTGGGTAATTTCGATTTGTGGAAGCAAAGCGATGAATTGACCCGAACATTCGCGGCGCTTGAAGCGCTAGGTGTACGTGATTATGTGAAGTTTGATCCAAATATTATGCGCGGTTTGTTGTATTACACGGGCACGGTCTTTGAAGCGTTTGACACCAGTGGCTCTTTGAAGCGCGCGATCTTAGGCGGCGGACGCTATGACAATTTGCTCGCCGACGTGGGCGGTCAGCCTTTACCGGGCGTCGGCTTCGCGATGGGCGATATGGTGATCGGGATCATCTTGCAGGAAGCGGGATTGTTGCCTGAGTTCCAATCCACGCCAGCACAGGTGTTGATGACCGTGTTTGATGAGAAGTTAGCGATGCAATCGTTCGCGCTGGCGGCAGAGCTTCGTAATGCTGGTATGAATGTGATAGTTTTCCCTGAACCTGCGAAATTGCCGAAGCAATTCAAATTCGCAGACAAGATGAAAATGAAGGTTGCGCTAGTGTTGGGACCAGATGAGATAGAAAAAGGCTCGGTAGTTATCAAAAACTTGGCGAATGGGGAACAGGTTCAAGTGAAGCGCGAAGCGTTGGTTGAATCTATTAAAGGAATTTTGGGAAATGCCTGAGATCCATCCTGTTACAAAAGATAATTGGCGTGAGTTGATCAATCTACAAGTGCGAGACGATCAAAAAGATTTTGTTGCGTCTAATGTGAAATCGATTGCCGAATCTCAATTTGGTTTCGACGAACCAGGGTACGGACATTGGGATTTTCATCCGTTCGGTATCTACGAT
>Ga0209131_1002188_pt1 | contig 13356 bp, 9 predicted proteins | sample GraSoi_2013_40cm_FD_185826 | JGI IMG/M metagenome (GOLD analysis project Ga0209131, IMG submission 185826) | Grasslands soil microbial communities from the Angelo Coastal Reserve, California, USA - Sample 9_17_2013_40cm (SPAdes) (version 2) | ecosystem: Environmental > Terrestrial > Soil >...
AAACGTCCATGAGGCAGCATGCGCGGCACCAGGGAAAAGTTAAGCGTGCCCACACCCAATAATCTGGCCATCAAAAAATGACTCAACTCATGCAGGAACACCCCCGGTAAAAATAAGATCGAGAACAATTCCACGGTCAATTGCGGGCTGCGTGTGAGGATCAATAATATGACCTGTATCTCGCGATGCAAAAGCCGCTGGAGAAAGACCAGCGGCACGAATATCAATAGGAACCAGAACAGACCGGCGAGAAACACGCTTTATTTCACCGCTGCCTTTGTGATCGCAACAAACTCATCCGGCTTTAAACTGGCACCCCCGACCAATGCACCATCTATATCCGGTTGAGCAAAGAACTCAGCCGCATTGACTGCAGTTACCGATCCTCCATATAGCACACGGATTGCTTGCGCGGTGTTTTCGCCATATAACTGGGCCAATGCCGGGCGGATAATGTCCTTGATCACGGAATTCGCGTCTTTCCCACTGGACGCCTTACCTGTTCCAATGGCCCACACAGGTTCATACGCTACGACCATGCGCAGGGCAAAGCCTGCAGATAGATTCTTGAGTCCCATGCTCGTTTGACGGGAGACAACTTCGCGTGTACGGCTTGATTCGTATTCATCCAATGTCTCGCCAACGCAAACGATCGGGGTAATCTCGAATTTTTCAGCGGCAACTAATTTCCGGTTTACGGTTTCATCCGTTTCACCGAAGTAGGCGCGGCGCTCCGAGTGGCCGAGAATTACATAATTACACAATTCCTTCACCATCACAGGGGAAATCTCGCCGGTAAAAGCTCCCTTTTCTTCCCAATACATGTTCTGTGCTCCAAGGCCAATATCCGAACCTACAAGCAATCTGGAAACCGCCATCAGCGATGTGAACGGCGGGCATAAAACTCTGTCGACGCCGCTGATCTCGCGCAGGGACGCGCTTAACTTGGAGGCGAGTTCATCGGCCTCCGCGATGGTTTTATTCATCTTCCAATTACCGGCAACTAAGGGGGTCCGCATGCATCATCCTATGGAATTGTCTTCAGCAAATTATCGGCCATGAATCGGATCCAGTTCGGCGCGCCGAGATCGGCTGAGAGTGAGGTCAAAAGAGCCTTCGCATCAGCAGGCTTGTTGTCTTTCATATGAATCTCTGCCTTGAGCAGAAATACTTCATACATATCCGGTTTTACTTTCTCGGCAGCAGCCTCGCCAGCCTTCGCATCTTCCATCGTTCCATTGTACAACGCATAACGACCACGTGCAATATATCCCATTGGGAGATCAACACTGTCGATGCGTTCAAAGAATACGAAGAGCGGCATATCCTTTTGCTCAGCAGCTTTGTAGACGGCCTCGTGGAAGTTTTCTTCCACATCTTTCGGCAGTTGCTGGCCTGCATAAGTTTGAATGATACGCAGATTCATTCCTGCGGCCGGAATCCATGCTTCCCGTTTTTTATATTCGTCGGCGGCCGTTACAAAGAAATCGCGATGATTAGGACCGGCCAAATTGGCGGCTTGTGCCAGTGATTCGAGCGCGGGTCGGATTTGTTTCGCATCCCAATAAGCCAGTGACAATTGCAAGTGCGCATTGGGGTCGCCCGGATTTTGCGAGACCTGATCCTTCGCGGCTTGTACTGCCTGAGTATCAGCGGAAGGTGTTGAAGAAGTGTCACCTGGAAGAGTCCCAGCGGGTGTATTCGTCAGCGCCGGATTTTGCGTTGACCCTGTGGCAGCCGGTAGATTGGTAGCAGGAATTACTGCGGGTATCGCTCTTCTGTTGCGAAGCGCAAGGGCTCCCACTCCGAGACACAAGCAGACCACAATTCCAACAGCGACCCAAGTCCAGGGAGAGCGTTTCTTTGCCGGGCTTTTCGCTGCCATGGTTTGCCCGTCAGCAGAAACCTTCGGCTTTGAATCCGTTTGGGCTGCCTTGAGCGAACTGGGTCGCATGGTGATCGATGTGCCCTGCATCGGAACACCGGCTTCTCTCCACGCCTCTCGAAAAGCATGTGTCATTTCATCTACACTGGCGTAGCGGTCTGTGCGATCCTTTGCCAGCGCTTTCAGTAATACGCGTTGAACCGGCTCCGGCACCTGCGGATTGATATCCATCGGTAATGGCAGAGGCGTGTAGATATGATCGTGAATAATGGAGAAGGGAGTATCGGCGCTGAATGGTACCTGGCCGACCACCATCTCATATAACATCACACCAAAAGAGTAAAGGTCAGTGCCTGCGTCAAGGTCCTTCTTGCCCATGGCCTGTTCCGGCGAAATATATTGAGGCGTGCCCATGATCGAATCGGAGGACATTGTGGATTCGCCTGCTTGCGCAATGCGTGCAAGACCGAAATCCGCAAGATATATCACACCATCAGTGGCGATCAACACATTGGATGGTTTTATATCGCGGTGTAGGATTCCCTGTTTGTGGGCATAGGCCAGCGCCGAACCCACAGAATTTACTACATCTTCGATTTCTTTAGAAGACAATGGCCCCTGACTTAAGCGGGCCTTGAGTGTATCCCCTTCAATATATTTCATCACCAGATAAGGCCGCGACTCGTGTTCGGAATAATCATAGATCGGCACGATATTCGGATGTTCGAGCTTTGCCACCACGCGCGCTTCGCGTTGGAAGCGTGCGGTAAAAGTCTGATCTTCATGAAAGGCCGGGTGTAAAACCTTCAATGCCACATAACGATCGAGAGCGGCGTGATAGGCTTTATATACAGTTGCCATTCCTCCCTGACCCAACTGTTCGATAATACGATATGGCCCAATATTTTCACCAGCATTGAAAGACATACACAATACTCCGCTTGCAGTTTTCCACGATTATAGCCGAGTGTCGTTCGTTCCGGTTAACTCAATATGAAATGCACGAGAACTGAAATAAAGAGAGTGAGCCGGAAATTTCCGGCTCACTCTCTTTAGGTTGTTACGATACTTTGACTCTTACCTATCCATAAGAGCTGCTACGCCGGGCAATTCTTTTCCCTCGAGAAATTCAAGCGATGCACCACCGCCAGTAGAGACATGAGTCATCTTGTCGGCAACGCCGGCTTTTTTTACTGCGCTAGCTGAGTCACCGCCGCCAATCACAGTGATCGCTTTGGATTCGGCCAGCATGCGCGCCAGGGCAAATGTACCCTCGGCAAATTTTGGCATTTCGAAGACGCCCACCGGTCCATTCCAAACGATCAATTTGGCTCCGCTTAATGCTGTGTGATACAAGCTGATCGTTTTTGGGCCAACGTCCAACATGCGCCAGCCAGCGGGGATCTTATCTACATCGACAATTTTCGTGTTTGCGTTTGCATCGAATTTATCGGCGATCACGGCATCCACAGGCAAGATCAATTTATCGCTATGTTTTGTCATGACCGATTTTGCAGTATCCAGGGAGGCTTCTTCCACAAGACTGTCTTGCATATTCAGTCCTTTGGCTGCTAGAAATGTGTTTGCCATGCCTCCGCCAATGATCAACGTATCGCATTTCGACAGTAATGTTTCGACGACCAGGATCTTGTCGCTGATCTTCGCGCCGCCCAATATTGCGACGTAAGGATGTTCGGGGTTGGCAACTGCACGTCCAAGATATTCAAGCTCCTGCTCCATCAAAAAGCCGGAGACAGCGGGAAGAAAATGTGCCACACCTTCGGTGGAGGAATGAGCGCGATGTGCAGAACCAAACGCATCGTTGACGTAGATATCACCCAATGCGGCCATTTGTTTGGCAAGCTCAAGATCATTCTTTTCCTCGCCGGCATGAAAACGCGTATTCTCGAGCATCAACACTTCGCCGGGCTTAAGTGCCCTGGCCATCTTTTCCACTTCCGCACCAACACAATCAGGCGCCATCTGCACGGGAATCCCCAACAGTATCGATAACACTTCGGAAGCTGCGCGCAGGCTAAAGGCCGGGTCAGAAGCGGATGTTGGCCTCCCCAAATGACTCATCAAAACCAATGCTGCGCCCTGATCCAAAATATATTTGATCGTAGGAAGTGCAGCGCGAATACGTTTGTCGTCTGTCACTTTGCCATCAGCCATCGGCACGTTAAAGTCCTCGCGCATGAGTACGCGTTTACCCCTGATATCGATATCTTTCACCGTCTTTTTATTCATCTACAAGCTTTTTGCCATGATCGCCGTTAGATCCGCAGTGCGGCAGGCGTAGCCCCATTCATTATCGTACCAGGCAACAACTTTAATAAGATTGCCAAGAACCAGTGTATCGATGGCGCTGAATATACTGGAGAACGTGGTACCGCGAAAATCGCTGGAGACCAGCGGTTCATCTGTCACGTCAAGGATGCCCTTCATGCGGCCATTGGCATATTCGAGCATCGCCGCGCGGATATCATCCTGCGAGGCCTCCTTGTTCAGGATCGCAGTGAAATCCACCACAGACACAGTCGGTGTGGGAACGCGGAAAGAAAAGCCGCCAAATCTTCCCTTCAGTTCAGGGATCACGAGCCCGACAGCCTTAGCCGCGCCGGTTGCCGACGGGACGATATTTTGTGCGGCCGCACGCGCGTCGCGTAAATCTTTTGCGCCAAGGTCCTGTAGCTTCTGCGAGTTGGTATATGCGTGAACGGCGGTAAGCAAGCCCCTGTCAATACCGAATTTGTCATTGAGCACCTTGGCAACCGGGGCAAGCCCATTGGTTGTACAAGATGCGTTAGATACGATGTTGTGTTTCTTGGCATCATATTTATCATCGTTCACGCCCAATACAATGGTGATGTCTTCATTCTTTGCAGGCGCAGAGATGATCACCTTCTTCGCGCCACCCGATTCAATGTGTGCCTTGGCTTTTGTCGCGTCCGTGAAAAAGCCGGTGGATTCGATCACGATATCCACGCCTGCATCTTTCCATTTAATCGCGCCCGGGTCTTTCTCGGCGGTTACTTTGATCGCCTTGCCATCCACCACCAGGCTGCCATCCTTGGATTCAACAGTACCGTCATAATGTCCGTACGTTGAATCATATTTTAGAAGATGAGCATTGATCGACGGTTCGAACAGATCGTTGATGGCCACGACTTCAATTTCTTTTGCATGACGCGCCTTGATGGTCCGAAAGACAAGGCGGCCTATGCGGCCAAATCCATTAATACCTATTTTTACTGCCATGTGAAAATCCTCCGATGAATTTTGGTTAAATTTTATTCAAGAATTTCTTGGATAAAACCCTGCGCATTCTAATATAAACGCCTATGTTTTACCACTGCTGTTGTCATACAAATCTATCTCCCAATGGGCCAGTACGCTCCATGAAAATGTCCACGATCGTTTGAGCCAGTTTTACGGAATCATGACGCCATGGATGATTCACATCCAGGAGATCGTTCGAATATGCACGCGAATCAGAAAGGGTCCGTTCATCCATGATCACCCATTGGGAGGTGGGAGAAATCTCGCCCGAATAATTATCGTTGCATAAAATCACATCGAATAGATCCTCGCCGATATGCCCTTCGAGCGCGCGAAGGTGATCGTAACAAGTATACGAATCCGTTTCGCCGGATTGGGTGGCGATATTACAGACAAAGATCTTTATGGCGCGCGTCACGCGCATGGCTGCAAGCAGATCGTTCACCAACAGATTTGGCAGCAGACTCGTGTATAAACTCCCCGGACCTACAATGATCACTTCGGCATTCAAGATCTCTTTTATGACCGGCGGGAATGCAGGCGCATTGTCCGGCTCAAGCCACACACGACGGACACGCCCGGCCATTTCAGGGATCTTGCTCTCCCCTTCCACACGGACTTCGTTGATGGAATGAGGCAACTCCATCGAGGCCACCAGTTTTACATCATGCAGGGTAGAGGGAAACACGCGTCCATTCACCGAGAGCACGCGCCCTGATTCGACCACGGCATCTTCGAAACTGCCGGTGATGTCTGCAAGCGCGGTAATAAACAAATTCCCAAACGTGTGACCTTCAAGGTCGGATGAACCGCTGAAACGGTATTGAAAGAGTTGTGTCAATAAATCTTCGTCGTTGGAGAGCGCCGCAAGGCAATTGCGAATGTCGCCGGGCGGCAAAATTCCCAGGCTTTCTCGCAAGCGGCCGGACGAGCCGCCATCGTCTGCAACAGTCACCACTGCTGTCAGATTGGCCGTGTGTGCTTTAAGCCCGCGAAGAAGAGTTGAAAGGCCGTGCCCGCCTCCGATCGCAACCACACGTGGACCGCGTTCCCGCCGGCGAAATTCACGAATCTGATCGACCACATTACTACCGGGGCGAAGGAACGGCGCGAGCAAAGAACGATTCAATCGAACAATTCCATATGCCACCAGGGCAATGCCCAACGCAGCGAAGATCATTGCGCGAATAAAACGAGGCAAAAACCTCAAGGATGCATAAGCAAGCAACGTCAGCAAAATGGGGTTTGTCGAATCAGTACGATATACCTCGATCAAAATAACAGCAAAGCCAAGACCCAACAGAGTAATCCCAAACAAGACAAAAAGAAACCAACGCTTGACACCCAGGCCCGGCAAAAACCAACGTACAATGCCACGCGCCATGGATAAAATTCTAGTCCACATGAAAAAGATAATAGCAGGTCTGAAGAGATGAGTCAATTGTGGACACAGTTGAAGCGCTCAAACAGATCTTGTATGCATTTCATATAAATATTCACACTTTTGAGTTGAAGACCCAAAACAAGCCATACGGTATAATCATATATATGGGCGTAATTATTGCAGTTGACATTGGCGGCACGCATATGCGCGCCGCTTCTTATACACTGGCGCTGGAAGAGCTTAAACCGATCAAACATAAACGCATCAGGACACTGGCCTCTGAGCCAGGTGGGTTTGACCGGCTCGTGGGAGTCATCAAAGATGTTTGGCCGGAAGATAATCATGTGGATGGAATCGGGATAGCTTCACCCGGCCCGCTTGACCCGCACACCGGATACCTGCTGGCGCCACCTAATAATCCAGAGTGGCATAACTTTCCGCTTGCACCTAATATTGCTACGCATTTCAATGTAAAAACATATCTGGATAACGATGCCAACCTGGCCGGGCTGGCTGAATACCGCTTTGGCGCGGGCAAAGGACACCACGATGTGCTCTATCTAACGGTCAGCACGGGGATCGGCGGAGGTGTCATCACTGCAGATAGACTCTTGCAAGGCTATCACGGCCTTGCTGCGGAGTTGGGCCATTCTATTGTCGACCCCAACGGACCACTTTGCTCCTGTGGATACGCCGGGCATCTCGAAGCGTTTTCTTCGGGACCTGCGATCGTTAAGTATGTGCTCGGGGAAATGGAAGCAGGCACGAAATCCAGCTTGAAGCATGAAGGGACTCTCACAGCCCAGGATGTAGCAGCAGCAGCTGAGAAGGGCGATGCATTATCCATTAAAGCCTATCAACGCGCCGGCGAGTATCTCGGCATCGCGGTAGCATCTTTTCTGCATGCATTCGATCCTTCGATCGTCATCTTTGGCGGAGGCGTTTCGCAAGTAGGCAATCTTTTATTCGATTCGTTCCACGTCAGTTTGAAAAAGCGCGTGTTTCATCCACGTTATTTGGAGAATCTATCGATCACCACAGCCGCGCTGGGTGATGACGCAGGGCTGCTCGGCGCGCGTGCGCTGGCAGAGTTAAAGTTAGGCCTGCGGGTCTAGAGATCAAACAAGGAGTCTGCATGTCAAAGCTGAATTTGCCGGGGCCAAAAGCCAGGGAGATGATCGAACGCGATAACAAGGTGATCTCGCCCTCTTATCCGCGCGGCTATCCCTTCGTAATGGATCATGGCAAAGGTACGGAAGTATGGGACGTAGACGGGAATCGTTTCTTGGATTTCATGGGAGGGATTGCCGTGGTTTCCACCGGGCATGCGCATCCAAAAGTTGTCAAGGCCATCCAGCAGCAGGCTGAAAAATTCGTTCACATCTCATCGGATTTTTATCACGAAAATTGGATCCAGCTCGGCGAGAAAATCAATGAGATCGCCCCATTCCAAGAAGACGCGCTTTCATTCATGACGAACTCCGGCACCGAAGCGGTTGAGACCGCCATCAAACTGGCACGCTATCATACCGGCCGCACCAACCTGATCGGGTTTACCGGGGCCTTTCACGGTCGTACCATGGGGTCGGTCTCGGTGACAGCCAGCAAGGCCAAATATCATGCAGGCTTTTTTCCATTGATGGGCGGCGTCACTCATGTCCCATTTCCAAATCCGTATCGACCGGTTCTGGAACGGAGGCCCGGCGAAGATTATGGCGAAACGGTCGTGCGCTATATAGAAGACGAAGTACTTGAACAGATGCTTCCGCCGGATGATGTTGCTGGAATTTTGGTTGAAACAATTCAGGGGGAAGGTGGTTATATTGTTCCACCGGATGGCTTCTATCCTGCACTTAGAAAGTTATGCGACAAGCATGGGATCCTGCTGATTCTCGATGAAGTGCAATCGGGTATGGGACGCACCGGCAAATGGTGGGCCATCGAGCACTTCGGCGTCGAACCGGACATGATCACGATCGCCAAGGGTATCGCCTCCGGTATGCCGCTCGGCGCTTGCATTGCGCGCAAATCTGTCATGGATTGGAAAAAGGGTACGCACGGGAATACTTATGGGGGCAACCCCATTTCCTGCGCGGCTGCTCTTGCTACCATCGATTTGATCGAAAAGGAATATCTCAAAAACGCAGTGGAAGTAGGCGCTTATGCGATGGATGCGCTCGAAGAGATCAAGGCGAAGCACCCATCCATTGGAGAAGTACGCGGAAAAGGATTGATGATCGGTGTGGAGTTCGTAACCAACCGCGAATCGAAAGAGCCGGCCAAGGAACTTTCCGATCGCGTCGTGGACCTGACGTTTGAACGCGGCTTGCTGATGCTTTCCTGCGGCAGAAGTGTGATCCGCCTCGCGCCGCCGCTTTCGATATCAAAGTCCGAAGTAGATGAAGGCCTGCTTGTTTTCGATGAAGCGATAGGACTGGCGGAAAAAGAAATGATGTAAAAGCAAGTTGAAAAAATCAAAAAGATGCGAGGCCAAGGCCTCGCATCTTTTTGATTCGAAACCTCGTGGAACAGCCCCTGCTAATACAACTCTTACACCGAGTACCTGAACGGGGTGATAAAATATTCGCAGATTTGTAAAATTTCCCTATCATAATCATGCTGCCAGATTTCCGCGTCCGCCAGAGAGACTATTTACTCGAAATCTCCCGCCTGCTTACCGAGGAATTAGACCTTGAGAAGCTTATGGCGCGGATCTTGCGCGTCTCCATTGAAATGCTGGCCGGGCAGGCAGGATTGATCGCCCTCAAAGAACCCGATGGCTGGCGTGTCGGCGCGGCGCAGGGAATCGCTCCGGCCTTTCTCAGTTATCTCGCTCCATTACTAGCTGAGGAAAAAGCCAGTGAATTGGATGTGGGCGAACTGAATCGTATGTTAAAAGAACTGACCTATACGGCCAGTATGGGCCTGTTGAACGGCACAGGCTTGCCCCTTGCCGCCCATGGCCAGGTGATCGGTGTGATTTTCATCTTCCGAAATTATGCCGACCTCTTCACCCGCAACGACCAGGTACTCTTACAATCTTTTGCAGACCAAGCCGCTATTGCAGTGTTCAACGCGCAGCTTTATGGGCAGGTCTCGTATGAAAAACAACGGCTGGATGCCCTGCTGGACTCTGCCGCCGATGGCATTTTAATTTTGAATTCCAACCTTAAGATCGAACGGTGCAATCCGGCTTTTGAAAAACTCTTCGGCGAGGCGCGCGAGGAAATCGTGGGCAGGCAGCACAACGAGATCATTAAGTGGAAGAACGAACCTCAAGGGAAGAGACTCGAAGAGTCTGTTGGAGATGGATGGCCCTTGACGCCGAATGCAACGCTTTATGTGGAAGGTGATATCGAACGGCTACTGCCTCCCCCTTTACCAGTTGGCATTACCTATGCGCCGCTTCTTTCAGATGAGGGAAAGCTCCGTAATGTGATCGTCAGCGTGCGCGACATCACTCATTTCCGCAACGCAGATGAGATCAAGGCAACTTTCATTTCAATCGTCAGTCATGAACTGCGTACGCCGGTCGCGCTGATCAAAGGCTACGCATCGACATTGAGACGAGACGATGCGCGCTGGGATAAACGCACGATCAGCGATTCGCTTGCAGTCATCGAGGAAGAAGCGGACCGCTTATCCAAAATGGTGGACGATTTGCTCGATGCTTCGCGTTTGCAGGCAGGAGGACTCAGCTTGAATCAAGCGGATGTCTCATTGCCCAGCCTTGCTTCTCGCGTGACCGAGCGCTTCGCCGCGCAATCGCCCAAGCATCGCCTCGTCACGGATTTTCCAGAAAGTTTTCCGGTCATTATCGGCGATGAAACCCGCATCGAACAAGTCCTATCCAATCTTGTTTCTAATGCACTCAAATATGCAGCCAGTGGAGAGATCAGGGTCAGCGGCAGTGTGCGTCCTGAACAAGTTATCGTGTGCGTAAGCGATGAAGGCCCTGGCATTGAGGCAAGAGACTTGCCACATATCTTTGATCGCTTTTACCGCTCGACCAACGCGGTGAAACAAACCAAAGGTGCAGGGCTGGGGCTTTATCTTGCGCGCGCCATCGTCGAAGCACATGGCGGCCGCATCTGGGCGGATCCGAAACCCGATTCAGGCGCAAGGATCTGTTTCTCGATTCCACGGTAAATCTGGAGTGCAATGGCTTGCCATTGCGACAGGAGCATACCCTTTGGGCACTTAGCTCCCGTACTCCAAATCAAGGTAAAATCAACCCGATATTTTTATAAAGGATAATGAGATGCCCACTACGATACCTCCGCGTAATAAGATAGATAAAAAATATACATGGAATGCCGAGAGTGTTTTCCCCAACGATGAGGCCTGGGAAAAAGAAGTTGAAAAGATCATTGCGGATATCCCCTTGATTAAAAAATTTCAGGGACGTCTGGGCGAAAGCGCCGCGACACTACTGGAAGCGTTCAAAACATACGAGAATTTGCTTTCGCGAACGTATATCGCAAACATGTATGCAAGCTTTTCGTACTCAGTCGATACGACGAATCAAAAAGCTGCAGGCATGCGCGCCAAGGCAAGCGGCATGTTCGGGCAGGTGGCTTCTGCGATCTCCTTCTTGCAACCGGAATTGTTACAGGTTGGCAAAGCCAAACTCGACGAGTTCATTCAGCAGGAGGAAAAGCTCGCCGCTTACAAACATAGTTTCGAAGACCTCTTCCGCAAGCAGGCACATGTCCGCTCGGCAGAAGTGGAGGAAATCCTCGGCATGGCCAGCGAGCCGTTCGGTGGTTTTTATAACTCCACTAGCATGCTCACGAATGCAGACTTCAAATTCAAGTCGATCAAAGACAGCAAAGGCAATTCGCTGGATGTCTCGCAGGGAAATTACGATACACAGCTAATGGGGCTGGCCGATCGCAAGGCACGCAAAGCTGCATACAACACGTATATGGATAAATATATGGAACACAAGAACACGCTTGCAAGTAATCTTGCCAGTAATATTCAGGTCAATGTGTTCAACATGCGGGCGCGTAAACATGAGTCAACATTATCTGCATCCCTGTTTGATTTGAATATCAAAACCGATGTATTTCACAATCTGATCAACACGTTCAAGAAGAATCTACCGGTCTGGCATCGGTACTTCGATATTCGACGCAAGGCGCTGGGTTTAAAGAAATTTGCCTATTACGATATCTGGGCTCCCATCGGGAAAAAGAAAGTAAAGATCACATATGATGATGCCGTGAAGATGATCTGCGAGGGCCTCGCGCCCCTTGGTAGAGAATATGTCGACACCGTCCGGCGCGCCTGTACCACCGATCGCTGGGTGGATGTCTATCCAAACCAGGGAAAAACGCACGGCGCATTCTCTTCCGGCGCATATGGCACATTCCCTTTCATCCTGATGAGTTATACGGACGAAATGGTGAGCATGAGCACGCTCGTACATGAACTAGGCCACTCGATGCACACCTATTTCACGAACAAGACCCAGCCATTCATCAACACCGATTATTCACTGTTCGTGGCGGAGGTGGCATCGAATTTTAATCAGGCCTTGTTGCGCGGGCATCTCTTCAATACGGTCAAAGACAAGAATTTCCAGATCGCACTCATCCTGGAGGCGGTTGGGAGCAATATGTTCAGATATTTCTTCCAGATGCCGACTCTCGCCCGTTTTGAATTGGAGACCCATCAACGAGCCGAGCGCGGCGAACCACTTACCTCCGATACAATGATCGACTTGATGGCCGATCTCTTCGCCGAAGGATTCGGCCCAAACTTTGAAATGGATCGCGAACGCGTCGGTATGACCTGGTCCACCTTCCCGCATCTGTTCGCGGATTACTACGTCTATGCGTATGCCACCGGCATTTCCGGCGCGCACGCGCTCGCCGGAAGGATCCTGCGCGGCGAACCCAACGCGGTCGAAGATTATCTTGGCTTCCTTAAGTCTGGCAATTCAGACTATTCACTAAATGTCCTCAAACGCGCAGGCGTCGACTTGACCACTCCAAAACCAGTAGAAGAGACTTTCGCTGTGATGGAAAGTTACATCGACCGATTGGAAGAACTATTAGGTTAATACAAAATCATGAATCGGAAAACATTAAATGCCCCAAACTCAAATAGCATGTCCACGTTGTAAACAAATGATCTCTGCAAACGTCGAGCAGCTTTTCGACGCGACATATGAGCCGGCTTCCAAACAACGCTTGTTGAGTGGGCAATCCAATTACGCCCGCTGTCCCTATTGCGGATATGAAGGCCGCCTGGCAACGCCAATTGTTTATCACGATCATGAAAAGGAATTGCTGCTCACCTTCTTCCCGCCCGAATTAAGCCTGCCGCTTAACGAACAGGAGAGGCTGATCGGCCCATTGATCAAACAAGTAATGGAGCGTCTGCCTGCAGAGAAACGCAAAGCCTACCTGCTAAAACCACAAGCCAACCTTACGTACGAATCCATGATCGAGGCGATTTTAGGCAAAGACGGCATCACGCCGGAAATGATCAAAGGGCAGCAGGAACGCGTCCAGCTCATTGAGAAGCTGCTTCAAGTCACCGCGAAAGATGTGCGTTCCGAGTTGATCAAACAAAATACAAAGATCATAGACGATCAGTTCTTCGCGCTGTTCAGCCGCATCGCACAGAATGCAGTAGCCGGTGGTCAGGAGCCCGTCGCACGCGCACTGGTCGATCTGCAGAAACAACTTCTCGAAGAGACCGAGTTCGGTCGTCACTTGCAAGAGTCCGTTGGGGAATTGGAGGCCGCTTCAAAGGTTCTGCAAGAGGCCGGGCAAAGCTTGACGCGCGAAAA
>Ga0209131_1002189_pt1 | contig 13356 bp, 12 predicted proteins | sample GraSoi_2013_40cm_FD_185826 | JGI IMG/M metagenome (GOLD analysis project Ga0209131, IMG submission 185826) | Grasslands soil microbial communities from the Angelo Coastal Reserve, California, USA - Sample 9_17_2013_40cm (SPAdes) (version 2) | ecosystem: Environmental > Terrestrial > Soil >...
TGGCTGCGCATCTCAATGTGACGAATTTCGCTAATCCTCTGATTGAGGGCCAGTATGACGGTTTCATCGTGACGCGAGAGATTGCGGAAATTCTGAAGAATCCGTCACTGCCGCGGGGCGATGTCACCGTGAGCGGAACCGTCCGCTATCAGAGTGTGCCGAAGGAATCCTTTCTGAAAACGGTGCAGGTTGCAGGCCGCTTTGACAGCCGAGTACTCACGGTGCGCGAAAGCCTGGTTTCTACCTCGCTGCAATCCATACATGGAATATATCGGCTGCAGGGCGGGAATTTGCACATAGGAAAGCTCGAGGCGGATGTCCTGCAGGGGCACCTTTCGGCTCAGATGGACATGCTTCATCTAGATCAAAATCCCGTTTCGAGCGTTAACGCCAACGCTCGCGGAGTTTCGCTCGAACGGCTCAGTGAAGCTTTGCCGGCAAGTACCCGGCAAAATATTCGTCTCCTCGGGCGCATGAACCTGAGCGCCCAGGCACATTGGTCCAGCAACGTTTCGGCGGTGAAGGCACGGACGCACGTTGAGTTCAGCGGCCCGACAACTCTGCCCTCACAACCCAATCAAATTCCAGTGAACGGCGTTCTGGATCTGGATTATGACGGCGCGAAACAGAGCGCGTCCTTTGGCCGCTCGGAGCTACGCGTCGCAAACACGGATGTAGTGCTCAACGGGGAGGTCAGCCGGCAATCCAATCTGAATACCGACGTGAATGCTAAGGACCTTCATGACCTGACGATGCTTGTGTCCGCATTTAGCAGCGCAAATTCGACGAACGCACAATCTGTAAGTGCGCCCTACGATCTCCGCGGCGCTGCGCACTTCACCGGTCAGATCAACGGACCAACTGCCGATCCGCGGATTAGGGGTCAACTATCCGGCTCAAATTTGGAGGTGCAAGGCAGCAAGTGGGCCACCGTGCGAGTAAATCTGGATGCCGCATCCTCCGGCGTTCGTTTTCAAAACGGGTATTTGCAAAGCGCGCAGCAAGGTGAGATCAGTTTCAATGGTTCAACGGGATTGCAGCGATGGTCATTTACTCCGGAAAGCCCGCTCTCTTTGCAGGCAAAAATGACGAATCTGTCCGTCGCCGATCTTGAGCGCCTCGCCAAGGCCGAGTACCCGATCACGGGAGATTTGTCCGGTGAGGTTGCGCTCCAAGGTTCGGAACTCCAGCCGGTCGGGCACGGCTCGCTGCAGCTAACGAAAGCTTCGGCCTGGAATGAACCTGTTCGGGCCCTGAAGGTGGATTTTCAGGGTGACAGGGAAACCGTGCACTCGACAGCGCACCTACAAATCGCCGCAGGAAACGCCGACGCGAAGCTTACGTACGTTCCGAAGACCCAGCATTACGATATGACGTTGACAGCCGACGGCTTGAAATTGGACCAACTGCAAAGCGTGCAACAACGCGCGGGCTCGCTCAGCGGCGTACTAAGCCTGAACGTCAGCGGCCAGGGCACCGTGAAAGACCCGCAATTATCCGGAAATGTGCAAATACCGCAGCTCCAGATTAGCGGCCAGACATTTTCCGAAGTGAAAGCGCAGATTGATTTAGCGCGCCAGCACGCGAACGTCTCGCTCGAATCCATCGTAGAGCAAGGATACGCTCACGCCCAAGGCGGCGTCGATCTCGTCAGTCAATATCAAACGGATGCGACGGTGGACGTTCGTGCGCTTCCCATTGGGCCTTTGCTCGCGAAGCATTCCACCACAACTGGCGCCGCGCAGGATTTGCAGGGGTTCACTGAAATTCACGCCTCGCTCAAGGGACCGCTGAAAGATCCGGCGCGTCTTAACGGCCATCTGGAAATTCCCCGGCTAAACCTCGCTTACAAAAATATTCAGCTTGCCAATGATGGCCCGCTGCGAATCCGTTATCAAAATGGAGTGGCCACGGTCGAACAGGCGCGGATCAAAGGAACGGGAACCGACCTGAGTCTTCAGGGCGTGGTGCCGGTGCAAAGCACAATACCTCTGAACGTTTCCGCAAAGGGCGGAGTCGATGTACAGCTTCTGCAACTTTTGTCGCCCGATGTGATTGCCTCAGGGAAACTGGAGATTGACCTGCGCGCGGGCGGGGCTATTAGCCAGCCTAAGACGGAAGGCAGCATGCGCATTGTGAATACGGGGCTCTCGGTGGAGGAAGCGCCCGTTTCCGTATCGGCCATGAATGGGCAACTCTCGATTGCCGGCAATCAATTGCGCATCGACAAATTGGACGCCGCCGCCGGAGGCGGCACGATTTCTGCCAATGGGGAGGCAACGTACGGGAAAGAGACGAATTTCGCGATTGACCTGCACGCGAAAGGTGTTCGTGTACATCCGACCGGTATCCGCTCGACGGTGGACGGCGATCTGCAACTCAATGGCACGCCTCAGAAATCGCAATTGAGCGGGCGAGTGCTGGTGGATCGGCTTTCCTTTCAGGAAGGCTTTGACCTGGCCACGTTCATGAGCCAGCTCTCCGACGATTCGACGGTGAGCGCGCCGTCGCCGTTGGCGAGCAATATGAATTTGAGCATCTCCGTGAACTCTGCCCAAAACCTTACCTTGGCGAGCAGTCAGGTGAGCATCGCGGGTAGCGCGAATTTGAATGTCACCGGCACCGCCGCGCATCCGGTAATACTCGGGAGAATCACGCTCACCAACGGCGAACTGTTCTTTCAGGGAAAGCGCTTCGAGATTCAAAGTGGCACGATCGCCTTCGTGAATCCGGCTAAAACCGACCCGGTGCTGAACCTCTACGTCAAAACCACAATCGAGCAGTACAACATTACGATTAATTTTTCTGGCCCCATCGACCGTCTGAAAACGAACTACACTTCCGACCCTTCGTTGCCGCCGATTGACATAATTAATTTGCTCGCGTTCGGGCAAACCACCGCGGAGAGGGCCTCGAATGCCTCAGCGCCCTCCTCTCTGGCCGCTCAGTCGGTACTGGCGCAAGGCGTTGCCGGTCAGGTCGCGAAAGGTGTTCAGAACCTTGCCCGAATCTCCCAACTCACAATCGATCCAACAGCCGGGACTAGCCAAAATCCAGGCGCGCAAGTGGCGATTCAGCAGCGCGTGACCGGAACGATTCTGCTGACCTTCGCTACCGACGTCACATCAACGCAAACGCAAACCATTCAAGTGCAATACCAGCCGAAGGGCCCATGGAGGATTTCTGTTATCCGAGATGAGTACGATGGCTACGGCGTAGACGTGCGTTATCACAAAGTGTTTTGAGGGCGCAGCCCAGCTACCCTTACGGGGCGCCTCTCACTTCTTGGAGTCCAAGCAGGAAAGTGCCGAGATCTTTGCGACCGGCGAATCGTACTCTTTGCCGCCATTAGGATCCTGCATGGACATAAACACCCAATCGCTGGATTCTTCCGCCGTCTTGCTGAACTTGAATAAAATCGTTCCGCTATTCTCTGCCTTGTAGCTCAGATCTCGCGCGATAATTGGATACAGGTTTCTGGTCTCATCCGAAACGGGTGGCCCGCAGCGCGCGATCAGTCGTTCCGGCGTCAAGTTGTTGACGGCAATGAATTGCCGATTTTCACGCCGCTGCTTGAACCACCCAGGCACCGAGATCAACGCGCGCACGCCAACTATTCCTGCCACGCATGCCGCGGCCATCAACAAACGATTCTTCATATGACACCTCCAAAGGCCGATACCAAATCATCGCTCTCCAACTCCGCTCTCGATGTAATTTCCTGGAGGTGCGCGTCAGACAGTCACTTGACCTTTGGAACAGGCCACTCGTCCATGGGGTATAATTCGTGGCGCCAACCTTGTTAGGATTTGAAACTTTCCAGAGGGATATTCAGAGGGATAAATTGATGCGGTCTGTTCTGTTCGCTATTATTCTCGTTGCGTGCTCCGCGGCTACCGCTCTCTCCGCGCAATTGCCCGCAGCTAAAACCGATCCGTTAGGCAAACCGGCCGGCAGCCAGGGCGCTACGGCATGCTCCGTCAATGAGGCTTCTTGCGGAGAGGCCGCATCGAAGATTCTCCCGCAGGTGATGGGACCTTCGCCCCTCGAAGAGAATCTGCGACGGTTGACCGACGAAGTGGGCGGGCGCGTCACCGGCTCGCCGGAAATGGCCAAGGCCGTGGCGTGGGCGGTGGCGGCTTTCCGTGTTGAAGGCATTGACGTCCACACAGAGAAGTACACGCTGCCGCTGACCTGGGCTGAAGGCGAAACACGGTTAGAACTGTTGGAACCGGTGAAATTTCCAATCCGGCTGGTTGCCGAAGGCTGGTCGCCTGCAACGCCCGCGGGCGGAATGGAAGCAAAGCTAGTCGATATTGGGTATGGCAACGAGCAGGATTTCGCGCGTGCGGGAGGCGCCGTAAAGGGCTCAATTCTTCTCGCGTGGACCGATCTGGGGTCCACCTGGGCCGATCTTTTCAACGAGTACACGCAGCCGCCCGGGGTAATCGACCGCGCGGTAAAGAATGGTGCGGCCGCGATTCTCTGGATGGGCGCTCGCGAGCGCTTGCTGCTATACCGTCACACCAATACCGGCGACGCAAAACTGGAACGGCTTCCTCAAGCGATCGTGGCCCGCGAAGACGCCATGCGTCTGGCGCGAACAATCGCCGCCTATCCCGGAAAGGTGCGCGTGCGCTTCCGCATGCCAAACAAAATCGGCCCCGCCATCGAGCAGGAAAACGTAATTGGCGAGATTCGCGGTCGCGAGAAGCCGGATGAAGCAGTGATCCTCGGAGCGCATTTTGATTCTTGGGATCTGGGCACGGGCGCACTCGACAACGGCTGCAATGCCGCGCTCGTAATCGAGGCGGCACGCGTTATTAAAGCCACAGGATTAGTGCCGCGTCGCACCATTCGTTTTGTGCTCTTCAGCGGCGAAGAGCAAGGCATGTATGGCTCCTGGCAATACGCGCTGGCGCATCGCGCGGAGCTGGACAAAATTCGCGCCGTGGTCGTCTTCGATTCCGGCGTCGGCCGTGTGACGGGTTACTCGCTAACTGGGCGTGGAGATATTCAGGATGGCGTTCGCGAAATCCTCAAGCCGCTCGCTTCCTGGGACGTCACCCATCACACTCTGGAAGGCGACATCGGCACGGACAATTGGGATTTCTTTCTCGAAGGCGTTCCCACGCTTGTCGCCGAGCAGGACGAAGCCAACTACATGCCCAACTATCACGCGGTATCCGACACTTTTGACAAAGTGGACATCCGTGAGCTGAAGATCAACACGGCACTTGCTGCTCTCACTGTTTGGGGCATTGCCGACCGTACAGAGCCGCTCGGTAAACGTCTGTCCCGCCTCGAACTGGAACGGCTGCTGAGCGAAACGCATCTCGACGAAAAAATGAAAGAACTCGGCTACTGGGAGCCGTGGCAAAGCGGCACAAGAGGCCGAAAGCCATAGTGCAAGAAATGCCCGCAGACGCGCAGATACCCAGTAAGGGAACCACGGCAGGATCAATCCTGGCGCTGGATTACGGGCGCGCCCGCATCGGCCTCGCCATCGCAGACGCGGAAACGGGAATGCCTCGGCCTCTTCTCACTCTCGAGCGCATCAATCGCAATGAAGACATGCGGCGCTTGCGCGAACTTGCGCGCGAACACGGTGTTCGGCAACTCGTCGTCGGGCTGCCCCTCCGTCTCGACGGCACGCGCGGTGAAATGGCGGAGGAAGCCACGCGATTTGCCGCGCGTCTACGCAAACAATTGAGTTTGCCGGTGGACATGCTCGACGAGCGCCTCACCAGTTGGGAAGCGGAACGCCTGCTCGAAGAGCAGTCCGGAAGGGTATTGCACGAAGCGAAAACGCATAGCAAAGGCGCCCGTCACACGAGAGCCTCGGTCGACGCAGTAGCCGCAGCCGTAATTTTGAAGGAATACCTGGAGCAGCGGCGCGCGACAAAAAGCAACCCGCCGCACATCTAATCTGTGTGGAGGCGCACGGCCTGCCAGCTTTACGCTGCACGGGAGCGTAACTACTTTAGCTCTCGCCAAGGTCGCGGAATTCGATAAAGCTGCGCAAACAAGGCAAAATTAATAGTGAACGTCATCCACAGAAACGCAGAGGGGCAGGGCTGAATTGAAAAGGATTACTGTCATCGCGATGATACTGTTGCTCGCCGCTGCAGGAGCCGCGGCCTGGGCGTGGTATTGCCTCGAGCGCCCATACCAGGGTTTTGCCGCCCAGGGCGTATTTGTTGACCTGCCGCACGGCGCATCCAGCAGGACTGTGGCGCGTTTGCTGAAGCAAAACGGCGTGATTCGCAGCGCGTTCGCCTTTGAGGCCTACGCGCGGCGCCATCCAAAGCGGCGGTTGCAGGCTGGTGAATATTTCTTCGACCACGCCATCAGCGGTCACGATGTATTCTGGCAAATTGCCGACGGCCACATTTACGAACAGCCTTTCACCGTCCGCGAGGGCGAAACTATTTTTGACATTGCCCACGACTTGGAAGCAGAAAAGCTGATGACCTCCGACGAATTCCTCGCAGCCGCGCAAAACCCGGAGCTGATTCGCGACGTCGCGCCGCATGCCAAAAGTCTGGAAGGTTTTCTCTTCCCCGCTACATATTTCCTCCCCCGGCATCCAACTCCAACGGATGTGACCGCTGAGATGGTCCGCAAATTCAAAGAAGAATGGCAGAGCATCGCGCCGCCGGAGAGCAAGCACGATACGACCGGCCTGGAACACGGCCGGCCCGTTGTTTCTATCGTGACGCTCGCCTCTCTCGTGGAGCGCGAGACTCCCCGCCCGGAGGAGCGCCCGCTCGTGGCCGGCGCCTTTGAAAATCGCCTCCGCAAGAATATTCCGCTGCAATGCGATCCAACCGTGATTTATGCGTTGCAAGACGCTGGGCAATACCGTGGCTCGCTCACCGGCGCCGATTTGCACTTCCAGTCGCCTTACAATACGTATGCGCATCCCGGCCTGCCCCCTGGCCCCATTGGCAATCCTGGCGAAGCATCTTTGCGCGCAGCTTTACAACCCGCGCAGACCGATTACTTGTATTTCGTGGCCAATACGCAGGGCGGCCACTTTTTCGCCGCCACGCTCAGCGAGCACAATCGCAATGTGACGAAGTACCGTCGGCTGCTCGCGGGATTGCCTGCTGACCCGCCGGCTGAGGAGCCGGCTATTCCCCCAGCTCAGAAGCAAGCAGCAAAGCCACAGAGGAAACACGCCGCGACCGCCAAGAAATTGCAAGCCAAGCACAAATCTCGCGCCAAGCAGCAAAAGGCAGCGGCCCAATGAACGACATGATGGGCACCAAGAAGGCGATGATTTTGCAAGCCGCGCGATCCATAGGGGCTCAGAAATTTACTCCCGCCGAAATCGAGCAAGTGCGCCGCCGCCTGATTGCGGATCATGGTGAAGAGGGAAAAACCGCCGCGGATTACATTGCCGATGTTCTGAAGAGCGCCGGCTTCCGCGTTGTGCTGTCTCAGCAAGAAGAGGCCGAAGAACAGTACGAGGAAGAGTTCGAGGACTTGCTCCATTTTAAAACGCTGTCCGATGCCGAACTGAGCATCATGCGTCTCGACGAGCTTATGCGTAAGTTCCAGCAGCACGGCGAGCGTGCCGCTGTCGAGCGTGTCTTGAACGTGGCGCGGCTTGGTAAGCGCCGTGCCGAAATGATTGCTCGCAATCCCAAGGTTGAACCCAGCAAGCGCGCCGAGAAAATCGAAATTGCCAACTGGTTCCGCATTTGGCTGGAAACCCCGGACGCGTTCTTCGATTGGCTCGATGTCCGCAAGCAAGCGCCGGATTTCCAGGAAAAGTTTCCCCAGGCGGAATCCGAAGTATGAGCGCGCCCGGCAAGCCGCCGCTCGATCCCAGCGCGCTCGAGTTGCCGCCATTCTCTCTCGATGTCGAAGCTCTCGACCTCGGAGCCGATGTCAAAGCCGTCGGGCTTGAGCTGCTCGAAACCGAGAGCCGCGAACCTGTCCGCGGCAAGGATGCAGCGCTAATTTGGGCTGGCGTCTTTCCTGCTCTCGCCGCCAACGAATTCTTCGTTGTGGATTTCTTCAGTCATCTCGACCGTGTCCGCGAATTCTGCAAGCTCCACGAAATTCACTATCGCGAAGCCGCTGAACGCTGCGTGGTGCTGCCGCAGCCAAGCGAAACCCAGCTCGAAGAGCTTTTCCAGCGCTTCGAGGGCGAGACCTTCGGCGTCCGCGCTGGCGGTCCGGTGCAAGGCGGCGACGCCGATGCAGACGCCGAGCTTGAGAGGGAACTCTCGCGCCGTGGCCTCGACGCTTACCAACCGGCCTACACTCGCTATACTTTTTGCGCGGTATGCGAGCCGGAAGACGGCTGGGTCACGCTCCTAAGCCAAACGCTCTGGCCCACAGAAGTCATTCGCCGCGTTCGCCCGGCAGTGCAAAAATTTGATGTTTACATCGCGCGGCCTCACTAAGCGTGGCCCGCGGCTCCACTGCGTTGACGCGCATTCCTGTGGTTGCTAAATTGCTTCGTTTGTGCAGACGAGGGCGGCCGGATTGAACATACGTGTGCTGAATTGGATGGTCTGGGCGACACTGGTGTCGCTTTCTGGCGGCTGTGGCGGCCCCAGCATCAAAAAGACTACTAGCTTGCCGCCACACTCCAAGCCCATCGTGCTCGACGCCACGCGCGAGGAGCTGCTCGATAAGTACAACGAGATTGCCCGCGGCGTAAAAAGCGTGAACTCCACCGTCGATCTCAAACCCATTGCCGGCTCAAAGTACAGCGGCGTGATCGAGGAATACCATGAAGTGAAAGCTTTCCTCCTCGCCCAGCGCCCCGCGCAAATTCGCATGATTGGCCAGGCACCTGTCATCGGCACGACGATCTTCGACATGGCTAGCGACGCCGATACGTTTCGCGTTTATATTCCGTCGAAAACCAAATTTCTGGTCGGCTCCGTGGCCCTCGAGCGAAACAGCAACAAGCCTATCGAGAACCTCCGGCCGCAGCACTTGCTCGAAGCCTTGTTGTGGCCCGAGGTTCGCAAAGAAGAGATCGTGCTCTTCGAGGAGTTCAATGACGAAACAGCGCGCTATTACGTCTTGACGGTGCTGCGCGGAGGCTACCGTACTGAAATCCTCCGCAAGATTTGGTTCGATCGCTCCAATTTGCTGGTTTACCGGCTGCAAACCTTCGGTCCCAAGGGCGTCTTGCTCTCCGACGTTCATGTTTCCGATTGGCAGCCGCTGCTCGGCGACCAGGAACATCCGGCGTCCTCCACGCCAGGCGTTGTCAGCGCATTTCCGCGCCAAATCCGCATCGAACGCCCGCACGACGACTATCGCTTGGATTTGCTGATCATCAAGCTCACCCTGAACGAAAATCTGCCCGCTGAGCGTTTCAAGCTCGAGCAGCCTGCGGGGACCGAACTCGTTCGCGTAGTCGATACCGCGGAGGAGAAGCCGCCGGGGGAGAAGCCGCAATGATGGGCGAACTCGTCATGCGCAACCTGCTCCATCGCCCCCTGCGCACCATGATTGGCGTGATGGCCGTCGCCGTAGAAGTCGCCCTTGTCGTGCTGATTGTCGGCCTCACTTCCGGTCTTCTCACGGAGACTGCCAAGCGCATTCAAGGAATCGGCGCGGACATCATGGTCCAGCCGCCCGCCGCCTCTATTTTTCTCGGCTTCAGCGGCTCGCCCATGCCCATCAAGATCGGCGACAAGCTCGCGCAGCTCAAATATGTGCAGGCCGTAGCCCCTGCGCTGCTGCAATTCAATTCCACCGGCGGCGTGGAAGTCATCTACGGCATCGACCCGGAAAGCTTTCGAGCCGTTTCCGGAGGCTTCGTCTTTCTGAAAGGCCGCGACATGGAAGGTCCGGATGATTTGCTTGTCGACGACTGGGCGGCGAAAGCTAAAAATCTAAAGGTTGGCGACACGTACAATCTCCTGAATCACGACTGGCATGTGGTAGGCATCGTTGATCATGGTAAAGGCGCCCGCTTGTTCGTTCCGATTACTACGCTACAAGACCTCGTCGGTGCGCACGATAAAGCCTCCATCTTTCTGCTCAAATGCACTCGCCCGGAGCACACGGAAGATGTCACGGCAGAGATACGTCCGGTGTTGCCCGGCTACACGGTTCGACCACTAAAGGATTTCCTGTCGCTAATGACCTCCACAAACATTCCAGGTCTCGAGACCTTCATCAACGCCATGATCGCTCTGGCCATCTCCATCGGCCTCCTTGTGATTTTCCTCACCATGTACACCACCGTCATCGAGCGCACACGCGATATAGGCGTCCTGAAATCGCTCGGCGCCAATCGCGGATTCATCGTCCGCGCCCTCCTGACCGAATCTGCCACACTCTGCATTTTCGGCATTGCTGCCGGCATCGGGTTGAGCTATGCCGTGCGCGCTGCTTTTCTCGCCGGCTTTCCGACGCTGTCGATCCAGATCACTACAGAATGGGTGCTGCGCGCGGGAGGCATTGCTTTGGCGGGAGCCATACTTGGCGCAAGTTATCCGGCCTGGCTGGCCAGCCGCAAAGACCCGGTTGAGGCGCTCTCTTATGACTAAAAATCCCAATAATCAGTTAAGGCGCGGCTAGGAAGCCATGGCAATCGCAGCTACAATACAACAACCTGCCGGCGCGTCGACTTTTCCAGGGCAAAAAGACTTGGAGCCGATACTAAAAACCGAAGGTCTGTGGAAGCTCTATCGGGCCGGCAAAGTGGAAGTGCCTGCGCTCCGCGGTGTCGACTTTGAAGTCTTGCCGGGCGAGTCAGTCGCTGTCATGGGCCCCTCTGGCTGCGGAAAATCCTCCCTACTCTACGTCATCGGCGGATTGGCGCAGGCCTCCCGAGGCCGCGTCCTGGTGGACGGGAACGATTTGACCGAGCTCAGCGACGCTGCGCGCACCAAGCTCCGGCGCCACAAGATTGGCTTCGTTTTCCAGCGTTTCAATTTGCTGCCCACCTTGACGGCCAAAGGCAACATCGCCATCGCGCAATTCATTCACGGCGACGGCTTCGACCCTCACCGCTTCGACGTGGTCACCAAAATGTTGGGGCTTGAGGGCCGATTGCATCACAAGCCTTCCGAGCTCTCCGGTGGCGAGCAGCAACGCGTTGCGATTGCCCGCGCCATCATCAACGAACCCAAAATCCTGCTAGCCGACGAGCCCACCGGCAATCTCGACTCAAAAAACTCCGAAATCGTTCTGCAGATGCTGCGTCAGCTCAACAAAAATCTGGGACAAACCATTGTGATGATCACGCACAATCCCGAAGCGGTCACGCATTTCGACCGCGTCGTGCACATGCGCGACGGCGTGATCGTCGACGGCATCCCAGCGGACTGATATGGCCGGCCTAAAGCAGATTCTCTCCAGGACAATTTTCTGGTCTTACGAGCGCGGAACCTGGCAGTATGACGTCGCTGTCATTCTCATCCTCATCTTTGTCTTGCTCACACCTCGCGGCTGGTTCCGCGACCAGCCGCAAGTTGGCATGCCGGCTTCATCGGAGCAAGTCCAGCTCGTCCTTCTCTCCGACGATGGTCATCGACAAGAGTATCGCGTCGATGCCCGCGTTCTTGCGCCTCCCGAGCAGACTCCCGCCCTGCAGAACGAACTGCACCAGGCTCTGCAGCGTGCTCTACCGGATTTGCGCAATGGCCGGTTTTCTATCACCAAGATCGAACCCGTGCGCAACGAAAAAGGCACCGTCATCGCTTATCAAGTCGAGATTCGCCGCTGATTTGCGCCTGTTTTTCCTCCGCTGAAACGCCTGCCTTAAACGGCGCATCCATTCCTATGTGCTACGATTGAATTGATTTGAAACTGCCGGCCCGTCCTTCCGGCGACTGAGGGTTAGCTTGAAAAGAGTCGTTTCGTTTGTTGCTATCGCCGCGTTTTGCGGGCTCGCCGGTGTCATGCAATTGCGTGGTTCGACGCAGGATAATCCTGGCTGGACCATGGAAAGCGCTCTGGAAAGGATCGACAAAGCAGCGTCCGATTTCCACAGCCTGACCGCGGATATCGAGCAGCTCAAGTACACGGATGTCGTGAAGGACACGTCCACCGAAACGGGTCAAATCTTCGTCCGGCGCGATCAAAAAATGCGCATCGATCTTACAAAGCCGGATCCCAAGTCGATTCTGCGAACCGGAGATTCTCTTTTCATTTACACGCCGAAAATCAACCGAGTCGAGGAATACAATCTTGGCAAGAACCGCGCGATCGTCGACCAGTACATGCGCTTAGGCTTCGGCACCAAGGCCCAGGACTTGCAGAAAAGCTACGACATCAAGTTGCTAGGAGAAGAAGAGGTCGATCATCGAAAAACAGTGCTTCTCGAACTCACGCCTAAATCCGAAGAGATTCGCAAGCAAATAACCAAGATTCAGATGTGGGTAGATGAGTCGTCCTGGCTTCCCATTCAGCAGAAATTTTTCGAAGCCGGCGGGGGCGACTATTTCCTCGTGAAGTATTCCAATATGATGAAAAATCTGAAGATTTCCGATTCCAAGTTCAAGCCCGATTGGCCAAAGAACGCCGCTCACATCAAACCTCGCCAATAGGGTTTTCCGGCGCCCAGTTTGCGATTTCTGAAGGCACGCTACTCAGCGGCGCGCTCCTGCGCCAACAATTGCTCTTTCCGCGACAGCCCCCATCGATACCCCGCCAGGCTGCCGTCCCCACGAATCACGCGATGGCAAGGCACCACAATCGAAACCGGATTGGTCGCACAAGCCCTCGCCACGGCCCTCACCGCCTTTGGGTTACCCAGCGCCCGCGCTACTTGCGTATAGGTTCGCGTGCTTCCGCGGGGAATGCTCTGCAGTTCCTGCCAGACGCGCCGCTGAAAGGCCGTCGCTTGCAGGTCCAGCGGCAGCTCCAGGCGTGGCGGATTTCCCTCCACGCGCTGCACAATTTCCTTCACCCACCGCTCGAAGGAGTCTCCAGCAGCGGAGATTTCCGCTTGCGGATACTCGTCGCGCAGCTCTTCCAGCAGCTTTGCATCCGCGTCTCCCAGATAGACCGCGGAAATACCTCTCTCCGTTGCCCCCACCAAAATCTTCCCCAGCGATGATTTCGCAATCGCGTATCCGATTTTCATGTTCTTTCCTCCCTTTCGATATGTCGCAGGCGTCATTCCCAATTGCGCGTTGCTCTTTTCATAGACGCGGCTCGTCGATCCGTAACCCGTCCCATAAAGCGCTTCAGCGATTCCTTTTCCGTCTCGCAACAACTTTTTGAAGCGTGCCAGTCGCAGTGCTGCCGCCACGTCGCGTGGACGCAATCCCGTCACCTGCTGGAATGCTCGCCGCAATGTTCCCGGAGTTGTGTTCAACCTACCCGCCAAGGCCGCGAACGGAATGCCTTCGTCCTCGCCGACCT
>Ga0209131_1002191_pt1 | contig 13354 bp, 12 predicted proteins | sample GraSoi_2013_40cm_FD_185826 | JGI IMG/M metagenome (GOLD analysis project Ga0209131, IMG submission 185826) | Grasslands soil microbial communities from the Angelo Coastal Reserve, California, USA - Sample 9_17_2013_40cm (SPAdes) (version 2) | ecosystem: Environmental > Terrestrial > Soil >...
GGATTATGAGGTGGTGAATAATTCCGAAAATCCAATAAATTTTGTATGGTCCATTCATCCATTGCTTGCAATTGAACCTGGGATGGAGCTTCGCCTACCTTCCACTGCACAATTCAATGTGAGCAGTGCATTTCCACCCGATCTGGTTTCGACCACGCAAAAATTACAATATCCTTTCGCTGCATCCGGATTAAATTTCCCGATATTACCCGAAGTCTCGGTAGGTCGAGCCATAAAAATATGGAGTGATCCATTATCCCTTGGCGAAGGTTGGGCAGCAGTACGCGCGAATAATGGAGAATTGCAAATGCATTGGGATATAGTGTCTTTGCCTCAAATAGCAGCCTGGATGAATCTAGGTGCTTGGGCAGCGGATGGAGGAATGCCGTATTTCAACTTAGGCCTGGAACCCTGCATCGGAGCACAAGATTCGCTGACTGATGCTGTGACCATCAACAATTTATTTGCAACAGTCCCGCCACATGGCTCAAAAACGTGGTGGCTTGAAATTGAATTGACTGTATGAAGATTACAGATGTAACCACTTATATTGTTGGTAACCCATGGAAGAATTGGGTCTTCACACGCGTGGATACCGACGAAGGTATACATGGCGTCGGTGAAGCCACGCTGAATGGGTTTGCAAAAACTGTTGAGGCTGCTATACAGGAATTGAAGCGCTTTGTGATTGGTGAAGACCCATTTGACGTGGAGAATCACACGCTAAAGTTATTTCGGGAAGTTTATTCAGATGGTGGGCAGATCCAGGGCGCAGCACTCGCTGGAATTGAATTTGCCTGCTGGGATATTATGGGGAAGGTCACTAAGCAACCGGTTTACAAATTAATCGGCGGGCGTTGCCATGAGCGATTGAGAGTATATGCCAATGGTTGGTATCGAGGTCCGCGTGAGCCGCAAAGTTTTCATGAGAAGGCCAAGAATGTTATCGCACGTGGATATACTGCTCTGAAATTCGATCCATTCGGCGCGGCCTGGCGTTATCTGGAGCGCGCAGATTTTTCTTTATCCCTGGAGATTATTGCTGCCGTGCGCGATGCGGTAGGACCGAACGTGGATATTATGATCGAAGCCCATAATCGCTTCAGTCCACATACTGCTCTTGAATTCGCGGAGGCAATGGCCAAATATCGGCCAACATGGTTCGAAGCCCCAGTCCCGCCGCAGAGAATTTCACAAATGATCGAGGTCGCAAGGCACAGCCCAGTGCCAATCGCCTGCGGTGAGGATTATTATAGTTCGCAACAGTTTGCCGAGTTGCTCAGCCATAATGGGGTTCACATTATTCAACTAGAGCCACAATATCTTGGTATCACTGCATCCAAACAGGTATGCGGGATGGCTCATGCATATAATGCAGTAACGGCCCCTCATAGCGCGCAGGGACCGTTATGCTCTTTGGTGTGCGCTCACCTTAACACAGCCACACCTAACTTTTTCATTCACGAGATATTCGATGATTTTAACGAGGATTGGAGTCGGATCATTTTGACCCACCCAATCAATGTGAAAGATGGGTATATCGAGCTTGAAGAAGATCGTATCGGTTGGGGTTCAGATCTAAATTACGATGAAATTGCCCAACACCCCTATGATCCCGGAAATTTCCTGCCGCTCTTCAGACAAGGCTGGGAGAGGCGGAAACCCGTTGATTAAAAACTGTTAGCCGGCAAAAAATGCCTGTGCTCCCCACACTACAATGGAAGCTAAAGCTAACAGAACCAATATTCCCACGAAACTATTTTGAGAGCGCCCAGTTGAATTCTTTCGATATTTGCGCTCTTCAGCAGCTTCTTGCAAGGCTTCTTCATAATACACTTTGGTCAGATTTCTGTCTAAATTCATCATTGTAAACTCCTTTACACTTGCTTGAACGACCGTAAGCATACACTATAAATACTTGACAAATATGCGCTTTCTTGACAAAACGCCCGCAAAACAATGACAAATGCCTGCTTTTAGTATTTTTGAATATAAATTTATAGAATAAACCAATTATGTCCCGCACACTGGCCGTTAAACCTGAAAATTTTTCCAACTTCGGTGAATTGCTCCGATATCTGAGACGAAAAGCCGGTCTTACTCAACGCGAACTTGCAATTGCGGTGGGTTATAGCGAGTCGCAAATCAGCCGATTAGAGCAGAATGAACGCGCGCCTGATGAGGCCACCCTCGCAGCCCGATTTATCCCGGCCTTGTATTTAGAAGAGCAAGTCGAATGGGCATCTCGATTTTTGGACCTTGGCTCGTCGACCCATTCCAATTTATCTCAAGCGGAATCAAAATCGACAGCCAGCCCATTCATATCTAACAACCTTCCCATCCAGTTGACCAATTTCTTTGGCAGAGAAAAGGAACTAAAAGAGATAAAGCGCCTGCTCACAACAAATTTACCGGAAGAAGAAAGTGTTCGGTTGCTTACTTTGTCTGGTCACGGCGGTTGCGGGAAAACCCGGCTTGCGCTTCAGGCAGCATTTAGTATGCAGGATACATTTCCGGATGGAATTTGGCTCGTTGAATTTGGTCCTGTCACGGATCCCGATCTTATTATGAATACCCTTGCTTCTGTCCTGGGAGTCGCGGAAGAGCCTGATGAAGATCTACTCTCCGCGATAATAGAACATTTGCGTAATAAAAATACCTTGTTAATTTTTGATAATTGCGAGCATGTTATCCAGGTGAGTGCTGAGTTGGCCGAATCCATACTGCATGCATGTCCGAAAGTATATATCCTTGCAACAAGCAGGGAATTGCTCGGCGTTGGCGGTGAACGTGCAATGAAAGTGCCTTCACTATCAATGCCGGACCGTCGACATCCGCCTGCGCTGGGTGAAATGGCCCAATTTGAATCAGTACAATTATTTGTCGATCGCGCAGCAAATGTTATTCCAGGATTTAACCTGAATCCAGGTAACGAAAGCTCTATTGCGCAAATCTGCAGCCGCTTGGATGGCATCCCTCTGGCAATCGAGCTTGCTGCCGCGCGCTTGCGCATGCTGCCTGTGGAACAGATCGCATCGCGATTGGATGATGTTTTTCGTCTGTTGACCGGCGGGAATCGAACAGCCCTGCCAAGACATCAAACCCTTCAAGCGCTGATTGATTGGAGCTATGATCTTTTGACTGAGCCTGAAAAAACCCTTTTTCAACGCTTGGCTGTATTTGCACGCAGCTGGACTCTTGAAGCCTGCGAGTCCATCTGCGCCGGGGATCATGTAAATTCCGGTGATGTATTGGAATTGCTTGGGCATCTCATTGATAAATCATTGGCACTAAAAAGAACCAAGGTCGAAGGGCGCGAATTACGATATAGATTGCTCGATACCATCAGGCAATATGCGCTGACCAAATTGATCGAGAGCGGTGAAGTGGATACGATTCGCCGCAAGCATGCAGAGTATTACTTCAGTCTCGCTGAAGCCGGCGCTCCCAGAGCGCTGAGTGACTATACTCAAAAGAAGTGGCTGGAAAGCATAGAGATCGAGATCGATAATATAAGAGCGGCACTGACCTGGAGTTTATCCAACGTAAATAGCGATGCCTTGTCGCTTCGCATGGATCGAAAAGATGGCATACGAGTCAGCGCCTGGGCGCTCAATCGGCTGGGTGGCTCTGCGCGCGAGCGCGGCAATACGACCACTGCACGCACCTGGCTGGAACAGAGTCTTTCGATCTATCGCCAATTAGATGACAAGCTTGGCCTGGCATGGACGACTGTTACTCTCGGCGAAGTCTTAAACATGCAGGGAGATCTGAAGAGCGCAAAAACAATGCTTGAAGAGGGACTTTCCCTTGCCCGTTCACAAAATGAGGGCCAGGCCATTGGCTGGGCATTGAGTCATCTGGGATTCAACGCACTTTTACGAGGTGAGCTTAACGAGGCCCATAAATTCTATTCCGAATGCAAGGACGTTTTTGATTCGTTAGGCCCCCATAAGGCTGGCCTCGCCTGGGCATATTTTGGCCTGGGAGAAGCTGCACTTGCGAAAAAGACTTCAAAAGTGGCGATGGAAAATTTGAAAACCGCCATGAATTATTTCAACAGTTACAAGAATCGATCTGGCGTTGCCTGGTGTATCGAAAGCCTCGCCTGCGCAGCTTCTTTAAATAACCTGCCCCAAGAGGCGGTGCATTTGTGGAACCTGGCCGAAGCCCTACACGACTCTAAGGAAGTACGTAAGGCCCCAATTATCGAAGAGCTTCATGAAAAGATGAAAGCGGAAGTTCTTTCTGTATTTGGAGAAGATACATTAAAAGAAGAAACAGCTGATAAACAATCCTATTCCCTCGAACAGGCTGTGAATGAGGCGATGGCTATATGAGCATAAGCATCGATCTGCCAAATAAACGGGCCCTTGTTACAGGAGTCAGCAGTGGCATCGGCGCAGGTATTGCGGAGATGCTGGCCCGGGCCGGGTGCGATATCGCGGGTTGTGGATTAGAGGCTGTTACCAGCGAAGGTGCGAAGCGTTTTGTCGTTTCAGTGGAAAAAGAAGGAAGGCGCGCCTATTATCAGTCATTGAACATCGCCGAAGAAAAAGTCGCCCGCACATTTGTAGATTGGGCGTCGGCGCAATTGGGCGGACTTGATCTGGTGGTCTCAAATGCTGGCCGTAATGTGTTCAAAGGGGTTGAGCAAACTAGCGAAGCGGATTGGGAAGCAAACATTGATCTCAATCTCGCTGCGCATTGGCGAGTGGCACAAGCCGCAAAACATTATCTTGATAAAGTCGATAACCCAGTAATTATCATCATCACATCCAATCACGCGTTTCGCACGATACCCAATAGCTTTCCCTACAACGCTGCCAAAGCCGCGCTGACAGCATTAGTAAATTCAATGGCAATTGAATGGGGTCCGCATATCCGGGCAGTTGGGATCGCGCCGGGTTTCATTGACACACCGCTTGCCGACGCGTGGTTCAATGAATTTCCCGACCCTGCTGCAAAACGCGCACAAATTGAGAGTCTGCATCCAGTAGGCAGACTTGGTACCCCATCGGATGTGGGAGCCTTGTGCGTTTTTTTATGCAGTCCACTGGCCGGGAATATTTCCGGCACAACAATTTTGACTGACGGCGGGCGCAGCGCTGTCATGCAGGATGGTTAATTATGAAAAGGAGCAATTGATCACATGATACAGATTGCTGAATTCTTGCCGCCAACGCCGACTCCCTTGTGGAAACTTTCCAAGCAAGCCGGTGTGGATTGGGCGGTTGGTGGTTTACCCTTCAATGAGCCATTTAACGGCACCGATACGCCGTGGGATTATCTACCTCTCGTGCGAATGAAACAGCGTTATGAAAGCGGTGGCTTTAATCTTGCAGTTATTGAAGCACGTCCTCCACTGAATAAGGCTAAGCGCGGCTTGCCGGGCGGCGACGAAGAGATCGCCACGGTTTGTACACTCATCGAAAATATGGGGCGCTTGGGCATCCCCGTGTGGTGTTATGAATGGATGACCGATTTCAACTGGATGCGCACCAACACCAGCACACTCTCACGCGGCGGATCGGTCGTAACAAGCTTTGACAATGCATTGATGAAAGACGCGCCGCCTACGGAGAATGGCCCAGTCAGTGAGGAAAAACTTTGGGAAACGCTTGAACATTTTCTCAAGAAGGTCATCCCAGTGGCAGAGAAATGGAAAGTCAAGCTTGCCATGCACCCTGATGATCCACCGCTCTCCCCCATCCGCGGGGTGGGACGCATCATGCGTAGCGTCGAAAACTATCAACGGCTGCTTGATCTAGTTCCCAGCCCAATGAATGGAATCACATTGTGTCAGGGCAATTTCACGCTGATGACAGACGACTTGCCCGGTGCGATTCACAAATTTGGCAGGCAGAAGAAAATCTTCTTTGTTCATTTTCGCGATGTGCGCGGTACGCCGGAGAAATTTGAAGAGACCTGGCACGACGAAGGAAAAACCGACATGCTGGCCTGTATGCAGGCGTATAAAGATATCGATTTCGATGGGGTCCTCCGCCCGGATCACGTGCCAACGGTGGAGGGCGATAGCAATGAAAACGCTGGCTACTCATCTTTTGGACGACTGTATGCAATCGGATACATTCGCGGTCTGCGACAAGCCGTTTATGCAGATAAAGGAAGAGCTTCATGAAGATTGCAGTAACAGGAGGATTGGGTAGCGTAGGGAAAGCCATCATTGACATGGCTCTGGTTCAAGGGCACAGTGTTGTATCGATTGATCGCGTAACTCAAAGTAGTGACGTGAATAGACCTGATGCCACCTATATCCAGGCCGACATCGTTGACTACGCCGCAATGGAAAACGCTTTTCGAGGATGTGAGGCATTGATCCACATGGCTGCTATTCCCGCGCCAGGGCAATTTCCGGATCATATAGTGCATAACAACAATGTTGTAGGAAGTTACAATGCGTTGCGTGCTGCAGTTGAAGTAGGCATCCATCGCGTTTGTCAGGCATCCAGCGTCAATGCCGCCGGTCTCGCTTATAGCCGCTGGCCAAAATTTGATTATTTTCCACTGGATGAAGAACATCCAACATACAATGAAGATCCATATAGTCTGTCCAAGTGGATCTGCGAACAACAAGGCGATTCTTTTGCCCGTCGGTATGAGGAGATGACGATTGCCAGCATGCGATTTCATTGGGTGGTGCCGGACCGGGCTATTGCCGTGCAGGCAAAAGGCTATAGCCAAACCAATGCTGCCTCAAAGAATTTGTGGGGATACACCCGCCATGAAGCGGCTGCTCGAGCTTGCCTGCTTTCTATTACTGCCGATTTCAAAGGACACGAAGTGTTTTACATCGTAGGACCCGATACTGTCTCGGAGATACCATCCCTTGAATTGAAGCAAAAATATTTTCCGGATGTACTGGTACGCGGCGACTTAAGTGGACATAACAGCTTTTTCAATTCCAGCAAGGCAGAACGACTACTTGGCTGGAAACACGACCAATAAGGAGATCACAAATGCAATACCGAACATTTGGAAGAACCGGCTGGAAGGTTAGCGATATTGGTTATGGCATGTGGGGTCTCGCAGGTTGGACTGGGTCAGACGATGACGAGTCTATGAAATCGCTGCATCGTTCAGTTGAACTTGGCTGCAATTTCTTTGATACTGCATGGGGTTATGGCAGAGGTCATAGTGAAGAGTTGTTGGGCCAGTTGGTGCGCGCTCATGCGGACAAGAAATTATATGTGGCCAGCAAGATTCCCCCAAAAAATTTCAAATGGCCCGCTGAACCGGAATATTCCATGGATGACTGTTATCCACCGGATCATATTCGCAAGTATGTGGAAAGTAGTCTGAAAAATCTGGGCTTGGATCAAATGGACCTGATCCAATTCCATACCTGGGATGACTCATGGGCAAATGATCCACGCTGGCAGCGTGCGATCGAAGATCTTAAAAGAGATGGCTTGATTCTCGCTGCAGGCATTAGCATCGACCGATGGGAACCTGCCAACGCGATGAAGGCGCTGCGAACCGGACTCATTGATGCGGTACAGGTGATCTACAACATCTTTGACCAAAACCCCGAAGATGAACTTTTTCCAGTCTGCCGCGAATTAAATGTCGCAGTGATCGCCCGTGTTCCATTCGATGAAGGAACCTTAACTGGAACATTGACTCTCGAGAGCAAATGGCCGGAAGGAGATTGGCGCAACAGCTACTTCGTACCCGAAAATCTCAAGACCAGTGTTGAACACGCAGAAGCACTTCGACCTCTCATACCAGTCGGCCTGACCATGCCTGAAATGGCATTGCGTTTTATTTTGGCAAATCCGGATGTCAGCACCATTATTCCCGGAATGAGAAAACTAAAAAATACCGAAATGAATATATCCGTAAGCGACGCCGGCCCGCTCAAGCCAGATATGATCCAAAAATTACGTGCATATCGCTGGGATCGTGTCCCAACCGCGTGGTCGCAATAAAAAATAATTGGAGAAACCATAATGCATATTCAGCCATCCAAAGAAGATTTAATCCATTTAACGAAGCTCAATCCCTTTGACCGATTTTCGGATGGTCGACCCCAGGTACCTGATGATTATTTGGAACGCATGAAACTGGTTACCACCGAAGAAGCCTGGGCGGTCTTAAAAAATCATGGTTATAACCGTCAATTCGCGGGAGGCTTTATGCAGACACATCCTGGCGTCGTGCTGGTAGGGCGCGCCGTCACCGCATCTTTCCTACCCCATCGTCCCGATTATCACGATGCGATTCAACAAGCAGGCACAGGAGAAGGACGTGGAAAGATCGGTGGGCAAAATTCATGGATCATCGAGTCTTTGCAAATGCATGATGTGATGGTGGTTGACCTGCGTGGAAAAATCGAGAATGGGACCATCGTAGGCGATAACCTTGGCACAGCAGTTCGCACGCGCACGCGTGCAGGATTGGTTGTAGATGGAGCCATCCGCGACCTGCCTGGTCTTGTCACCCTCAGCGATGTGAACTTTTTCATGCGGGATGTTCATCCGACCGCGATTGCGGACGAGACACTGGAAGGGATCAACATCCCAGTTAACATTGGAGGCGTAACGGTTCTCCCCGGTGACATTGTATTGGGTACCAACACAGGTGTCCTCTTCATTCCCCCACATCTTGTTCAAGAGGTGGTCGAATCGAGTGAGGACGTTCGCGTACGCGATGAGTTCGGTAAAATGCGCATTGGGGAAGGCAAATACACCAGCGGCGAGATCGATGTGTCGCCGTGGCGCGATGATATTGAAGGAGACTTCAAGGCATGGTTAAAGGCAAAGAAAAAATGAGCGCGCATCCGGAAGATCACGTTAATCAGCATTCACGTCCGAGCGAACTAAAGATCATAGATGTCCGCGCGGCAACTGTCGGCTGGGAGGGCTGGCGCTTCCCCATCATCCGCATTGATACAAATCAGGGATTGAGCGGGTACGGCGAAGTGCGAGACGGTGCAAGCAAGACATATGCCTTGATGCTCAAGAGTCGGCTGCTGGGTGAGAATCCCTGCAATGTGGATAAGGTCTTTCGGAAGATTAAGCAGTTTGGTCATCACGCACGGCAGGGTGGAGGTGTATGTGGAGTCGAAATGGCATTGATGGATCTGGCCGGCAAGGCTTATGGGGTTCCCGCTTATGTTCTTGCTGGAGGAAAATTTCGTGACGGCATTCGCATGTATTGCGATACACCCAACGAACCCACCGGCACAGCAATGGGACATAAACTGAAGGAACGCCTGGCGCGCGGCTTCACCATGCTTAAGATGGATGTAGGCATTCAACCGCTTATCGGTGCTAAGGACGCGCTCACCTATCCAGCCGGGACTCTGAACACAAATGATGGCACAACATTCGAGCGAATGATTGACATTAATACGATCCAACATCCATTCACACATGTGCGCCTCACGTCAAAGGGAATCAAAATGTTGTGTGAATATGTGGAGCAAGTGCGCGCAGTGGTTGGGTACGAGGTCCCAATCGCAGCCGATCACTTCGGCCACATTGGGGTCGACGATTGCATTCGTCTGGGCGAAGGTTTGGAACCTTATAACCTTGCATGGCTCGAGGATCTGGTGCCGTGGCAATTTACAGAGCAATGGGTGCAAATGGAACGTGCACTCAAAACCCCGGTGTGCACAGGTGAAGATATCTATTTAAAAGAGGGTTTCCTTCCACTGCTGGAGGCGCATGCAGTTAACGTAATTCATCCCGACCTTGCCACAAGTGGTGGGATCCTCGAAACAAAAAAGATAGGCGATCTCGCACAAGAGCATGGCATCAGCATGGCGTTACACATGGCGGGCACCCCAATCAGCACGATGGCGGCGGTCCATTGCGCTGCAGCTACCGAGAACTTCATTGCGTTGGAACATCATTTTACAGATATCCCTTTCTGGGGAGATTTTATTGACGGCATCCATAAGCCAATCATCCAGAATGGATATATTCCCGTGCCAGACGCGCCCGGCCTGGGCTTCACGCTTAATGAAGACGCTGTGAAGGAACATCTTATTCCAGAAGATCGTGGCTTCTTCGAACCAACCATGCAATGGGATTCGGAAAAAAGCTGGGATCGATTATGGTCATAGAAAGTCTGAGGACTCATTAAATGACAGAACCAACCCTTGGCAATAACATTGTGACGCAAGTCGGCATCATCGTACGTGATATCGAAGTAAAGGCCCGCGCCTGGTCAGAAATCCTTGGCTTGCCCATGCCAAATATCATCGTCACTGATACCGTGGACAAAACGCAGGCTGAATACAACGGCAAACCAACAAATGCTCGAGCAAAACTCGCCTTCTTTCATATGGGCCAGTTGGATGTCGAATTGATCGAGCCAATTGACGGACCAAGTACGTGGAAGGATCAACTCGATCAACATGGAGACAGCATACACCATATCGCCTTCGAAATTAAAGGCATGAAGGAAAAAGCCGCCTATCTGGATTCGAAGGGGGTGCCGCTCCTGCAGCGAGGGGAATACACGGGTGGACGCTACGCATATTTGGATGGCGTTGCTAAATTAGGAGTAATTCTGGAGCTTTTGGAAAATGATGGATGACCTGTTCCGACAATCTCCTGCTGAAGATCTTACGCGCAGCATGCATTCTCTCATGATCTTATCTTTTTAAAAGGACAATCAACATGAAAATTACGAAAGTTCGTCCGATTCTTACCGCGCCGGATGGAATTGCCTTGGTTATTGTAAAAGTTGAGACCGACCAGCCGGGTTTATATGGTATTGGCTGCGCTACATTCACTCAACGCCCCACACTGGTTGCAAAAGCAGTCGAGGAGTATCTGGCCCCATTATTACAAGGGCGGGACCCGGCAAACATCGAAGACTTATGGCACATGATGTATGTCAATTCATACTGGCGCAACGGCCCCGTACTCAATAATGCCATCAGTGGTGTGGACGAAGCGCTGTGGGATATTAAAGGCAAAGTTGCAAACATGCCTGTCTATGATTTGTTGGGCGGCAAATGTCGTGAAGCGGCAATGGTCTATCGCCACGCAGATGGGCGTGAACCCCAGGAAGTTTTGGATAATGTTCTCAAATATCAAGCCGAGGGCGCACTTGCAGTGCGTTTACAAATGGGCGGCTATGGAGGACGCGTAAAAGATATCAACAAGCAAAACGCGAGCCCCAGTAAGGACGCGCCGCAGGCCACCCATCGCATGAACACAATGGACAATCTGCATAGCAGCTTCCCGGGTGCATATTACGATCCGGATTGGTATGCACGTTCGATCCCACCATTGTTTGAATTTGTCCGTGGCAAAGTTGGCTATGACCTGTTTCTGTTACATGATATTCATGAACGCCTCACACCCATCGATGCGATTCGCATGGCGAAAGACCTCGAGCCATATCGCTTGTTCTTTCTGGAAGATCCGCTTGCACCCGATCAGATTGAATGGTTCCGCCGCTTGAGAGACCAATCTGCCACGCCAATTGCCATGGGCGAATTACACAACAACCCGTTGGAGTGGCGGACTCTTATTGCCGAACAGTTGATTGACTTCATTCGTTCACACATTTCACAGTTGGGAGGAATTACTCCTGCACGTAAACTTGCGTCGCTGTGTGAATCGTTTGGCGTGCGTACTGCCTGGCATGGCCCGGGGGATACATCCCCAGTTGGGCATGCAGCCAACCTCCATTTGGATTTGGCATGCCACAATTTTGGGATCCAGGAAATGATTTTCTTCGGGGATCCTTTAAAGGAAGTATTTCCCGGTATCCCGGAATTGCATAACGGATATTTGTGGCCGAATGATAAACCCGGCTTGGGCATCGACCTGGATGAAAAGAAGGCAGCCAAATATCCCATTAGCATTCCCCCCATCGAGTGGACCCAAAGCCGATGGCCCGATGGAACGATCTGGACACCATAAAATCAAAAATAAAAATTTTTGGCCTCGTCAATCTGACTGGTTGACGAGGCCAAAAAAAATTCACTCATGCAAAATAAACACTCCAGTATTACCGTTATGCTCCTTACAGCAGGTTGTTTCCTGGCCTTTTTTATTTTTGGGTTTACCGATAATCTTAAAGGCCCGACTCTGCCTGCCATGATGGCTGAGCTGAATATCAATTACGGATTAAGCGGAAATATTTTCTTTGGAGAGTACCTTGGCTTTTTGTGCGCCACATTGATCACAGGGATTCTGGCGGATCGATTCGGTCTCAAGCTGGTCATTCTGTTTGCTGGCGGCTGCCTGGCATTGGGCGTAGCAGGCTATAGTTCGTTTCAATCAGCAACATATCTCGCGGGTTCACTGTTTGTAATTGGGCTTGGATTGGGCGCGTTCGAGCTTGGTCCAAATGCGATCATCATCAGTCTATATCATGAACGTAAGGGATTGTTCCTCAACTTGATGGCTGTTCTTCATGGACTGGGCTCCATGCTGGCGCCGCTGTTTGCTGGCTGGTTGTTCACCTCGAGTTTTTCGTGGCGCGTTGTCTACCGCTGGGATCTTCTCTTGATCGCCTTATTCATTTTTCTGTCTGTTTTTCTTCGTTTTCCGAAATCCGAAGAAAAAAACCAGCTTGATTTCAAGAAAATTCCACAGATAGCTTTCAAAGGTCAAATGCAATGGTTCCATGCAACCATTGCTTTATACGTAGCTGTAGAGATCGGCATGGCATCCTGGTTGGTGACTTTTCTTCAGCAAGTACGCGGTGCTTCGGTAATCATCAGTAACCGGTCTCTTTCAATTTTCTTCGCGATGATCATGCTCGGGCGATTACTCGGTGGATTCGTTGTTCAGCGCACTGGCTATTTGCGCTCTATTCTCTTTGCATCCCTGGGGGCGTGGATCTGCATTGCCATCGGTCTGTTCATTCCAAGAACAGCACTTTTCTTTCTTCCATTTACTGGTTTTTTCTTATCCATAATCTTTCCCACGATCACCGCCGCAGTCTCGGATTCAAAAACAGAGAATATCAACACGCTGCTCGGTGTGCTTTTTACCTTCGCGGGCGTCGGCGGTGTATTCGGTCCATGGCTGATCGGGTGGGCAAGTGATTTATTTGGGCTTCAAGCCGGGTTTGCGATCAATCTCCTTCTCGCCGGGTTGACATTCATCACGGTTTTTATTCTTATGAAAGGCGCTTCGGTCAAGGCCTAAAAGCCCGTTTTGCCAACAAAAGCAATAAAGTGAGTTTTCTGAAAATCGGGACAAAAAACCGTCTTTTTGATTATAATTACGCCACTATATTCTTTAGACTGGAGGTTTCCCATGGCAAGTGTAACGTTTCAAAATGTCGTCAAAAAATATGGCGACGTGCTCGCAGTGAATGATCTAAACATTCACGTGGAAGACAAGGAATTTCTCGT
>Ga0209131_1002194_pt1 | contig 13342 bp, 11 predicted proteins | sample GraSoi_2013_40cm_FD_185826 | JGI IMG/M metagenome (GOLD analysis project Ga0209131, IMG submission 185826) | Grasslands soil microbial communities from the Angelo Coastal Reserve, California, USA - Sample 9_17_2013_40cm (SPAdes) (version 2) | ecosystem: Environmental > Terrestrial > Soil >...
CGCGCATTGACCTTGCGGTTGCCGAGTTCCAAAAAGTCTGCGCCTTGCGAGATCTCTTCGTAGACAGTCTTTTCAGGATCGAGGGTGCGGGATTGATCGGCATAAGCAAGCTTGACTGTCTCACCGATCTTGATCGCACCGCTATCCGGCTTCTCCCCACCAGTGATCATTCGAAGCAGGGTAGTCTTGCCCACACCGTTCGGGCCGATGACTCCGACTATCGAACCCGGTTGGGTCTTCGCTGAAAAGTTTTCGAGAATCAATCGGTCATCGTATGATTTCGTTACTTTATCGAACTCAAAGACGATGTCGCCAAGGCGCGGGCCGGGCGGGATGTAGATCTCCAGGTCGGCGCGTTCTTTTTCCATTTCCTGTGTAAGCAGTTTTTCATACGCAGTCACACGTGCCTTGCCTTTGGACTGCCGTGCCTTGGGCGACATGCGAATCCATTCGAGCTCACGCGAGAGGGTCTTTTGCCGCTGGCTTTCGCTTTTCTCTTCCAACTCAATGCGGTTTTGCTTTTGTTCAAGCCAGGAGGAATAATTGCCCTTCCAGGGGATTCCATAGCCACGGTCGAGTTCGAGAATCCAGCCGGCTACGTTATCGAGGAAATAGCGGTCATGGGTCACTGCGATGACTGTGCCTTTGTAATCGCGCAGGTGATGTTCGAGCCATGCAACGGATTCTGCGTCGAGATGATTGGTAGGTTCGTCGAGCAGGAGAATATCCGGTTCGGTGAGCAGGAGTCGGGTCAGCGCGACGCGGCGTCTTTCTCCGCCGGAGAGAATCTTGATGGGAGTATCTGCCGGTGGACAGCGCAGCGCGTCCATGGCGACTTCCAAATGACTGTCTAGGTTCCAGGCATCGTGCTTGTCGAGTTGTTCCTGCAGTTTAGTCTGTTCGGTAACGAGGGCGTCAAAATCCGCATCGGGTTCGGCGAACTTCGCATTGACCTGATCGAAGCGCGCCAGCATATCGACGATGGGCTGCACAGACTCGCGCACGACCTCGATCACGGTCTTGCCTTCATCGAGCTTCGGTTCCTGTTCTAGAAGGCCCACCGTATAGCCCTTGGACATGGCGATCTCGCCAACATAATCCTTATCGACGCCGGCCATGATGCGCAGCAAGGTAGACTTGCCCGAGCCGTTCAAGCCGAGCACGCCGATCTTGGCGCCATAATAAAAGCCGAGCGTGATGTCACGCAGCACTTGTTTGTTAGGCGGGTGAATGCGCCCAACTTTTGTCATGGAGTAGATTACCTGGGTATCAGATGGCATAGTGGGATGATTTTACCTTATGATGAGGAGTTACCTCAACATTACCCTTGTAATTGCAGATGTAATCAGTTCTTCATGGAACGACAGAAGACTGTGATAGTTGAGCATTCTCCATTTCTTGGATCAGCCTTCTTCCAATTTCGATGCCGGGCTTCTCTATAAGCTTTTCTGAAACCATTGCCAGGGCAAATGAAAAAACGAGGGTCAGAACATAATAAATCCCAAGCAGGATGATCGGCCTTCCAAAACCGCCAAGCCAGGCATTTAGATACTGCGCGCCGTACCAGGCAAACATGAAATGCAGAATGTACATTGAATAGGAGACTTGCCCTATCCTGCGCAGGATCGAAAAGCTTAAGATTCTGAATCTTTTGAAGATGTTATACAGGAAAACGAATGCCAGCCCGGCCGTGAATGGAACAAACATAAATGCATCTACAGGAAACGGGTTGGACTGCCATAGAATGAGGGTGAGCCAGGCGAACAAGCAGAGAAAAAGCAGGTTAACGATGATTGGAATTTTTGTAAACCCGTGATTTTTATCAAGGAAATAAGCAAGAATGCCAAGTGTGAATACGGGCAGTTGATTGAACAGGTTGTAATACATAAAATTGTTCCTTTCGACATGGATGCCCATCCATGTGACATACCCGTTTTCAAAAAAATAATAACAACCCATCATCAGGGCAAACAGGATCAGGAATTGAATAGTGCTTCTTTCGTTCATCCTCTTAAACATTAGGAATAGCGCAGGGAAACATAAATAAAAGGCCATCTCAGTGCCAATCGACCAGCCCCCCGGGACAATCGAGTTGTGAGCGGGAGGATAAAATCCATGAACAAAGGAGAAATTAGCCAGCATGTTGATAACGGTGTAACCGCCTGCGGCTTGAAGAGACCCCGTGTTCAAAGATATCTGTACTGAACGGTATAAAAAGTACCAAATGATCCCGAAGTAATATAAGGGTGCAATTCTGAAAAAGCGGCGGATGAGATATCTTTTGGTTCTGTCCTCTTCGTCGCTCCTCCAATCCATTGAAGCACTTAAGGTGATGGCGGAAACCACAAAGAACAATTGAACACCAAGCTGACCATACTTTGTAATCGTCAATACCCAACGCGGCAGTTCCGGCACAGACTGGGCTGTGTGCACCAGCATGACCATCAAAATAGCAATCCCTCTTAGCGAATCAACGTAATCCAGTTTTTCGTTTGCTTGCATCCGCTCCCTCATACTTATGATGGTTCTCTTAATGTATTGTGGTCTGCCTTTAAGGATGACACCCCATGGATCATGGCTGCGATCCAGTTGATCGCAAAGATCTGTAGCGGAATTAATCCTGCCAGTGTGTATCGCCAGTGCGACAGATCCAGAATGTTAGGAATGAAGATGCGTGTTGCGGTGACGACAACAATGGTGATCCAAATTGCCTTTGGAGAGCGATATAGGCTAAAGATCATCGCATAGATGCATAGGTATATCCATTTGGGATACACGCCATAGTCCCATCTTTGCAGGTATTCGTAAACTGCCCGCTGTAACTTAATCAAGACCGTAATACTTAAGTTTTCCTCGTCAAAGTATCCCATTTTATGCATTGGATAGTCTTCTCCTGGTAGGTGCAGAGTGATCAACGGAGGAGATGCCGGGCCCGGGTTAAGTCCCTGCTGTAGCTTTATGATAAGTAGCTGGAAATCGAGTCTTAAATCTTTTTTGAGCGAGTCGCGTGCGGCACTCCCAAGCAAATCAAAGGCCTGCTGGGAGGTATAACCCGCTTTAATTAAACTCGGATACACTTCCCAACTGGTAGCAACCCCGCTTGCGTCCGTGATCACGATCGGGTATTGCTCAATAGCCATGTTGATTTCTTGTACCGCAGGCGAACTTGGATCAGTAAAGGATAGCCCGCTTGCATCCCCGAAATAGTTCCAGCCATCGTAGATCACTGCGCCGGCATAATTACTTAAGCCGAAGAAGCCGCTCACCTTTTGATTGTGAATAGACCACCATAAGAGGGGCAGCAGTCCAACGATAAAGGCCAGACTAATCCCACCTAAAGCCTGAACCAAATCCTTCGCGGCTCTGCTCTGCCATGGCCAGAGATAAGATAGACCGAGTGATAAAAAAGCAATGACGAGTAGAAGCAGGTTCTCCGTGCGAAGCAACGTCGCAAAGGATGCCACGAGCATCGCGGCGATGATCCATCGAAACTGAAAGGTCTCCAATGCGGAGATCAACAGTGTGCAAAATAAAAGCACAAGGAATATATTGGGCAGGTCAGACATAACAACATCGGAATAGAAGAAAAGGTCCGGGGTGAGCGCTGCGATTAACCCGCTGGCGAACGCGACCCATTGATTCTTGCCAAGCTGCCATCCCAATTGATAACTAACGGGCACACAGGCAATCGCAATAACATGCAGGAATATTTTCATCCCCCACGGATTGCGGCCAAAAAAATACAGGATGGGTACGAATAGAAAAGTAGACCCCGGCCCTCGCAACATCGGGATATCGAGATTTCCAAACTGCAGCCAGTGCACAGCGCCCTCCAGATAGGACGGGCTGTCAGAATAAAGAGTCAGCGGGACGGCGAGGGCGTTGATCACATGCAAAATGACAGAGATCGTCAATAAGATTACAAGGCCTGTGTAACGGCCGGGAGGTTGTTCGGTTGACGAACCAGATCGGGCGATTACGCTTTGTCCCATCTCCTGGAGGAAAAGTATCGTCAGGAAAAGGCTGCCCAGCGTCAAAATATCCATCGCGATCAAAAGCGGATTAAATATCCAATCCGGGATGCCTCGATAATCTCGGACAAAAAAAGTGGATGTCGTTTGGCGATTTTCTGGTGTATTAAGATCGATTTGGGTTTGCCGGCCTTCAAATGAAATCCGGGCCTTCCCACCTTCAGGCGATGTATAGAATAACAGGATCAAGGATGTATCCGTCGGCGCCTTGAAAGAGACCGGCAGCGGCTGCGATCCATTTGTTGCAACAAGAGTCTCGCCATTGACCTGCCAGCCAGATTCCAGCGCTTTCTTTTCGTCGCGCGGCATGATGGAGCCGTTGGATTTGACCTCCACCAACTCCACCTTTTGGTTTTGTGAAACGATCGGTGTGATCGTGATGACATGATAACTTGTAGGGACGCGATAATAAAACCAGGTAATTGCAACGCTGAGAAGAATTGTTGGGACGAGCAATACGATGAGACGCCCGCGAGCGATCTTATTAAATCGAGGATGCATCCGTTTTACGGCATGAAATAATCCCCATGCAAGAACGGGCACAATAACAACGAACAAGCCGGCCATGATCAAAGCGGACTTTTCCCAGAATTTAAAGGCGTGATGCCCCACACTGAGAAAGAAAATTGCGGCCGCGACGAGGATCAAAAGCTTTCTTTTATATAGATCGATCCACTGCTTGATTTTCATTAAGAATGATTTTACCGTATGAGCTCGTAAAGGATCTCATATAAAAGAAGCTCCAGATACTATGATCTGGAGCTTCTTTGTTTCGTAAAACAACGTACATCAGGTCGGGTACTAACAACTGACCGTATAGAACGTCGAGGCGTGCAGGCCCTTGAGGTCGACACCATCGATGATCAGCGAGATTCTCCATTTGCCTGCATTCACTTTGGGAGTGAAGCTGTCCGATACATCCTGGATATCGGCCTTCTTGAAATTCAGGCTGTGACTCGACAGGTTGCCGCTTTGCTCATCTTTAAAATGCCAATCTATTTTGATGGCGCCGTTCGACTGTATCTTCGCATAAATCGTCACAGGCTGGATCGGCCCGATGCAGCCGCCCACATGGATTGTATCCGGGTCGATCGATATATCCACAGAACTGATAACGCCGGGAGATGATGAGGAACCGGGTTTGCTTGTCGGCGTGGCAGGGACAGCGACGATCGGAATAGCGCTTATGTCACCGGTTGTCGTCGCGAAACCGGCAGAGATCCAACAGAAAGTCCCCGCAGCTTTGACCTGCAACCACGTCCCGCCCGGATTCTTTCCCACGATCTCCACACTTTGGCCGGGACTCAAAACAGTGATTACCGGCCAGCTCGTATCCGGGCCCGAGCGGCAGTTGAGGGGCTGACCACTCGGCGATGCGAATGGGACGGTCGACCCGGAGGTCGTCGCGGTGGCCGTGGGAATTTCAGCTCCGGATAAGGGTGGGGATGTCGCCGCCCCGACCGGGTTCACAGACGGCACAGCAGCCGGAAGATTACAGGCGAAGATAAAAATGACAGCAAAGGATAATAAAGCAAGCTTTCGATTTTTCATGGCGTCTCCTTTAAGAACAGTCTGATATTACCTCACGCAGGAAGATTTGCAATAGGCCATTGGGATGTTGAGCACTTATCACTTTGCTTTAAAACACAATGCCGGGATAGCCAATCATCCCGGCATTGTGTTTAATATCCATTTACGTTAACAGTTGATCGTATAAGTTGCCACATCGCCGGTGCCGCTCAGGTCTATATCGTCAACCACCAGGAAGACATGGTGCTTGCCGTCAATCAGCGGAGGTGTGAAGTGATCGGTTACATCATCGATATCAGCCCGCGAGAAGCCATAGTGATGTTCGTTCAGATTAGGGATATCGTCGCCCTCGAAATGGAATCTGATGTCGACCGGGCCATCCACCCAGATCTTCGCCGCGATCGTAATAGGCTGGATGGGCCCAATACATCCAGGTACATCGATCGTATCCGGCTCCAACGTGATCTCCACATGGGTGACCGTGCCAACAGGCGTGCCGTTGATCATCGGTACGCCGGTGACGACCACGACTTGCACGCCGTCGATATTGCCGGTGATCGTGGAGAACGCCGCCGAGATCCAGCAAGTGCCCACAGGGGCAGCCGGGTCTTTCACATACCACCAGGAACTATCCGTGCTTCGGCCAATGACCTGAACATTTTCACCCGGGTCGAGGACGTCTCCCACGGGCCACCTGAGAGCCGGACCCCCGCGGCAGTTGAGCTGCACATTTTTGGGCGAGGCGATCGGCCCAGCTGTGGACCCTCCTATGACAGGAACGGAAATGGTCGCTATCGGGAGGGTCGCTCCAAGAACAAGCGTGGACTGCGGCTGTGGTTGCGGCAAGGGAATCGTCGTGGTTGTGGGTGCAGCTTCTGCCGCACCGGACGTAGCCGTGACTACGATGACCACCGGTGTGTCACTGGGACCGGCGGCCGGCGCAGCAGGCAGTGCACCACAACCAGCGATGAGGATGCCTAGGATAAACGAATAAACGAGCTTTCGGTCTTTCATGGCGCCTCTTTCATTTACTTCCAATGGCGAGGGCACGATCAGCACGTACGAATTGATTTTATCAGAGAGTGGATGAGCGAGAATAGGATAAAGGTGCAAAGTTCTCGCATCGTATAATCCGAACTTTATTATCCGTCACACCTGCACCCACCGCAGGTACGGTGTTGCGAGGAGGAACGAAGGCCCGACGACACTTGCGCCGCACTCCCACTCAGCTTCGCTTCGGGGACGATGTGCGTTTGTTGCAGTGCAGGTGAGCAATCCCTTTCAATAGACTTGAGATTGTTTCATCGCTACGCTCCTCGCAATGACGAATCATTTACGCCCAAATCTCCACCAAATAAATCCACCGATGAAGATGATTACTAGAACCAAAATAAGACCCAGGCGAAATCCGCCTAGCGAGTCTGTTTCAGTGACAGCAGGGGTCGCCGTTGGCGTTGGAGCAATGGATGGACTTGGCGAGAGCCGTATCGGCATGGACGTGAGAGTCTGCGTTGGCAAAGGGGTAGCTGTCGGCGGAGGGGTGACGCGCAGAAGCAGTTTTTGTCCCGAGAAGATCACGGAGTCAGCGTTGAGTCCATTCCACGCCATCAGATCCGCAAGTGAAACGTCATACCCTCTGGCGATCCCGAAGAGGGTTTCGCCGCTCTGGATCGTATGATAGTACTGCCCGTCCGCTTCGGGAGTGAGCTTTTGGATCGCGCTCAGCGTTGGGCTGGGTGTGATATTCCCGAGTGAGATCACGAGCTTCTGTCCGATTTGTAATGGCCAATCCGCCTGTAGTCCATTCAATGCCAGGATGCTATCCACCGTGATGTGATAGGCATCGGCAATGGTGCTCAAAGTCTGATACGCCGCCACTTCATGGACAATCCTGCCATCCGCATCCGCCGCTTGCGGCACGATCATGCCAACGGGAGTGGGTGTTTCGAAGCCTGCGGTGTCCTTGCCCGGAATAAATAAGCGCTGACCGGCTTTCAGTGGCGTATCGCGCGACAGGTTGTTCCAGACCTCCAGGTCGTGGATCGTGATCTGGTAGGCGATCGCGATCGACCAGAACGACTGACCCGACTCGACCACATGATAGACCTTGCCGTCCGCATCGGGGGTGGCGATCTTTACCGGTTGGATCAACCCAAAGCCGGGGTTTGCGACATTCCCTGGAGTGCCGCCCGGTAGAGAGGCACCGCCTGACGAACTTCCGCACGCCTTATCTTCGACATACGCCGCCTGCAGGATGTAATAGGTCTGTCCATCCGCGGATTGGGCGATGCCCGCCCCAATATTGCAATAAGCCGGGGTGACCGCCGGGCGCATGTGGTCCGGGTCGGACCAGATGGACATGATCTCATCGATGCCCATGTTGCCGTAAGCAAAATTTTCTGTGGCCCACACCGTGCCACCGCCGCCATACCCGGCGGCAGCGATGCGACCGCGCACATCGCCGATATGCCAGGACATATTATTCGCTGCCATGATGGACGCCGTGTTTTGGGCAACGGCATCCACGATGGGGTCTTCGATGAGAGCGGGGAGGCCATTGGAAACGCGCAACGTGTTCATCGCAAGGATCAATTCATACGCGCTGACCTGCTTCGCCGGAGCAGGTTCGATCTCTTTAGCCCTCACAGGCTGGCAGTTGCCCATTGCGAACAAGATGAGCAGGCAGAAATTAGTAAAGCGTTTAAAACTCATCCGATAATTATAATTCCAGGAGTCACCCTCAGAATATATTCTCATCACACATATATCTGCGTCTTGCAGTATTCGTGGAGTAGGGAGCGGGGTAGGCGTAGAGTAAAATTACTATATGGATATTGATCTTCGGGTTCGCTTGGCGGCATTTAGCTGGCTTTCAGAACAGGTCAATTCACATGGGGATGTATTACCAAGAAAACTACTTGAACAAGGCTTTGAATTTCAAGGGCAGCGTATTCCACTTGTTGCCCCACAGGGGATTTTTAAGCCGCAAGTTCTTGATTTACCACTTTCAATTACGACAGCTCCAAAGGGTCCTTATGATGATTATTTCGGGAAAGATAACTTCTTGATTTATAGTTATCGTGGCACGGACCCAAATCATCGTGACAATGTGGGGTTGCGAAAAGTTTTTGAGTTAAAACGTCCACTTGTTTATTTTCATGGAATCGAGCCAGGAAAATATCTTGTTACTTGGCCCGTTTATATTATTGGGGACGATCCGAGTAATCTTACGTTCAAAGTCGCGGTAGATGATGCTGTCCCTACTTTTGAATATGCAGAAACTAGTATTTCGCATCAAATTGCCGAAGTTGCTGACGCACGGCACGCCTATTTGACTGCCATAGTAAAAGTCAGACTATATCAACGTGCTTTTAGAGAAAAAGTTCTTGACGCATATAAATCACAATGTGCTTTTTGCCGTTTGAAACATCGCGAATTGCTCGATGCTGCCCATATCATTCCCGACAATCTGCCAGAGAGCACATCGAAAATTGAAAATGGTATTTCTCTTTGCAAATTGCACCACTCTGCTTATGATAGTTTTATCTTAGGTGTAACACCTGATTATGTTATTCAAGTCCGCGAAGATATTTTAGAAGAGGAAGATGGTCCCGTTTTGCAATATGGTTTGAAGGGATTACATAACATCAAGTTAACTTTGCCAAGTTCGAAAGATCAGTTTCCGAATAGAGAAGCATTGGAGTGGAAATATAGTCGGTTTACAAATGCAGCTTAATCAAATAGGTTTTGAGTTTCCAGAAGATGAAGAGTATTTCCGCAAATATCTATGTGAGGTCGGTGAAAATCTCAATAAATATGAAGCCTTTTTGATTTTCGGCCTCTGAAAATAAAGCGCGCTGAATTCAATAGGCAGAGAAACATATGGTTGGAATCATTGAGGGTGAAGTATCAGGACCAATGCCGACTCCAGATTGAAGGTGTTTGCGATGAAGAAAGTGGTTGGGTTGTTGATCATTTAATTCCCTTTCGCCTAATAAACTGAATAAGGAACTTAGAAACGTCCCTCCTATAGTAGGTAAGAAGGTTTCTTCGCAGAATATTGGCTCGAATCATCCCAACAACCTTATTCTCGCTTGCGCCCATTGTAATAATCGCCAGAAACATGGATTTCTAGGGCAAAATCAGCTAAAGAAGATCCTCAAGGATAAGAATCTATAATTGATGAAACTACATGTCGGGACATGACTTGAAATTTCCTGAAAAAGCATCTTGACTCTCACCTAGCCTGAGGGTGTATGCTGTCATCATCCGCGCGCACGGAGAAGATGAATGATCAAAATTGGTGACTTTGCACGCCTCAGCCAGGTCTCGGTGGTGACCCTGCGTTACTACGATGAGATGGACCTGCTCAGACCTGTACAAGTGGATGCCTCCACGGGCTATCGCTTCTATTCTGCCAGCCAGCTTCCACGCCTGAACCGCATCCTTGCCCTGAAAGACCTGGGCTTTTCATTGGAACAGATACGACTTATGCTGGCAGATGGTCTCAGCGTGGACCAACTCCGTAGTATGCTGACTCTGCAGCAGGGTGAAGTGAAGCAGCGCCTGGCAGATGAGCAGGACCGTTTGCATCGCATCGAGTCCCGCTTGAGGCAAATCGAAATGGAGAATAAAATGCCGAATTATGACGTCTTGCTAAAAACTGCACCTGCGATGCTGGTGGCTTCGCGGCGTGTCACGATCCCCACCAATAATCAGGTGCCGCAATATCTGGGCTCCGCCTTCGATGAAACTTATGGCTACGTCCGCAAACAGGGCGCAAAGGAAACGGGTCCGTGCATCGCGTTGTGGCACAGCCCGGCCGATGTGTACGAGAATGAAGATGCAGAAGCACTCGTGCCGATCGATCGTCCCTTAAAGGGAACGGAGCAGGTCAAAGTCTATGAGCTTCCGTCCAAACAGGTGGCTGCAGTGGTGCATCAGGGGAACTTCGCAGGTTTTGCACAGGCCCACGCCGCCCTGCTCGAATGGATCGATGCGAACGGATACAAGGTTGCCGGTCCATATCGCGAGATCTATATCAAAACCAACAAACGGAATCCCTCGGAATCGACCACAGAGATCCAGGTGGAGATCGAGAAAGCCTGAAAGTTAATTGAATCAAAAAGTACGCACTCATGAAGAGTGCGTACTTTTTATCATATGCAAAGGGTGGAGGTATACTCGGTTCATTCCAGTATTGGTGGAGCACACTATGGAAAATCCTCTTGCATTAGATGAAAAACGTGATGCACTTCGAAAGAAGCTGGCGAGATATCGTGCCCTGCCTGAATATCTTTTGGATGGCGTGGGCGCCGCACTCCAGCGTCTCTTCAACCCGGCTGAGGCGAAAAAGCGGGGAGCGTTCCTGCCTGCCGACGCTTCGAGTCAGGACCATGAACTCTTCCCCTCTTCTTGGATCACGGGAAGCATCATCGCGCTGATCACATTTCTGATCGGCGGAGTCATCGCCACACGCACACACAGTCAGCTCAACGCCGAGGAACTGAAACTGACTTCATGGGCCGCGTTTGCAGGCGCGCTTGCCCTCGTCGCGAATAAGATCAACATCCGCGCTTTTTTGGATACCTTCCGCGAATCCTGCGTCGATAAAATGCTCAGGGCGGAAGACGTCACCGATCTTACCAAATGGCTGAACGAGAAATTCAATTTATGGCCTCCGCTTCTTTGGGGGGCATTAATCGGTCCATTGCTAGGCTGGGCGCTCTATTTCTTTTGGCGGCTCAATCATGCAAGCATTCCATTTCATATCGGCCCATTCGTTACATTGATCCTCTCCTGCATCCAGGCAGTCTGGGTTGGGTATTACCTGATCCCCTTCTATCTGACTTTTCCATCGCGCCTGAACCGTTATCAGTTCGACTTGTATACGCTCGACCCAAGCAGTTCTGAATTGGTCGGCCGCCTCTCGCGCCTGCTCTCGTATGCCTTCTATGTGACGATGGCGTACATCGTGCAGTTAACCTTTGGCCTGTCGTATGTGGGTGTGCTCACCACCGAGACGCCCGTTCCGGGCATTATTGTCTCCGCGTTAGTCTGGGTCCCGACCGTGGTCTTGTATATCGCCGGTCAACTGAATCTATCCAACCTGATCACCCATGCCAAATGGAAAACGCTCAATGAGGTGCAGGCAAAGATCGAACGGCTGCATGCAGAACAGGATGTGCCTGATAAGGACACATTGGAGCGACTCGCAAAGCTAATGGATTATCACGACCGCATCGAATCCACACCGAACTCGGCGCTCAACTTCCGCTCGGGCCTGAGCTTTCTCAATTCGCTTTTACTCCCCATCCTGGCTTTCCTCATCGGCAACTTGAAAGATGTGATTCAGTTTTTCAAGAAATAACTCGTCACACCTGCATGATTTGCCAAGCAAATCACGTGCGGTGCAAGTGTTGCGAGCCTGCGTAGCAGGCAAAGCAATCCCAATCATAGAACTAAAATGTTTATGATAGCGAACCTGTGATCGGCTCCATGCCGAAATGCGACCGCAGGTCGAGACTCGACGGGGTCCAACGTGTGCTCCGAAGGGGTAGACCCACGCCGAGCGGAGACCAACCCTTTTATATTGGCAACTAATGCAATATCTGAGATACTACCCTCGAAAGTCATCTTCTATGTAGAGCAAAGGAGAATATTGCATGAGAATTCCTATTCAAGCCTTGTTGGCGGTTGCCGTGCTGTTTTTTTCAGGGGGTATCTGCGGCGGAAACGAGTCGTTGTACTTGTCGGTCAAAGCGAGTCCATCCACGTTCAAAGCGGTAGGGGATACCATCACCTTCACCTATACTGCGACGGCACAAGACTCCATCGCTGCCAGGAACGGCCAGCCTTGGGGCCTTACGGATGATGCAGCCGATTCGCCCCCATCCTGCGGCCTGGTGCACCATGGGTTCACTTGCACAGCCACACATGTCATCACAGAAGAAGACTTTGCCCTTGGGTATGTGACAAGCCATGCGACTGCAAGGGCCTACGTGGTCTCAACCTTCGGGCCTTTACCGGAATCGCGCCCTGTAGATCTTACAGCAACGGCAGACACCGTGGTGTACCTCGAAAACTTTACTCCCTCGCCAACACCTACCCTCACGCCGCTGGTCACGGCCACCCCGGTCGCCACCGTGGACGCCGCACCCAACGCCGAGGTGATCTTCGAAAAAGGCAACACCACCGATCTGGTGGACTGCTCGGGCACCGAATTCGCCTTTACCGTGAAGGACCCGCAAGGGGTCAGACAGGTCTATATCGAGTTTGCAGTGGCGGGCTTTAATACAGATTTCTCAACCATCGCCGGCACGCTCGATCTGACCAACAGCGGCGGAGATACCTGGAGCGGCACGTTGAATGACACCTTCTCCACGCAAGGCAAGGTCACATACTGGCGCGTGGTCGTCGTGGACAACAACGGGATCCAGACGGTCTATCATGAAGAAGGCAAGTTCAGCTTCTATGCACGCAGCAAAGGCTGCAAATAACAAACGTTTTTAGGAGATAGATCTTTAAAGTGAAAGAGCCGGCCATGATGCGCCGGCTCTTTCACTTGCGAAACGCTGCCGCAGGTCGCAAGACTCGGCAAGGTCGGCCCTAAAGGATGCTTTGCAAAGACCTTTGCCGAACGTGCGGAGGGGGCCGCGATCAGATCGGCGACATTTCGATGATCGGGTCAAACCAGCGTTCTGAGAAAATATCAACTTGGGCAATGGTAGGGTCATTCGGGTCATAGATCACATTGATCGAGTCGCCCACGCCATAGCCGC
>Ga0209131_1002195_pt1 | contig 13341 bp, 11 predicted proteins | sample GraSoi_2013_40cm_FD_185826 | JGI IMG/M metagenome (GOLD analysis project Ga0209131, IMG submission 185826) | Grasslands soil microbial communities from the Angelo Coastal Reserve, California, USA - Sample 9_17_2013_40cm (SPAdes) (version 2) | ecosystem: Environmental > Terrestrial > Soil >...
CCGGGATCGCGTTCGGATCCCAGCCGGCGAAGAACGCGCCGGCGGGAGCGGCGTCGTTCAAGCGCAGCAGGAGCACGTCGGCGCCGGGGTTGTTGTAGATGTACGTCGCCCCGGCGGTGAGCTGCGTGTACGGCGGCGTGCTCTTCGCGTTGCACGTCACGGCCTCGAAGGACCAGAGCGTGTTGAGCGTGTTGGCGACCGCCTGCATTTGCGATGTGGTCTTGAACGGCAGCGAGTCGTTCTCGAAGCAGTGGTTGGCGCCGAAGAACCACGGCAGCTGGGTCGCCGTGGACGTGTCGTTCACGAGCGTGCCGGTGCAAAGGAAGAGCGAGACTCCGTCGTTGAAGATCATCTGCGCGACGGCGTTGCGCACGTTGAGGAAGGGCGTGGAGGAAGCGAGCGTCGAGCACTTGATGTCGACGTTGCATGTGCCCGCGTCCCCGATGTCGACCACGCGCTTGGAGAAGTTGCTCGCGACCGTGGTGAAAAGGTGGGATACGCCGGCGAGCTTCAGGGGGAGCGCGCGCGGATCGTGGCTCGCGGGAACGAAGAACTCGATGGTCTGCGTCTCGCCGTCGGTTACCGGAGACCACCATGGAGCGGTGCGATCCTTGATGTCGCCCACGCGCACCGGGCCCACCAGTCGATCGGGTGCATCGGAGCCGAAGAACACCATCTCGACGTCCTCGGGCACTCCGGTGAGCGCGATCGACAGGCGCAGCGCTCCCGCATCCGGCGAGGTCATCGCGGCCTGCGCGGCGAAGCCGCCGGGGACGAGCGCCCACGCGAGGTCGCGCGCGTCTGGAAGTACCACGGTGTTCTCGATGGGGCGCACCACGCCCACCGCGAGGCGCTTCTGGTTCGTGCGGTTGATGCGGCGCATCTGCGCGAGCTCGGTGACGTCGACGGGCGACAGGCGCACGTCGGCAATCGTCTTCGGCGCGATGCGCAGCTGCGGTGCGGGAGCGGCGTCCTTGCGCGTGAGCGATGGCTCGCCGGGCACCACCGGCAGCTGCGCCATGGCGCTGCCCGCGCCAAGGACGAGCGCGGTGGCAACCCAGATCAATCGCATCGAAATGTAACGAATCATCTCTTCAGGCAATGACGTGCGAGCGCCTATTTTGCCGCACTCCAGGGGATATCCGATAGGGAGAATTCCGCAGCGGACCGTAGGAATCTGACTACGAATCGCGTAGGGGCGTTCCCAGCAACGCGCGCGCGGCGCGTTTCGTTGACGCTAGGCGAGCTCGGGGACGAGCGAGGCGATGGCCGACCCCACGTCCGCCACCTCGATCGCGTGCATGCAGCGCGGCGCGGGGCACTCGCGGATCGAGCGCGTGCAGCGCCGCACCCATTCGACGCGCCGCTTGTAGAGGATCGGCTGATCGCGGCACGGAAACGGATCGACGATCGCCGCTTTCCATGGAGCCTTGCTGAAGAAGCGCCCGCTGCCCACGAGCTGCGGCGTGCCGGGCCCGAACAGCGTCACCGTCGGCGTGAACGTGATGCGGCCCAGGTGCGAGATCCCGGTGTCGGGCGTGACGAGGATGCGTGCGTGGGCGAGAAGATGCCACATCTGGGCGAGGTCGAGCAGGCCGGCGAGCGAGCGGTAGCGCCCGCGCGGATCGCACTCGGCGACGAGGTTTTCCTCGCCGCGGCCCGCGCTCCACATCACCAGGAGGCCGCGCGCGGCGAGGTGATCGGCGACCTGCATCCAGCGCCCGGGCAGCCAGCGCTTGAGCAGCGTGCTCGTTCCGAGGTGGATGACCGCATACGCCTGCGAGGGCATCTCGAAGGGAGCGAACGCCGGGGCGGGCCACTGCGACGGGTCATACGGCGGCGGCTCGGGCCCTTCGATCAGGCCCGCGGCCATGTCGCCCCAGGTGTCGGGCGTGTCGGGATAGCGGTGCAGCTCGTCCAGCAGCAGGTTCTTGTAGCGCGGCGAGTCGTCATCGAAGCCGACGATCCATCGCGATCCCGCGGCGCGCGCGAACCAGCCGTAGCGGTTGTCTCCGGGAACGATGGCGAGGTCGAACCCGCCGGGGCGGCGAAAGCCCGAGAGGGTGCGCGCGTTCTTCGGATCGTATTCGATGGCCTCGATCCGCCACGGGCGGCTCGCGTACAGCGGCAGCATCGCCGGGGAAACGGCGGCGACGATCTGCGCGCGCGGCCAGACGTGCCGCGCCTTCGCGAAGAGCGGCGACATGAGCAGCGTGTCGCCGATCATCTTCGGATGGTGCGCGATGAGCACACTCGCGGGCTCGCAGGGCGCCGGCTCGCGATCGAAGGCGTGGCCCAGCGCGGACATCACGATGCGCGAGCGAGACAGAAGACGGCTGGACATATGAGGCTCACTATAATGCATCCATGACGGCGAGACCGACCGCACTCACGACCGAATTCGCGACCTTTCGGGAGCGCCGCGACCGCAGCGTTTACGTCGCGCAGCGCTTCTCCGGATATCTCGGCGAGGCGGTGCTCGACGTGGGCTGCTACGAGGCGCCGCTGCGCGCCCTCATCGGCCGCGAGCGCTACCTCGGGGTCGACATCGCCGGCTCGCCCGACCTCGTGATTGACCTGGATACGCCGCATTCGTTGCCGTTCGGCGACAATACTTTCGCCTCGGTGCTGTGCATCGAGGTCCTCGAGCACCTCGATCACCTGCACCACGTGTTCGACGAGCTGGTGCGCGTGTCGAGCCGCCACGTGATCGTGTCGCTGCCCAATTGCTGGCGCGACGCGCGCCGTCCCATCGAGCGCGGCAAGGGCGCGTTCGCCCACTACGGGCTGCCGCCCGAGCGTCCGCTCGACCGCCACAAATGGTTTTTCGGCTATGCGGAGGGGCGCGATTTCCTGCTCGCCGCCGCCGCGCGCCATGGCCTCGAGGTGCTGGAGATCTTCGGCACCGAGCAGCATCGAAACATTCTGTTACGAGCCTGGCGGCGGCTACGCTACCCCGGCGTGCGCTACCACAACCGCTACGTGCAAACGGTGTGGGCGGTCATGCGCAAGCCTGCCTCGCGCGGCTGAAGACCTCGATCATCGCGCCGATCATCGCTTCCTCGCCGAGGCGTTCTCGCGCGTGCCGGTGCGCCGCGGCGCCCAGCGCCCGTGCACGCGCGGGATCGTCGAGAAGCGCGCCAAGTGCGCGCGCGAGCGCATCCGCATCGGACGGCGGAACGAGGACTCCGGTGCGCCCGTCGGCGACCAGCTCTTCGATGCTGCCCACGGGCGTGGTCACCACCGGCAGCGCGCAAGCCATCGCCTGCGCGAGCGCCTGCGGCACGCCCTCGTTGGCGTAGGAGGGCAGGCAGAAGAGGTCGAAGGCGCGCAGCCACGGCGCCACGTCCCTCTGGTTGCCGGCGAAGCGCACGCGATCGCCGATGCGAAGCTCGGCCGCCTGGCGTTGCGTAGCTTCGCGCACCGGGCCGTCGCCGACGACCACGAGCATCGCATCGGCTCGCGCCATGCGCGCGAATGCCTCGAGCAGGAAACGGTGGCCCTTCCAGCTGCGCAGCGTGGCGACGATGCCGATGATCTTCGCTGTGGCGGGCAGGCCCAATGCCGCGCGCGCGGCCTGGGCGTCGCCGGGCGCGAAGTGCGCGAGATCGATGCCGGTCGGAATCGAGATCACGCGAGAGGCGTCCACGCCCGTCTCCTCGATCACCTGCAGTCGCAGTTTCTCGCCGGTCGTGACGATTCGACTGGCGCGGCCGTAAAGCCAGCGCGTTGCCGCGTTGCGCGGAACCGGCGAGGAGATGTGGCGCGTGCGCACGATCGGCATGGCATTTCCAAAAATGCCAGCGAGCGCCACGAGCCAGCTGTCGGTCGAGCTGTGCGTGTTGACGATGTCGAATGGGCGCGAGGCTAGGAAACGGCGCAGCGATGCCAGTCCGGTGAGCCCCTTGCGCGCAATCGGAAGCCCCACCACTTCCACGCCGTACGCGCTCGCCTCGGCGTGGATGCGCGCCTCGGGAGGTGCGGCGATCGCGACCTCGTGGCCGTGCCGCGCCACGCCGCGCGCCTCGGTGAGGATGCGGATTTCCTGTCCGCCCCAGCCGAGCGAGGATTCGGTGTGGAGGATGCGTAGCGGGGCGGCGCTCATGCGCCCGCGAATTGCAGGCGATGCAGTCCCGCGTACATGCCGCCGGCGGCGACCAGGTCGCGGTGGCCGCCGACCTCCACGACGCTCCCGTGCGAGAGCACCACGATGCGGTCGGACTTTTCAATGGTCGACAGGCGATGAGCGATGACGATCGTGGTGCGGCCCTTCATGAGCGCTTCGAGCGCGGCCTGCACCGCCCTCTCGCTCTCGGTGTCGAGCGCGGAGGTCGCCTCGTCGAGGAGCAGGATCGGCGCGTCCTTCAGGATCGCGCGCGCGATCGCGATGCGCTGGCGCTGGCCGCCGGAGAGCTTGGCGCCGTTTTCCCCGATCTGTGTCGCGAGCCCTTCGGGAAGCGTGTCGATGAATTCCATCGCGTGCGCGGCGCGCGCGGCGCGCACGATGTCGGCTTCGCTCACGCTCCCGCCGCGCCCGTACGCGATATTCGCCGCCACGGTGTCGTTGAAGAGCACCACGTTCTGGCTCACGAGCGAGATCTGGCGGCGCAGGCTCGCGAGCGTGAGCGATTCGAGGTCGCGGCCGTCGAGCGTCACGCGCCCGCTGTCGGGATGGTAGAAGCGCGGCAAGAGGTGAATGAGGCTCGACTTGCCGCTCCCCGAGGGGCCCACCAGCGCCACCGTCTCGCCGGGCTGGATCTCGAGCGTCACGCGGGTCAACGCGATGCGCGTGCCGCCGAGGTACGAGAGCGAGACGTCGTCGAAGCGGATCGCTCCGCGGGCCCTGTCGATCTCGATGGTTCCGCGGTCGTCCTCGGGTGTTTCGTCGATCAGCTCGAAGACGCTCTCGCAGGCCGCGAGTCCCTTCTGCAGCTGCTCGTTCAGGCTGGTGAGCCGCTTCAACGGCTGCAGCAGCATGCCCGTCGCGGCGATGAATTCGATGAATTGCCCGACGTCGGTGGATCCGGCGAACGCCTGCCCGGCGGCGAAGTAGATGATCGCGGCGATCGCGCACGCGACGATGAGCTGCGTGACGGGCACCGTGCCCGCCGCGGCGACGGCGTGCTTCATGTTGAAGCGCCGGATCCTCTGCCCGGCCTCCTCGAACCTGCGGCTCTCGTAGTCCTGGCCGCCGAAGACGCGCACCACCCGCTGGTTGGCGATCGACTCGTCGAGGACTTCCGCGATGCCGCCGATGGCCCGCTGCGTCTCGCGGCTCATCTGCCGCAGCCGCTGGCTGAACGCCCGCACCACCAGCGCGATGGGCGGGATCACCACGAAGGCGATGAGCGTGAGCTTCCAGTTCGACCAGAGCAGGATCGCGATGAGGGCGATGATCGTGACGGTGTCGCGCACCAGCACCGTGAGAACGCTCGTCGAGGCGGCCGCGAGGTTGTTCACGTCGTTGGTGAACTTGGTCACGAGCTGCGCGGTGGCGATCTCGTCGAAGAACGCCGGCGGCAGGCGCAGCACCTTGGCGAACATCGCGCGCCTCAGGTCGAGGATCACCTTCTGGCTCACCCACTGCGTCGAATAGCCCGAGACGAAGCTCGCGATCCCGCTCACCAGGAACACGGCCACGATCCCGAGCGGAAGCAGGATCGCGAGCGCCTGGTTGCGGTGAACGAAGAGCTCGTCGATGAGCGGCCCGGTGAGCTTCACGAGCGCGGCGTCGGCGAGCCCGCCCACGATCATCGCGAGGACTCCCGCCAGCAGTGCCGCGCGATACGGCCACACGTGCTTCAGCAAGCGCAGGTAGAGCTCACGGCTCGAGGGATGGGGCTTGGTCATGGCGCCATTATCGGTGAAGCAGGCGCCGGTAGAGCGCGAGATACTCCTGCGCCATCCTCTGCGGCGTGAAGGGCGCGACGGCGTCGCGCGCGTTGGCGCCCAGCCGCGCGGCGGTCGCGGGATCGAGGCGCGAGAGCGCCTCCGCCAATCCGGCGATGTCGAGCGCGTCGCGCACGAATCCCGTCTCGCCCTCGCGCACGATCTCCGCCGCCCCGCAGCGCGTGGTCGTCACTACCGGCAGCCCGCTCGCCATCGCCTCGAGCGCGGCATTGGGAAAGGGATCGTAGAGGGTGGCGAGCGCGAAGCTGTCGGCCGCGGCGAGATAGGGGCGCACGTCGGACACCGAACCCACGAAGCGCGCGCGACCGCCGATGCCGAGCTTGCGCGCCAGCGCCATGTAATGTCCCGCGCGCTTGTCCCTGCCGACGACGATCGCCCACGCATCGGGCTTCGCGCGCGCGAGCGCCGCGAGGAGCGCGGCGAGGCCCTTGCGTTCGAATCCCGATCCGACATGGAGAACGACATTCGCATTCGGGGGAATGCCGAGCTGCTGGCGCACCGCGGCGCGCATCTCGACCCGCAGCCCCGGATGAAAGACCGAGCCGTCCACGGCGTTGCGGATCAGCGTGAGCTTCTCGGGCGCGGTCGCGAAGCGCGCGGCGATCTCGTTGCGCACCATCTCGGAGTTGCAGATCACGGCCTTCAAACGCTTCGCGGTGAAGAGCGCGCGCTCCGCGGCGAGAAGGTAGCGGTGGTGCGGGCTCATGCGGGTGGCGAGCGCGGCGAGCGGCGACTGCGCGCGCGAGCGCTGCGCCAGCCACTCGGCGTGCACGCCGTCGCCGGCGCGATACACGTCGCAGCAGGCGATGCGCTCGTGCGACTGGATGAGGTCGAAGCGCCGCCGCGCGAGCTCGCCGCAGGCCGCGCGCGCGAAGCTCCAGTCGCGCCACAGGCTGCCCCAGTGGAACGGATCGACGACGATGGCGGTGCCGTCGTGGTCGGGCCAGTGGCGCGTCACGATCGTGAGCGAGGCGCCCTCGGAGCGAAGCGCGGCGACCGCGTCCTGGACGAAGCGCTCCGCGCCTCCCGAAGGGTCGTAGCGGCTGCGAACCAGCGCGACGCGGGGAGACAGGCTCGGTGAGGCCGCGAGCAGAGTGGACATGGGGCCGGAAAGTATAATCGCCTGCCATCATGCATGACCTGAATGCCGAGTTTCTTCGCGGCCAGCGGTTGAGGAGGGAGGGGCGCGCGCAGGAAGCCCTGGCCGTCTTCGACGAGCTGGTGCGCCGCTTCCCGAAGGTCGCCGGGCCGCGCGAGCTGCGCGGCGTCACGCTCTGCGGGCTCGATCGATTCGACGAGGGGCTCGCCGATGTGCGCGCCGCGCTCGAGATGGAGCCGCGCAACGCCGATTTCCATTCCGACCTGGGACTGCTGCTCTTCTCGCTCGGGCACAAGGAGGAATCGCGCGCTTCGCTGCGGCGCGCCCTCATGATCAACCCGGGCCACATCGAAGCACTCGTCAATTCGTGCCTGCTCCTGAAGGAGGAGGGCGATTTCGAGGGGATCGAGCGCACCGCGCGGCGGCTGCTCACCGCGCAGCCGGGCATGCCCCGCGCGAACAACCACCTCGCCAACGCTCTGCTTTCCCTCGGGCGCTTCGCCGAGGCGTGGCCGCCGTTTGGCCTGAAGGCACCCGAGGGCTTCAATCCGCGCGACGCCAGCGTTCGGGTCGGCGTGCCGCATGCCGATCGCCTTCCGGGGGCGCCCTCGCCGATCGTGCTTCACGGAGAGCAGGGGCTGGGCGACGTGCTTTTCTTCCTGCGCTTCGCGCCGCGCCTGAAGGCGCTTGGACACCGGCTCGCGTTCTGGGGTGACACGCGGCTGCATCCGGTCCTGGCGCGCGCCGGCATCTTCGAGCATTTCCTGATCCCCGATGCAACCCCTGCCGCGGGAATCCTCGTCGTCTGGGCGGGCGACCTGCCCGGATTTCTTCAGGCGACGGACCCGAGCGCGTTCCCGCCGCCGCTGCCGCTCGCTCCCGATCCTGAGAAGCTCGCCGCGATCCGGCTCGAGCTCGCGCGATTCGGTCCGCCGCCCTATGTGGGGCTCACGTGGCGTGCCGGCTCCCAGCGCCGTCGAATCGTGCTCTCCAAGGAAATCGACATCGCAGCGCTGGGGGGCGCGCTCAACGGCGTGCACGCCACGTTCATCTCGCTGCAGCGCAAGCCCGCGCCCGGGGAGTGCGAGCGCCTCGCCGCGGCCATCGCGGCTCCGGTGCACGATGTTTCCGCGGTGAACGATCGGCTCGAGGATGCTCTCGCCTGGCTCGCGCTGCTCGACGAATATGTCGGCGTGAGCAACACCAACACGCACCTGCGCGCCTGCGCGGGGCGCGATTCGCGTGTGCTCGTCGCCTGGCCGCCGGAATGGCGCTGGCCCCGCGACGCGCAGCGCTCGCCGTGGTATCCCGGAACTGCGCTCTACCGGCAGTCGCGCGATGGCGACTGGAGCGGCGCCCTCGGATGCCTTCGCGCCGATCTCCTCTCAGCGCTGTGAGAGCAGCTCGTTCATCGCCGATTTCACGCGGTCCACGGGTAGCTCGGTGATGCACTCGCTTACTTTTCCGCCGCCGCAGCCGTCGTTGCCGCACGGCCGGCAGGGATGGCCGCTCACCACGATGCGGTGAGCCACGCGCCACGGGCCCCACTCCTTTTCGCCACTCGGCCCGAACAGCGCCACCACCGGAGTGCCCATCGCGGCGGCGATGTGCATGGGCGCGGAATCGACGCCGAAGAAAAGCCGCGCGCGTGCCGAGAGTGCGGCCATTTCGCGCAGCGTGAGCTTGCCGGAGAAGTCGTGGACCGGAACCGCCGCCTCGGCGAGGATGCGCGCGATGATCGCGCTCTCGCGCGGGTCCGGGGCGCCGGTGAGCACGACCTGGTGGCCGTCGCGCACCAGGGCGCGCAGGAGCTCCGCGTTCTTGTGCTCGGTCCACGTCTTGAAGAGCCACCGCGAGGTGGGATGCACCTGGATGAAGCCGGAGGCCGGCAGGCCCGCCGCCGCGAGGAGCGAGTCCACGCGCGCCTCGGCTTCGGGCCCCGGCACCATCACCAGGCGCTTCTCCCCATCCTCGGGATATACGCCCAGCCGCCGCAACGCGTCGAGGTTGGCTTCAACGGCGTGGCGGGGGGTGTGCTTGGGCAGCGGATACCGGTGCGAGAAGCTCCAATTCCAGAAACGGCTTTCGCGCACGGGCGCGACGGACCAGCGCGGCCGCAACGCGTGCGCCAGCCACGCGCCGCGCCAATGGTCGGTGAGATGCACCATGAGCTGGTAGCGGCGCTGCCGAAGCTCCTTCAACAGCTCGACCTCGTGCCGCGCCTGCACCGCGAGTCCCTGGCGCTTCCAGGCGCGGTCGATCGTGTGGATCTCGGAGATGGCCGGGTGCCCGCTCAGCATGTCGCGCGTGTCGGAGTAGACCAACGCGTCGACCTCGACGTGCGGCGCGTGGTTCTTGATCACGCTGAAGACCGGCGAGGAGAGCAGCACGTCGCCGTGGTGGCGCAGCTTCACCACGAGGGCACGGCGCACCGATGCGAGGTTGGCGGCGTCGGGAACCATCGGCCTAGATGTGACCCGAGCGCAACTGCCCCAGATAGAAAGCCAGCATCTGCTTGCGGTTGCCCTTGAAGTGGATGAAGAACTTGCGCCTGAGATCCGCGACGTCGTATCGCGTCTGCGGCTCGGGCGTGAAGTTGTGGGTTTCGCAGGGAAACAGGCGCACGCGGATGCCGTCGACCGATAGCACGTCGGTGGTGCGCTCGCCGTAGGCGCGATACCCTACCGTGGCCGCGAGCGCCCACTGGTCTCCCCACCATGCCCGCGGGTTGGTTTCGCATGCGCCCGTGACCGTGGCGTCGGCGGCGAGCGCGTCATAGCACGCGCGCACCTTGCCAAAGAAATCGAGACCCGCGGCGCCCTCCGCCACCAGGATCAGGCCGCCGTTGAACGGCGCGTCCGCGTGCTTGCCGCGCCAGGTGAGGCCAATGTCGAACGCCTCGCCGAAAACGCGCGACGGATCGGCATTGACGACCATGTCCGAATCCATGAGGACGCTGCAGCGTCCCGGCGCGCGCCGCTTGAGGTAGAGCGACTGCAGGCGCATGCGCTCGTACATGAGCTGCCCGCGGTCGAGCGGGAACCGCATCACCTCGTCCACGCGCAGATCGGCCGGCAATTGCGTCGTCTCGTCGGTGATGAGGATGCGGCGCGCTTGCGGGGCCTTGATCGCCCCGGCCTCGAACGACAGCGCCAGCACCGCCCCGTAGTCGATGGCCTGGTGCAGCCCGCTGGGCGCGCGCGGCAGGTCGACGTGGAACCACACGAGGTCCAGGCTGGATAGAGCGGGCGGATCGCGCGGTACCGGCGTCGCAGCCGAACGCTCGAGCGGACAGGCGAAACCGATCACCACGGCCTGCATCGCGAAAAGGCGCACGTGATCACTGCCGCGCAGCGCGCGATCGAGCCCGGCGATCCGCTCCATGGCGAGGTCCGCGCGGCCGCGATGAAGGTGCGCGTCGATCTCTTCCAGTGCGAGCGCCTCCGGGCGCGCGACGTGCGCCGCGGGTGCCGCTGTCTCCTGACCTGGATCCGGGTTTGCCATGCCTCGATGATACAATGCGGCGCTTGTTTTCCCGCCTCGATTCAGGGCGATGAACGTCGCCGAAACCATCCACTTCCTGCGCAACAATGCCCTCACCTATTGCGGTCGGCCGGGCAAGCTCGAGGTCGTCCATGAAGCGGTGAAGCGCGTCGAGGCCGGCAACGTGCCGGGCATCTTCGTCGAGGCCGGCGTGGCGATGGGCGGCTCGGCGATCGTGATCGCGAAGACCAAGTCGCCCGGCCGCGAGCTGCGGCTCTATGACGTGTTCGAGATGCTGCCGCCTCCGGGCGCGAACGACGACGCCAAGTCGCACGAGGTCTATCGCAATTTCCTCTCGGGAAGGGTTTCCGGGGCGGTTGATCGCACGTACGTCGCGCACTCCGCCGACCTTCTCGCTTTCACGCGCGACAACATGCGCCGCACGGGCGTGGATCCCGAGGCGCAGAACATCCGCTTCGTGAAGGGACTCTACGAGGAGACGCTCAGAGTGGACGAGCCCGTTGCCTTCGCCCACATCGACTGCGACTGGTACGACTCGGTGAAGCTGTGCATCGAGCGCCTTGCCGATCGCGTGAGCGTGGACGGCATCATGCTGTTCGACGACTACAACTCATTTCAGGGCTGCCGCAGGGCGGTCGACGAATGGCTGCCGCGCGACGCGCGCTTTCGCGTCGTTCACTCCGACTGGACCGTCGCGGTGCAGCGCGTCGGGGGACCCTGAGGAATCCCCTCAGGCCTTGAGCGCGGCGTTTTGCAGGTACTTGGTCTGCGTCGGCCATTCCGGCGGCGCCGCGGAGAGCTTCATCGCGGCCACCACCAGCACCGCGCGCTCCGGCGCGCCGACGAACGAGCGCGTTGCCTCGAGGGTGACCAGCCGGGCGTTCATCACCGGGCCGTGCATGGCGTAGTACGGGCTCACGATCGCGTTGCCCGACTGCGTGTACCAGTCGTGGTAGAAGGTCGGGCTGAAGTTGAAGAACCCGTGGTTGTAGTGGTTGAGCGGGTTCACGTGGACGATGAATCCGCCGACTTTCGCGAAGGCGTGGATGTTGCGCATCACCTGTCCCACGTTGAAGCAGTGCTCCATGGTGCCGCCGTCGTAAACGATGTCGTAGCGGCCGATGAGATCCGCCGGCGCTTCGCGATTCAGGTCGACCACGATCTCGAATCCGCGCGAGGCGACGATGTCGACGAACTCCGTCTCGATTCCGACGGCATCGAACAGCGCGCGCGTCTCCGCGACGCGCTGCATCTGCCCCTCCAGCGAATGCCAGCGCAGAATCGCCGCGGAATCCTCGCGAAAACCCACCTTCGCCATGGCCTCGGCGCCGCAGAGCGCGGCGAGCTGCGCCTCCGTCACCAGCATGTCGGGGTAGCCGAGGCAGAGCATGCGCCGCGGCGCCGGCAGCTTCGCGGCGACCTTGAGCACCACGTCGAGGACCACCGAGTTGATCGCCATGTCAGCTCGCGCTTGCGTCGATCACGGATCGCAGCTCGAGCACGAAGCGGTCCATGGTGAGACGCGCGGCGTCGCGCCGCCGTGCGGCGCGCGCGAAGTCGTAGGAGGTGAAGAGCGGGTCGGGAATGCGCTGCACGAGCGGAAAGTCGAGGCTTTCGGCGAAATAGGCCTGGCGCAGGTCGAATGGGGTGCAATAGGACACAACGGCCATGCTAATGCACTTGAGGTGCGCGTGGACGCGGTTGCCGAAGTGCACATCGGTGGCGCGGTAGAGCCGCAGGAACTCCTGGTGGTTCGCGCAGGCGAGCACTTCGTAGCCGAGGCGGCGGGCGAATTCGGCCAGCTGCGCGTTGCCGTAGTCCTGGTGCAGGGCGAGGACGCGCCGCTTCGCGGGAAAAGCACCCGGCGCGGCCTGCACGATCGGCAGCTGCTCCTGCAGGTGCGCGCGGTCGGTGATCGTCACCACCAGCTGGTCGTAGAATTCCTTGCGCGCGAAGCCGCGGTCGATCGCGTCGACCGAGTGTGCCACCGGGCATGAGGTCATGAGGATGCGATCTTCGAGATCCGGCAGCGCGTCCACGACGTAGCGCTTCGAGGCATCGCAGCGCACCGACATGTAAGGAAAGCGCTCGAGGAATCCCCGGAACAGCGCCTGGCTCGCTGCGGAAAGTCCGCGCGTGGCCTCGGCCACTCCGTAATGCCCGACACCCATCAGGATCACCGGAACGCGGATGCGCTCGAGGGTCGCGGCGTCGAACCCCGGGGCGAGCTCGAAGTCGTCTTTGAGAGTGTTGGCGCCCACCGCGACGAGGCACCGCCCGGCGTTGATGCGCTCGAGATCCGCATCGGAGAAGCGCACCCGCGAAGACAGCGCCACGGCGGGCCGCACGCCGAGGAGTCGGGTCGCCGAGTCGAGGATGAACCCGTCGCCGACGTTGACCTTCTTCGGGCCCGGCGGGACCAGGTAGGGCGTGACGACGGTGAAGGGCGCTTCCGGAAGGTCGCCGGCGTATTCGATCGCGTTCAAGGATTCTCGCCCGGCGCGCGGCGCGAGCACAGGAACATGAGCTGGATGTTGCCGGGTCCGCGCTTCACTTCGCGGCTGCGCGTTACCGTCCAGCCGTTGCGCTCGAGTGCCGAGACGAAAGCGTCCGCGGAAAGGTCGTTCACCCAGCCCATGCCGCGGCGCAGTGCGACACCGGCCCCGGTGTCCGTGCAGTAGGTGACGATCATGCGCGGGGCAGCCGCGGCGGCGCGTTGCAAGGTCCAGCCGATGTCGTGGATGTATTCGAGCACGCCGAGGAAGGTGACGAAATCGTAGGAGCCCGGCGGAAACTGCCGGCGGTTCATGTCGATCACGAAGCAACCC
>Ga0209131_1002196_pt1 | contig 13338 bp, 10 predicted proteins | sample GraSoi_2013_40cm_FD_185826 | JGI IMG/M metagenome (GOLD analysis project Ga0209131, IMG submission 185826) | Grasslands soil microbial communities from the Angelo Coastal Reserve, California, USA - Sample 9_17_2013_40cm (SPAdes) (version 2) | ecosystem: Environmental > Terrestrial > Soil >...
CAGCGCGATACTTTCGCCCGCGATCAGGCCACCGCCTTCGCCTTGGAGCGCAGCGAGCTGGAACGCAAAGCGCTGGATGCGCGCTTCAGGTTGTTGCAGGCTCAAGTCGAGCCGCACTTTCTTTTCAACACGCTCGCCAATGTGCAGGCGCTGGTGGAAGCCGGCGCCCCCCAGGCTTCCAAAGTACTGAAGAGCTTGATCGCTTACTTGCGTGCCGCCGTGCCGCGCCTGCATGAAACGGCGACGACGCTGAGGCAAGAGCTCGAGTTGGTGCGCGCCTATCTCGAAGTCATGCACATGCGGATGCCGGATCGCTTGGTGTTTTCGATGCACTCGGATCCCGGCATGCTGGAGCTGCAGTGCCCGCCGATGACGCTGTTGACACTGGTGGAAAACGCCGTACGCCATGGTATCGACCCCAGCGAAACAGGCGGCAGCATCGACATCGACTTGAAGCTCGCGTCGGGCCGCTGCCTCGCCAGCGTCACGGACACCGGCGTGGGTCTGCGAGCAACCGGCGCGGGGCTCGGCACCGGTTTGGCCGCGCTGCGCGAGCGATTGCAGTTGGCGTTCGGCAGCGAGGCGCAGTTGCGGGTTAGCGAAATCGTGCCCCATGGTGTGCGAGCCGAGCTATCATTTCCGGCACGAAAGACGCCGGCCTAATGCAACCGGCTCCCACTGCCCTGATTGCCGAGGATGAGCCGCTGCTGCGCGAGTCGCTCGAGCGCCAGCTGACTGAAGCGTGGCCCGAACTCACCGTCGTCGCTCGGGCTCGCAACGGGCGTGAAGCCATCGACCAGTTCGACCGCATGCATCCCAGCGTGTGCTTTCTCGACGTTCACATGCCCGGCGTAACCGGCATCGAGGCTGCCCGCCACATCGGCCATCGCGCGCATCTGGTCTTCGTCACCGCGTTCGACCAGTACGCCGTGCAGGCCTTTGCACAGGGCGTGCTCGACTATCTCGTGAAACCCGTCGATGCCGCGCGTCTTGCGCAAACCGTGGCGCGGCTGCAGGAGCGGTTGCGCGACGCCACAGCCGCGGTCAATACCGACGCACTGCTGCTCAAGCTGGCCGCCGCCCTCGAGCGGCGCGAGGCACCCGCGTCGCTGCGCTGGATTCGCGCATCGGTGGGGCAAACCGTCACGCTGATCCCGGTTGAGCAAATCGATTTCCTGCGCGCCGAGGAAAAGTACACAGTGGTCGCGTGGCGTGACGACTCCTCCGAGCAGCGCGAAGCCGTGATTCGCACGCCCCTCAAAGAGCTCGCCGCGCAGCTCGATGCGGCGCAGTTCGCGCAGGTGCATCGTTCGGTGGTCGTGAATTTAAGCTCCATCGCCCGTGTCGTGCGCGGTCTCAATGAAACGGCCGACATCTATTTGAAAGGCCGCGGCGAGGTGCTCCCCGTCAGCCGGAGTTTTTTACATCTGTTCCGGCAGATGTGAACTCTCTGATCCCTGGGATCAGGAACCGGTGAATGGCTTGGACCACGACCGATCCCTCGCCGACGCCTGAGGCGACGCGTTTCACGGATCCGGAGCGAACATCGCCCACAGCGAAAAACGGAGAAGTATGGCAGCACCCAAAAGCGGGCAATGAGTCGAGCTTAAGCTCGTAATATATTGATTTTAAATAAGACATTTAATTTGGTAGCGGCTCAATTCGTTGTTCGTGACTTGGAAGAGGAGGTCAAGGCGCGGCTGAAGCGACGCGCTGAGCGGCATGGACGCAGTATGGAGGATGAAATCCGACACATTCTGCGGAACGCGGTCAAAGAATCTGGTCGGCCGATTACTTCTCTCGGCTCCCGCATCGCGGCGCGGTTTACGAACGTCGGCTTATCCACTGATCTGCCGGAGCTTCACGGCCAAGCACCGCGATCGGCTGAATTCAAACCTTGATCATCCTCGACACCAACGTTCTCTCGGAGCTGATGCAGAAGGTTCCGGATCCGTCTGTTGTCGAATGGCTAGATCACCAGCCGGCCGAGTCCGTTTGGATAACAAGTATTACGCTATTTGAAGCGCGTCTCGGCCTAGCACTGCTGCCGAATGGTCGACGTCGGCAAGCGCTCGAATTGGCGTTCGAGCAACTGCTGGCCGAGGATTTGGAGGGGCGGGTATTGGATTTTGACAGCTCAGCAGCCGAAGCTGCTGCGGACCTCGCAGCCGAAAGACAACGCAATGGGCGAACTGTCGACATGCGCGACACGCAGATCGCCGGAATTGTAATCGGCCGCCGGGCGACGCTGGCAACCAGAAACGTCAAACACTTTGCAGACCTGACTGCAGAAGTCGTGAATCCTTGGGAAGCCAAACGATAGGCAGCCATGCGCGAGCATGGATCGGCATAAGGACCATGCGACAGAAAAAGTGGTGCTGCGGTGCTCAGGCTCTCGGAGCCGCGAGGGAGTTGCTGAGCAGCCGGATTTGCGGGAAGATCTACGTTTTGAAATCCCTTTTCATATCACTGTGGCGGCCGAGTGAACGCCGCTGCCAATGATCGCTGCGGCATTGTGAATCATCGCCACAAAAGGATGACAGTACTAAACCCTTTTGTTTAGTTCTCAATTCCTGCGATGTGATTCTAACTTATTGTTTTTTTTATTAGGAAATTGTTAGCGCGGTAGGATTTGATCTTTGTATCATCCACACCCTTGCGCTACCGATCGTCCGCGCGAGCTTGTCCAGGATCATCGACTTCTGAGCTTGCCTGTACTCGAGAACGCAGTTCACCCCTGCGGAAATCCACGCAAGTGGACTGCGAATCGCCCTCACGGCTCGGGCACAACCCTGTTTTCAATATGTCCAATGCCCTCAATTTGAACACGCACCACGTCCCCGCTTTGCAGATACACGGGCGGCTGCCTAGCGGCGCCGACTCCCGCGGGGGAACCTGTCGACAGAATATCGCCCGGCTCGAGAGTGAACACCGCTGTAAGTTCTTCGATCATCTCCGTGTAGCGATAGATTAGTTCGCTGGTATTGCCGTCCTGGCGCAACTCCCCATTGACCCATGTACGCAGCGAAAGCGAATGAGCGTTGGGGAGCTCGTCCAGCGTCACGATCCATGGACCGATGGGGCCGTGCGTGTCGAAGGATTTGCCAAGCGTTGCCGTAAAGGCGCGCGTTTGCCACTCGCGGACGCTGAAGTCGTTGCACACCGTGAATCCCGCGGTCAATTGCCGCGCGGCATCGCGGCCCCGCACATGTCTTCCGCGGGCTCCAATGATGATCGCGAGTTCGCCTTCATAGTCGAGCGTGTCCGAGACTATCGGCAGATGAACGTCGTCATAGGGGCCGTTTACGCACGTAACTTGCTTGTTGAACCAGGTCTGATGCTTTGGGGGCGCCATCAATTGCGCAATTTCCTCGACATGGGACTTATAACTGCCGCCGAGTCCCAAAAACTTTCGCGGACGAAGCACTGGAGCTTCGAGACGGACACTCGATAGAGGGATGCGCGTCGCAGCAGCCAATCCGCTTCGCACGGCGTCGAGACCATTTGGCCCACATTCAAGCAGGGCTATCATGTTGGTCGGGATGCCCGGAACGCTCGAGAGGTCCGCAATCTGATCCTCTTCGACGACGCCGATGCGAGTGGCGCCCATTTGGGTGAAAGTCGCGAGTTTCATGATGGGCACCTCCTAGGCGAGCCGTGGCACCAGGCGGGCCGCGTTGCTCCGCTCGATTCGCTCTAGATCGCGCGCTTTAAACAAACCGCATTCGGCCAGTCCGCTCACATTGTCAGCCATGGCTCGGTATGGAAAGTCGGTCCCGAAGCATATCTGGGTATTTGGGACAAGACGCGTGAGCGGCCCTAGAGCGTACGCATTGGCGGACTGGGCGGTTTCGAAATGCAGGCGCTTGAGTTCGTAAAGCACGCCCTGCGGGATCTTGCCGGCGCCCTCCGGGGTTCTTGACTGAACGGAGGCCTGGAATAAAAAGCGTTCGAGCAAAAAAGGCATCGTTCCACCCGCGTGGGAGAATATCCACCGAATGTCGGGGTAACGATGAGTGGCGCCAGATAATACGAGGCTGGCGATCGTTCGGGTGGTGTCCGTGCCATATTCGATCATCGGGACCGGCGCCTCCGGCAGCAAATGGCCGCAACAGGTCGGGGTCGTCGGATGAGTGTAGACGACGGCTTTGCGCCGGTTCAGCTCTTCGAGCAGCGGCGAGAGCCGAGAATCACCCAGCCAGAAGTCGCCGTAGTTCGTCCACATGTGAATCCCGTCTGCGCTCAATTGATCGAATGCGTAGGCCGCTTCTCTCAAGGAGCTGTCCAAATCCGGGAGCGTCAGGCTTGCGAACATCCCGAAGCGTCCCTTGTGATCGCTCACCAGTCTGGCGGCACACTCGTTGGCATCGCGGGCGATCCTTTGCGCAAGTTCCACGCTTCCATACCACGTTCCCGGCGATGGAATCGATAGGACCGCGCTTGCAACGCCGTTTCGATCCATCTCGTCCAGCGAGCGGCCGACACTGAGCCCGTTGAGCGCCGGATTCAGCAAATTGCGCTCGCGTGCCGACTGCTCAAACAATGGCGGCAAGAAGTGATGGTGGAGATCAATTCGCCTCGGTGAGCCGGCCGAACCCGCGGGCGCAGTGGCCGGAAGACCGGCCGCGAGTACCACTGCGGTGGCGGTCAAGCCCCTCAGGAATTCGCGACGTTCTACGATTCGGTCATTCACTTTCACGACATCACCTTCACGAACACGTGTGCGAGCTATCGCTCAGAACCTGGTTCTCAGAGTCACCCCGAATGAGCGGTAAGGGCCGGGTTGAATCTCATAGAGGTATTTGGTGGGGTCGACGAGCTCCGCGTGAGTAACTATGAAAATCCCCGCGCTCTGGGCAAACACGGCGTAATGCAAATTCGTGATGTTCTTGCCCCAGAGCGCGACTTCCCACCGATCGTTTTTCGATGTCCACAACGCGTGCACATTGACGAGGCCGCGCCATTTGGTCAAATCACGAATGGCCTGGGGGGTATCGTTTCCATTTTGAGGCGTCAATTCTTCGGCACTTCTGTACGTGTAGTCGCCGCCCACGGCGACTGTTCCGATGGGAAACTCGGAGTGGACCTCGGCGCTTGCGGTGGCGCGCTGCGCCGGCGTGAACGGCACCTTGTTCCCGGCATCATTGGTAAATGTGCCGTCGCCATTGTTAATGAGGAATTGCGTGAACCTGCTGTCGAGGTAGTCATATTTCAAGCCAAGAGTCAGCCACTTTGTCGGTGCGCCTTCCAACTCGGTCTCGAGTCCAGCCACATAGGCCGCACCCGCGTTGGTGGTGATCGAGTCCAGGGTGGCCGTGTCGAACTGGATTACCTGAAGGTTCGTATACCGGTCGTAAAAGACCGCTACGTTCGCACGCAAGCGGTTGTCGAGGCCGTTGTACTTCGTGCCGACCTCATAGTTCCACACGTACTCGGAGTCGAAGGGAATCGCCAAGCCTTTGTCCGTGCTGCTGTTGGCGTTGAAGCCGCCGCTCAAGAACCCCTTTGACACCGTGGCGTATGACATCAATGAACTGGTGGCTTGATAACTCAGCGTCGCGGCCGGTGTGAATGCGGTCCAAGAAGCATTCTGAGCAGCGTGGAGGTCCGAGCCACGGATTACACCTCCCGTCGAGTTCAGATAGGCGCTGCCGGTTTTTTCTTGCCAGGTAAATCTGCCGCCCACATCCAATTTCAGTTTGTCGGTCAGGTTGTACCCAACATCGATAAACGGCGCGGCACTCGTCGTGTGCGCCACCTGGTCATTTTGATAGAGAATTGGTGGCGGGTAGCCGGCGGCTTTGTGCGCGAACGCCGAACCGGCCAGATAATCCTGGAACGCATTGACCGGCCGGTCCTTGGAGTTGTGGAGATAATACAGACCAGCTATCCATGTCAGCGGCTGGTCAGTCGGTGAGGCAAGGCGCAGTTCTTCCGTCACTTGGTTGTCGTGCTCGTCCGCATTCAGAATCAATGCGTCGACCGGATAGAGCGTCTTGGTATTGCTGGCGTCAAGATGCCGGTAGCCGGTGATCGAGGTGAGTGTTCCCACGCCCAGGGTCCAATCGGCGCGTTCGGTCAGACCCCAATTCGTTTGGCCCTGCTCGCCTGGCTTACCTTGGGCCGATTGCTGCGGATCGTACGTGAGACCCGGAACCAGCGCCGGTTGAAAGTTGCCCAGCAGCCATTCCGCCTGTGTGCCTTGTTTGTGCAGGTAGTCGAAGCTCGACACGGATTTGAATTCATCCGTTGGCGTGAAAAGCAGCTTGCCGCGCACCGAAAGCTGGTGTTCGGCATTGAGCTCGCCGCCGGTCGCAATGTCTCTGACGTTGCCGTCGACGGAAGAATCGGACACAACGATACGGGCAGCCAACTTATTGTCGATCACCGCTGCGTTGTACACTCCTTTCAGTTCGACCAGGTTGTTCTCGCCATAAGTGATTTCCGCCGTGCCGCCATTTTTGTAAGTCGGCTGATTGGTGTACATGGATACGACGCCGCCGATCGAATTGCGACCGAACAGCGTACCTTGAGGTCCTTTCAGGACCTCGACCCGGTCAACGTCGTAGACATCCGGCTGCACGTCGGCGACGCTCACCCGCACGACATCGTCAATGTACATGCTGACGGCCGGATCCGTCCCGGGTGAATCGTCAAAAATGAGGGCGCCTCGGAGCGACAGGTAGCCCTCGGAGCCGCCCCGCGGCATGTAGACCAAGCTCGGCGTAAGGCGGGTCACGTCGGTTAGATCAACGACATGATTCTTTTCGATATCGACGGCTCCGAGGACGGAGATAGAGATCGGTGTTTTTTCCAGATCCGTTTCTCGCCGCGTGGCGGTGACGACGATTTCCTCGAGTCCTTGCCCCTCCGCCACGGCGGTTTGCGCGCACGCAGGATTGCCGGGCAACGCGCCCGCTGCGCTCAATATGGTCATTCCAATGGTCCACGCGCGAATGCTTCGATAGGTCACCGCATGTACTCCCGTACGTTCTTTCGTTGTTGGCATAGGATGGTTCGGAGGTTACTCGGCCGCCGCAGCCAGTTTTACGGCGTACGCAAATGAATAGCGCGACATCACGGCATCGACAGCGGCAACGAGCGCGGTCGCATCCATGGATGCAGACGGCGTCAGCGAAATGGTGACGAACGTTCCATCGCGAGGGTGCGCGCTAACCGTTACTTCTAAGCGGTGCGCTGATGTAAGGCCGGGGAGCTTCGACAACTCAGACCGGAACGTGCGCTGGGCGGCGTCGTGTCGCAGGGTTACCTTCGCGGGCTTGCCGGCGTCAGTGAGCGGGAGTTTATCGACGATAAATATTTCTTTCGGGATCGCAGCGCGCTCGGGGATTCTCGCGGCAGCGTCCGAGAGCAGACGAGCCTCGTTCGTCCGGCAGCCTGCGACTAGCTGAACGTAGGCGACGGGGAGCTCGCCGGCGTGGGCATCGGGCTTGCCGACAGCTGCGGCGAGCAAGACGTCGGGCGACTGCAGCAACGCTTCTTCGATCACGCCGGGATCTATGTTGTGCCCGCCGCGGATGATGATGTCTTTCGAGCGACCCGAGACGTAGAGGTTGCCTTCCGCGTCGATGCGCCCGAGATCTCCGGTGATGAGCCAACCATCGGCCGACCGGGAGGCTTGCGAGTGCTGGTCAAGCAGGTAGCCCAAACTGACGCCTGGTCCGCTGACCTGAATCATGCCCGTTTCATTGGGGCCGCAGGCCCTCGACGTCGTTCCCACGGCGTCGAGTGTCTTTATGCGGACCCGTGTGTAGGGAACGCGTATACCGGAACTTCCCTCTCGGGAGTTCCCATCTCGCGGTTCGATGGCCACGCTGGCGGTATTCTCCGTCAATCCGTAGGAATTGAGGATTCTCACACCCGATATGCGTTCGAAGTCGCGTCTGACCGCGATAGGCAATGCGGTGGAGCCGGTAACGAAATTGCGCCTGAGAGAGGACAAATCCTCGCCCTGCGGGGGAGACTTTGCCAAGACTGAGAAGGTTGTGGGTACGCCGGACAGGCGGGTGACTCGATACCGGGCGACGAATTTCCAGTAGTTCGCGATGTAGCGTTTGTCGCGCGCGCCCATGAGGCTCGGGATCACCAAGCTCGCGCCGCTGGCCAGCATCGGCAAACCTCGCCCGGCCAAACCGCCGACGTGGAAGATCGGCGTGTCCTGAAGTACCACCTCGCCAAGCGTCATCTGCATGGCAAGCTGCAGCGTCCAGTGACGATAGGAGATATTTTGATGGGACAGTTTGACGATTTTCGGCAGGCCGGTAGTGCCGCCGGAGTGCACATACGCGGCAACATCGCTCCCATCGTGGGTTGCGGCAGGCCCGCGAACGACGGACTCGGCGTGGTCTAAAGGCAGGAGCTGCCGCTCTAGATCAAATTCCGGAAGCCAGGCGCTCGAGGGAAGCGCCACTGACCAAATGGGCAGGTCCCGCGGCAGCTGATCCTTGATCGACATGATCGATTCCCAGATGCTGAAACCGGATGTAGGACCGAGGGCGATAATGGCTTTAACGTTCGCTTCAGTGAGCAGGCGGAGGAGATACGCGGGCTCGAGCATCCAATTCACGGGAAAAGGCACCGCCTGCGCCATCGTGCCGATGATCGTCCAGTAAGCGGCCGGCATCGTCGGCATGACGATGGCGACAGCGTCGTCACGTTCGATGTGTCGACGGCCTAGAAGAGCCGCGACTCGCTCGATGTTTCGGCTTAGCGCAGCGAAGGAGGTCTCGTGGGCGATTGCATCCACATCTCCGTCCGGTATGAAGTGGATGGCCGTGTCGTCGGGATTGCGCGCGGCGAGCGCCATCGCAATCCGTTGATAAAAGTCGACAACCGTCAGGCGTTCCTCGAGCGGAACACGTTCGATGAGTTCGATGTCGCTGCGGCCCCGTAGCGGGCGGGAGAGCAGTTCGGCATCCGCCGTGCCCGCGACCACTCTTCCGGAACTCAAGGCCGTCGAATGCCGTGGCTCGCCTTCAGCCGACAATTCTCGGCTCCCGTTTGTTTTGGCGTTTCGCACGACGTCTGGTTCGAACACTCAGCGTCGCGGCGCCGACAGAATCTGTTCGGCGCGGCGAACGTTCGCGGCATCGACCATCATGCCTTGGAATTGGATCGCGCCGCGCCCATGCGATTCGGCCTCGCGAAATGCATCGATGAGCTTTTGCGCGCGTTCGACTTCGGCATCCGTGGGCGAAAAAACGCGATTGATGGCGCTGACTTGACGGGGATGTACCGCAACTTTGCCGTTGAAGCCGTGCGTGCGGGCAAGTTGGCACTCACGCTCGAGCGCCGACTCATCGGTTAGCTGCATGAAGGCGCCGTCAATCAGCCAGGTCATTTGCGCCGCTCGTGCGTCGCATACAAATTTGCCGCGCGCATAGGTCAGCGCTTCGCCGGACGCGGTCCACCTGCCGCCGATGTCGCACATGAGGTCTCCTTCTTCTGCAGTCGCGAGCGCCGCACCGCGGACCCGCTTCGTGCGGCAGATCGTGTCAAAGAGGTTTCGCAAGCCCGCGCAGGATTCAATAACCACCACGACGCTGATTTCATCCAAGCCAAGTCCCGAGGACATTTCATGGGCGGCGAGGCGCGCGTCGAGTTCCTCGAGATCCCGCGGGCCCTCGACTTTGGGTACCATGACTCCTTGCGTGGCGTGTGGCGCCAGTGCGGCCAAATCTCGCTCCAAATCTCCGAACCGCGGATGATTGATGCGAAGAAAGGTGAGCCGATCCGGTGCGCGGGCAAGCTCCGCGGCGACGAGCCTGCGGGCCGTCTCCTTCTGTGTCGGAGGCACTGAATCCTCGAGGTCTAATACGATGGCATCCGCACCGGTCGCGAGCGCCTTTGGAAACAGGTCGGCACGCGCGCCGGGCACGAACAAAAAACTTCGAACCGCGCGCGGCGAGGGCATGGTCAACTCCCCGCGATCTGCCGAGTCGATAGTAGGTCGATGTCCCGTCCTACATCGGGGCCATTCGAGCGGCCGGGGAAGAATTGGGTTGGGTTACGCCGACGGGTATTCCGTGCAATGCCGAAAACGCTGATGCCGGCGCCGAACGAGACCGCGCCGGCAATCAAGAATAGGGCGGGTGTCCACACATGCTGAGCGATTAGAACACCGCCGATCAGCGGGCCAATGACGGCGCCCATCCGCCCAATTCCGAACGCCCAACCGACACCGGTCGAACGCAATTCGGTTTCGTACAAGCTCGCGGACAACGCGACTGCACACATCTGTGAGCCGACGGTAAGAAATCCGGCTGTAAAGGCCACGGTGAACAAAAGGTAGCCTGAGTGAGCAGACAGACCGATCAGCCCGATGGCTCCTGCACCACCCGCGTAGGCTACTGCTATGGGCATGATGGAATTGAACCGCTTGCACAGCCGCCCGATGAAATAGCAGCCGACGATGCCCCCTAGATTCAGCGCAGCAACGCCCAATGCTGCGCTCTTTATTGCCAGCCCCGCTTGATGAGTAACCAGCGGCATCCAATTCACGAGGAACACCGTCGCCAGCAGGCTGAGGAACAATGTCATCCAGAGAAGAATCGTTCCGATGGCGCGACCATCCGTGAATAAGCGGCGGACTGTCGCATGTGCCCGCGCATCCCCTTGCGATACCCCCACTTCATCGAGTTGCAACCCGAGCCGCTTGGCGAGGGTCTCGGCAAGGTTCCGTTTGCCGTTCATGGCCAAGAAACTGAGCGACTCCGGCATGACGATGACGAACGCCGGCAAAAGAATCAGAGGAAACAGGCCGCCGATATAAAAGATGCTGGCCCACCCGAATCGGGGAATGAGGAGCGCCGACAGGAGTCCACCCATGAGCGCCCCGAACGGAAAACCGCAGTACATCAAGGCCACGACGTTGAGCCGCGACCGCTTGGGTGAGAATTCAGAAGTAATCGAGATGATGACGGGCAGGGCCCCACCAAGTCCGAAGCCGGCTGCCAAACGAACGAGGAGAAGACCGGAGATCGAATGGGTTAACGGCGTCGCCAGCGAACTGAGCCCCAGAAGCAAGATGGCAAATATGAGTACGGGCTTGCGCCCGATGCGATCTCCCGCCTGGCCGAGCACGAGAGCACCGATCAATCCGCTGAACAAACTCGACGCGAACACTGGGCCAAAGGATGCCGCCGGAGCATGCCAGTCCGCGGCAATCGCTGGGGCGACCAGCCCAATCGCCTGAGTGTCCATGCCGTCAATCATGGCCATCAGCCCGCAGAGGCCGATGATGGCGAACTGAAGGGCATTCATTCCCCGAATCGAAGGGCGATCTTGCCTGCCTGTATCCGACACGATTTCCCTCCCCCAAGAAATGATACCTTGTTACCTGGTAACCATATCCGACGAAAGTTGCGTCGTCAAGGCCAGGGAAATTCTAGAGAGAACCTTAAAGAGTGAATATATGGAATAGAGCGTACTTGCAATCCAACCAAGCTACCTGTTAGGTTATATCAGTACCGCAAGTGGCATGTGTCGGTTGTGAGCGGTGCGAGAGCGGGGGCGCCGCGCATTCGGCCGAGGCGCGGGCCCTGTTGGTTACAGTAACGTTCGATCCATGGCATAGCTCGAGTCGGAACTACAATGAATCAAAATCCGGAAGCACCGTCCTCTTTCCTCGTTTCCCGCCAGGGAGCCGCGGAGCAAGTCATGGGCGATCTCCGGAACCGGATTTGCCAGGGTGTGTATCCGCGGGGCACAAAACTCCCGTCGGAGCGTGAACTCGCAACGCACTATCGGGTAAGCGGCCCGACCATCCGCGAGGCATTGCGCGGCCTGGCCGCAACCAATCTCGTGCGAATGCGCAAGGGCATGGGGGTGTATGTGATCGCCGCGACGGACGCCATGTTCGCCTCGGCGCTGGGCGGGATATTGGAACTCGAGAACGCTCAACTGCTCGACATATTAGCCGTTGCCGAGGCGCTCTATGTGAAGGCAGTCACTCTGGCTTGCGAACATGCCACTGACGAGGAGCTGCGAGTGATCGCGGAGACTTTGGACCTGCTCGATCAGAGGAAGGCGGCGGAAAAGCTTTTCGAAGATCTCAAGACATTCCTCGATCTCATCGCACGCGCCTCCCACAATGTCCCACTGTCGATTTTTTGCCGGTTTTTGATGGTTCTGCATGTCGAGGTCGCAAATGAGCAGATCGGCGGAATACCGCGCAACTGGGAAACGATCGCCGTGAAGCTCAGATCCGACCGGCGCGAACTCGTCGGCGCTCTTCTGGCGAGAGATCCCGCTCTCGCGGCGTCGTGGGCCGCGGCATATTACGAACACACGCGGCGCTTGGTGAGCGATGTGCTTGCGACAACCGGCGGTGGATCCGTGTCGACGCTTCGTCGCGCCATCCAACGGCTCGAAAGCACTGTGTAGCGCATGGCTAAGGTGAAGCGCGTTGTCATCGGACACAACGCAGAGCAAAGGTCCGCCGTGCTCCACGGCGACTCAACCAACGAACAGCAGGTTCCCGGGATTGTCTGGCGTTCGACCTTATGGGCTACCAACGAGCTGCCCGTCGACAATTCCGTCAAGGGAGACCGGGCGAACGGCGTGACTCAACGTGAACCCGATGGGAACGGTTTGATTTTTCGAGCCCTGGAAATCCCACCGGACATCGAGGACCGCGGGAAACACATCGAGGTCCTAAAGGAGTTGCATGAGGCGGTAGGACAAAAACATGTGCCATCATCGGAAGATCTGCAACGCCATCCGAGCATGCACCGCACGGATACTTTGGATATGTTTACCATCACGCGCGGCGAAATCTATCTTGTCACCGATACCGACGAAGTGTTGCTGAAATTGGGCGACAGCGCGATCGTTCAAGGCGTCAATCATGCTTGGAGCAATCGGTCGAACGATACCTGCATGATCATGTGCGTCATGGTGCACGCCCGCGCGTAGGTGGGACTCATCATGATAAAATTGCTTGCATCCTCGTCGATCGTCGATAACGCCCTGGTTTATGCACGGGCTCATCAGCTTGCTCCCCTGACTGTTGCCGTGCTGGATGCCCGTGGCTGCGTCATCGTGCTCAAATCCGAGGACGGCTCGAGTTTGCTGCGTGCGGAAATCGCGCAAGGGAAGGCATGGGGGGCCTTGGGCATGGGTGTTGGGACGCGCAGTCTCGCATCGCGCGCTGAGAAGCTCTCAGTGTTCTTTGCTTCCTTGTCGGTGCTTGCGGGCGGCCGGATAGTCCCGGTTCCGGGTGGAGTGCTGATACGTTCGCTCGAAGGCGAGGTGATCGGCGCTTGCGGTGCGAGCGGCGACACGGCCGACAACGATGAGGCGTGTGTGGTGGCGGCC
>Ga0209131_1002197_pt1 | contig 13338 bp, 13 predicted proteins | sample GraSoi_2013_40cm_FD_185826 | JGI IMG/M metagenome (GOLD analysis project Ga0209131, IMG submission 185826) | Grasslands soil microbial communities from the Angelo Coastal Reserve, California, USA - Sample 9_17_2013_40cm (SPAdes) (version 2) | ecosystem: Environmental > Terrestrial > Soil >...
GCCAGTTTCTTTGGTAGACGATCAATCATCCCGTCCGACGCAGGCTCGATCTCCCGTTGCAGAGACTCTTTCTCCTGCTTGTCCCAATGCTCTCTCGGGGCGGCAACCGTGGACTGCACTTGTGCAATTCGAGCATGCGCTCCACAAGTGAGACCAGCTTATCGTGCCGCGCTTTATTAGCGGGGTCGGCTGCACGTTGTGTTGGGCTACAGACTACATTATAACTATTCCCAAAAATATCCATTCGCTCGTAGTATCAGCAACGCACCAACGGTTATCCACCCTCGCCACTCCATTTCACAGCCTGGGCTGACAGGAGTCCATGTAATCCCCCATCCGCCATCTTCCTGCTGTCCGGCAACAATTTCTTCGAGATTGGCACGGATTTCTTGCTCACTGAAATGGACACGTAGTAGGTCGTCGGGAAAAGGCGCCCAATCAAGCGCTTTCCGCACATAGCCACTTGTTCCAACTTCCGCCACTAACCCGGAAGAAAGAAGATGCTCACTCAGACGCTTCATTTCTATCTCGGCACGTTCACGTTGCGGCACATACCGTAGAAATGTTAACACACATCCCATCTCGTGCTGTTCTTTAGGCAAAATGCCGGGAATTTTATCCCAGCAGTACGCTGTGGCTCTATCCAGCCAGGCGTGGCGAACTTCATGCTTATGCAATAACCCACAGATTATTGCCGTAGGGTTCAATGAGGCTCGCGGGTTATCTTCTGTATTCCACCACGGTGCGTGCGGATAATGGCGAACAGAAGGCAACACGAATGGAACACCGCCTTCTTCTGTAGTAATGCTGAGAAGAAATTCGCACATTCTCTGACCATCATCTCATCAAAACCTGTCGTATCCAATATCTCGAGAGCGTGTTGGGTTGGCACCGGCTGACTTTCTGGGCAACGAATATCAGGTTCCAAGGCATTGCCATAGCCACCATCTTTGTTTTGATATGCGCGCAGTGCTGAAAGCACTGCCTGTGATGAACCTGACCGAAAATGAAAATCGAACAACCGACGCTCTAGCAGCCGGGCGTTCTGCCAAATGAATTCTTCCGCTCGCTCAAATAGATTCTTCATATCTTTTTACCTGGCAGCCCAACTATGATTTATACAGCACACCGCTGTAAAACAGACTATAGACAGCATTAGACATGTCCACCATCTACGATTCCACTATCTTTATCTCTTCCCCTAGCATAGCACTTAGTGGATAGTAGACTGTGAATCGGGACGCTTCAAATTTTCTTTTGGCTTTACTTTTAGATCCATTTCATCCGCAATCAAATCTATATCATCATCTAATTTTTGTGACACTTCCGTACTAAAGCGATGGCTAAATATTAAAGCTTGATCTATGTCAGGCTTATCCATTTTTATGATATTGCTTACCTCACGGTCAAGGTCACGTACAACATATTCATACAATAAGCACAGATTTTTATAAGCTGCCTCGGATACAAGTCTCCGGGATCTGCTTATCACAACCCGAAACTCGTCAAGGACATCCCAAACTTTCGCATCGTATTCTGCTTTTGCAACCTTATAAAGCTCTTTATTCTCTCCGCTTGCATAATACACTACTTTCTTGGCAAGGTAGCGCCATTTCTACAATATTTGAGTAAGATCTTCAAGTAGATTCGATTGTGCCTCTACGATTTTGGATTCTCGTGCTAGATCAGTCTCGAATTTTTTTTGCTCCAACAACTTCCTTTCTTCATGTGACACAAATTGAAATTGTCATTCATACTTTTCATGCTCCCTCCACTATCCTCACCTCATCCTCGTTCAACCCATATCATCCCCTTGCGGGACAACTCATAGACTAACTTATCTATCGCCTTATCCGTGGACTCGATCTCCCGCTGCAGGGACTCTTTCTCCTGCTTGTCCCGATGCTCGCTCGGGGCGGCATACGCGGACTGCGCTTATGCAATTCAAGCATGCGCTCGACAAGCGAGACAAGCTCATCGTGCCAAGCTGTGTTGGGCAGTGCATAGAGCGCAAGAACGAACCCGTTCCCAAACACTCCATTAGGGGGTAAACAGCTTCCAGTGCCCCTCGGAGACGACGTCGACTGTGCCATCGACCACTCTGATGGCGGTCTCGTCGTCAATCGCGTACCCCGGCACAGGCAAGCCGGCGGCCCATCTTTCTGCGTTGGCCATGGAATGGTCCGGCATATTCTCGTGATCCAGGTGCGGAAACATCGAAAAATCAACCATTCCCAGTGCTCTGTCCCCACTGTTGGGCACATTCCCGTAGACGAAGTCCTCCCCGACGTTGGGGGCCATCACCAGGCTCCCAGCGCTCACCCCCACCCAGACCGCCTCGCGCAGCGAGGGCAAGAGGTCTGCCAGTCCGGACTGCCGCATCCAATAGCACAGATACAGGGGATCGCCGCCTCCCACCAGCAGGGAGTCAGTCTCCTGGACCATCGGGACCCAATGTTCTTCATCGATGCTGGGCAGCGCGGTGAGTTCCAGCACTCCCAAGGACCTCCAACCCAATTCGCACAAAGGGGAGGCGGCTCGTCCGGTGATCAGCTGCCATGCCATGGCAGCACCTCCGGGGAAGGCGTAAATCGCAGTCGGAATGCAGAGGGCGCTGGACTCGGCGATCGGTTTGCCCAGTAGGTCGACCAGCGCGTTACGAATGCTGTCGTTGCTGATTCCGGCGGAAGTGAGAAGAAATTTCATGATGGTTTCCTTGCTGATTTAATGGGAGCCGAAAGGCTCCTCTTACGATTCTACTATCTTTATCTCGTCTTCTGTCAATCCATATCATCCCGTCCGTGGACTCAATCTCCCGCTGTAGGGACTCCTTCTCCTGCGGCAACCGCGGACTGCGCTTGTGCAATTCAAGCATGCGCTCCACGAGTGAGGCCGGCTTATCGTGCCACGCTTTGTTGGGCAGTGATTGCTGGATTACAGTAAAAGAGGTCAACCGCTTCCTAATCTTTTCGTCATTCTTTTACTTTCCGACGCATTAAATATCCGTTCTCACCTTAGCCCTCACAACGAATAACGATAATAACATATTGACAAACGATAAATCGCGTGTTACGATATGATTATCTAATAGTAAGTGAGGTACTGTTTATGAAACGAAGTTCAACATTATTCTTAAGGGCAGTAATTTTACTTATCGCAGTCGTAGCACTCGCCGTTATGATTTGGGAGTGAACGCGATCTCACCTGAAACGTATGCGGCATATTGCGTGGGATGTAGACAAAAGTTCCCGGTCCACCGATGATGATCTCTTCGCCAAGCGTGAACGCGATCTCACCATCCAGCACAAACCAGACCTCATCCTCGCGGGTGTGTGCATGGAGCGGCACGGCCATGTGCTTGTCCGCCAAGCCTTCCAGCGCCCAATACTGACCGCCGGTCTCTTCACCGAGCGCCTTGAAATTGAGCAGCGCGCCCAGGTGCCACAGCGCACGCCCTTGTTGGTTCTGCAAAATCACGGGAGTAATTTGTTTTTCCATTTCAATCTCCTTTGTTTGATTGAAATGATAATAAGGCATTCGCCACGTGGGCGCATCGGGGATGACCCCTATTCGCCGCCCCTATTTTTTATCCGCAGGACTGCTGCGCTGGTTCAGGAAATACGCCGCCGCTTCAGATCGATTTCTTAACCCCAGCTTGCCCAACACCTGACCTACGTGATGCTCGACCGTCTTCGCGCTGACGACGAGTCGGGATGCGATCTCGCGATCGCTCAATCCATGCGACAACAACTCAAGGACTTCCGCTTCACGTGTCGTGAGAAGCTGATCTTGTGACCGAACATTCGCCTTCACTGCCGCTCCCATCTCTCGCAACAATCCATTCGTTTCATCCGCATCATGCGCCGCGCCGATTCGTTCAAAGCCAGCAAATGCCGCTTTTGCCCATGTGATCGCACCTGCCCTGTCCGTATCCTTGAGTGTACGCGCCAACTCCAATTTGACTCTGCACGCAAGCACGGAGCCCTGATGGACATCCAAATGATCAAGCGCGGCACGAAAATGTTTGACCGCGTCCTCTTCATTCGAATAACGGCTGATTTGTCCCAACGCCAATTCGGACTGTGCAAGAAATAAATTACTGGCTGTTAACTTAGATAACGATACCAACTCATCCGCAACACGGCGCGCTGACTCAAGATCATTTGAAGTCAAAAAAACATCCACTAACAAACGAAGTAACGGCGCTCGATGCAGTGACGGAGACGAATCCGATTGAAGCGCCCGCTCCAAGACTGCTTTTGCCAATTCCGATTCGCCGCGCGCCAGATGCAACCGCGCCCGTGGCAAGACGGAACTTCCGTAATCTTCATATCCTCCAAGCAACACTTCCGCTTCTTCTAATCGTCCCTGACTCACGCGCAAGTCTGCTAACTTAAGCAGCGCATTCACCCGCAATCCACGATGACCCTCATCAAACGTATGGATTGCTTCCGTCAGCGCGGTTTCGGCGTCCTGCCATTTGCCTGTCTCCGCCAACAGACTCCCATACGTGGTGCGACAATACGCAGATAAAAACGAACATTGATAACGCCGCGCAAACCATCCATTCATCGCACTGACGTTCGCTCGCAAAAACACCTGCTCGCGCGCGAGCCATGCCGCAAGCCGCGCGGCTTTGGGCAAATCCCCGCTTGATTTATATCCGCGATAAGCTAATGTCCGTTGTTCATGAGATTCAGGAATTTCGTTCAACCACCACAACGCCAGACCCAACCCATCATGCGCTTCAGGAGAATCTGATTCCATTAGCGCACTTTCGAATTGCTCCTTCGCATCCTCCCACTTCGCATTTGCAAGCGCAGATTGACCAATAGAAACAATTCGGGGAACCATCCATATTTGGTGATTATAACTGCCTGCACATTTTAGCGAGAATACACTTGGGCTATAATCGCATCATGAATAAGCTTACTCCCCCCACACCTGATGAATATGCAGAGTTCTACGCGGGCTATATACAACGTGCAATCGCAAGAGGCGACGTACTCGCCGCGCTCCCGAAACAAATCGACCAGATCAAATCTACACTAGGAATTCTTTCAGATGAACAAGCTCTTTTCCGCAATGCACCAAAAGAATGGTCTATCAAGGAAGTCATGGGACATCTCAACGATGTGGAACGCGTCTTTTCGTACCGATTGCTGCGTGTGTCACGAAATGACCCCACTCCCCTCCCCGGTTTTGAACAGGATGATTATGTGCGCGAGTCGGGCTTCGATCAATGTGCACTCAAGGATTTGATTCAAGAGTTTGAATATTTACGCCGTGCAAATATTCTAGCGATTCACAACATGCGCGAAGAAGCCACGCTGCGGCGCGGCACAGCCAGCAATAATCCCATTAGTGCGCGCGCATTGATCTACATGCTGGTCGGTCACGTCGATCATCATATTGCAAGTTTGCATGAAGTATATTTCCCAAGCTTGAATAAACCATTAACTTAAACACGCGAGATCAAAGGTAACATATTCGTAATTTTAAACTCTTGACGAAGTAACAACCGTGGGAGTATAACCCGTTAGGTTTTATGAACAAATATCATTCCACACAAAGAAAGGAAGTGACCGCCTTGGACGATGACGTGCCCTTAGTGCGCCCAAAGTTGATTCGTTTTAACGTCTCTGAATTGCGAAGTTCACAGGGTTTTACCAGCCATTCCAACGCGTGTCACTTTTTGCCATGCGCAGATTGAGGCTATATCTCTGCCTGTAAACCTTCGCCACCTTCGGAGACATCCAAGGTGGTTTTTATTTTAATCACGGAGGTATATTAATGAATGCAGAAATAACAATATTAAAGCTTGAAGCTTTGATCGAAGCACGCGACTTCACCTCTCTGCGCGAGGAGATCAAGAACTGGCCCGCAGGCGATCTGGCTGAATTGATGGAACCGTTGTCGGCTGAGAAAGAGGCGGTGGTTTTTCGTCTATTACCGCGCGAGCAGGCTGCGCAAATCTTTTCCTATCTCCCCATGGAACGTCAGGAAGAGTTATTGAAAGCCATGGCACATGAGGAAGTTGTCAACATTCTCAATGCCATGTCTGACGATGATCGCACTGACTTGTTGGAGGAACTCCCGGCGAAAGTGACACAGCAATTGCTCAGTTCGCTTTCAGATGAAGAAAGACAAGCGGCATCGAAACTGCTTGGATACAAAGAGAATAGTGTGGGGCGTTTGATGACTCCGCATTTCGTGCGCGTCAAAGCTCACTGGACAGTTGATCATGCACTGGATCATATCCGCCGCTACGGCATAGACAGTGAAACCATGAGCATGATCTATGTTATCGATGAAAACAGCAAACTGATCGACGATCTACGTATTCGACAAATCCTGCTTGCAGCTCCCGATGCGCTAGTGCAGGATCTGATGGATTCTCGCTTTGTCTCTTTGAAAGCCACTGATGACCGCGAAGTGGCAGTGGAAGCATTCAAAGAAGCAGACTTGATCGCCCTGCCTGTAACCGATAGCGAAGGTGTCTTGATCGGCATTGTCACGGTGGATGACATTCTCGATGTGGCTGAAGAAGAAGCCACAGAAGATATTCAAAAGATGGGCGGTAGTGAAGCGCTTGACGAACCATATATGGAAATCGCCATTCCCAACATGGTGAAGAAACGCGCCACCTGGCTGGTGGTTTTATTCTTGAGTGAAATGCTCACAGCCACCGCGATGAGCAAGTTTGAAGATGAAATTGCAAAGGCTGTTGTGCTTTCGATTTTTGTTCCACTCGTGATTTCAAGCGGTGGCAACTCAGGTTCGCAAGCCTCAACCTTGATTATCCGCGCGATGGCATTAGGCGAAGTGAAATTGAAGGATTGGTGGCGTGTGATGCGGCGTGAAATTCTTTCCGGGTTTTCGTTGGGTGCAATTCTGGGCACATTAGGCTTTATTCGCATTTCAGCATGGGCGTTGCTCTTTCATTCCTATGGCGAACATTGGCTGTTGATTGCTATCACAGTTGGGCTGGCATTAGTTGGGATTGTTTTATGGGGTAGTTTGGCAGGCTCCATGTTACCATTTATTTTGCGTCGTATCGGCTTGGACCCAGCTGCGTCCTCTGCACCGTTTGTGGCAACGCTCGTAGATGTTTCGGGCTTGATCATTTATTTCTCAGTCGCGGCTTTTATCCTCCGCGGAACTCTTTTGTGACTTCGCTATGAACATGCTATAGCCCTCAGATGTAGAATCTGAGGGCTTCTTTTTTCAGCTTATAATTCGACGCATCATGCCCAATTATTTCATCGAACCTTTTGTGGATACGGGACTTGGCAACTCTGCCTATTTGATTGGTTCTCACGACACGAAAAAAGGGATATTGATCGACCCGCTTCGCGACGTAGACCGATACCTGCATGCCGCGTCCGAGCTTGGGATACAGCTGACGTATGTCCTTGATACCCACCTGCACGCAGACTTTGTTTCCGGCAACCGCGAGATCGCGCATCAAAGCGGCGCGATCATTGGCGCCAGTGCTGGAGCAGGACTTGGCTTCGACCATAAACCGCTGGATGAAGATTCGGTCATAGATATGGGGGCATTTCAGATCAAGGTGATGATCACTCCGGGACATTCTCCTGAGCACATCTCCTATCTGGTATTGAATGATAAGAATATGCCATCGGCATTGTTCAGCGGCGGAGCTTTGATCGTGGGAGGCGCAGCGCGCACAGACCTACTTGGTCACGAACATACCGATGCACTAGCAAGCGATCTCTATCACACCATTCACGATAAGTTATTGAAGCTACCTGATGAACTGAACGTCTTCCCCACACACGGAGCAGGATCGTTTTGTGTTGCACCCGCGTCAAATGACCGCGTTACAACAATTGGACACGAACGAAAAACTAATCAATTGGCACAGCCACAAAGCGAGGATGAGTTCACCAAACGTTCCTTGCGAGGCTTGCCTTCCTATCCAACGTATTACAAGTTTATGCGCGAGATCAATCTGCGTGGTGCAAAAATATTAGGCAGTGTACCTATATTGAAACCATACTCTCCCAGCGAAGTCAAAGCTCTCATGGACCAGGGGGTGGTGGTATTGGATATCCGTCATCAGAAAAAATTCGCAGCGGGATACATCCCTAACTCGTATGGGATACGAGTCGATGCACCGTTGGTTGTTTGGGCAGGTTGGGTGATTCCATTCGGGAGTAGGATTGTGCTGGTCGGTGAGTCAGCAACTGACCGGGAAGATGCGACGCGGCAACTCATTCGCATTGGATATGACGATGTGTTGGGTTATCTCGAAGGCGGAATCGACGCGTGGGCACGCGGATATCCTGTTGCTACAGTTCAAACCGTCAATGCCAAACAGTTGCGGGATCATTTGCATGATGTGACACTTGTGGATGTGCGTAATCGCTCGGAATGGGAGGAGGGGCATATTCCTGGCGCGATCCATTTTGAAGGCGGACGTATTCCGTGGGAAGTATTGCCATTCCCGCAAGATAAACCTCTGGCGATTCAGTGTGGAAGCGGCAATCGTTCGATGATCGCCATCTCCGTTTTGAAGCGGCGTGGCATTCACAATGCGATTCAAGTGGAGGGTGGAATCACCAAATGGAAGATGAGTGGATTTGAGGTTGTGAAAGATCGCCCGAATTTGACCACACTATGAATTTTCCAGCCTTCGATGAACAACTGCCATTTTTGAATCAATTCATCCTTGAATTGGTGGATGCTTATCACGCGGGAAAAATCAATTTATGGGATGAACTCAACGAAAAGGTAAAAACCTTCTTCACGTCTGAACGAATGGATGAAATGGAAATCCTGGTTCCCGGATGGAAGAAAATGGCTTCATATTTAGAAGGCGTCACACTCACGCATGTGATGTGCGTGTTTCTGGGAATGTATATGATGCCCGAATACCTACGCCTTACACACGAACAACAAGAAGAAATGAAATGGGTCATTCTTCTTCATGACGTGGAGAAGCAACCCCAGGCAGGAAAAAGAGACCATGCCCACGCTTTTCGCTCAGCAGTTGGTGCGTCAAGAACATTGCCGAGATTGGGTTTTCCTGTCACGTCAGAATATCATTCTCTGATTGACAACTGGGATCAATTTACCCGTTCAGCCGTTACAAAACTCGAGAATTCACCAGACGATGTACAAGATAATCGCAAATTCCCAACTATCCTAGATGGCATTGAGCGGATGTTCGGACAAAACACACCTGCCGCTTTGATCATCAAAACGATATTATTTCATCTTTCAGTAAACATGGATTTATGGCCCCCACCAAATCCACTGACAAACGCTGAAGTCAAAAGTTATTTCAACAGAGAGCTTTCCACCTTGCTTCTGATTATGAATCTGGGGGACAATGATGGCTGGGCATTATTTAATCCTGAAGTCAGGAAAAATCAGCTCGCTGATATTATCGACAAATTCGAAAAGATCGAGAAATTACTTTCTTCCTAAAGGATAATACATGGACAAAGAATTCTGGGTATCTATCGTCAAAAACGAATACAAAATCCCTGAGGGACATACGCTCGAAGCGTTGACCCAAACTCTATTTAGCCATCTCGGCAGTATTGACCCAGAATTACGCGATGACATCGCATATGGCATCTATGCCAATTGGCTCAAGCGTGAAATGTTTACGAAAGACGAAGTCGATGCACATGTAGATGAATTGCTTTCCAATTTAGACAAAGGTATCGGCGAAACTGAAACAGACTCTGTCTTCCTGCGAACATTCTCCGTACTGCTGCTCGCAGAAATCGTGCACAACGATAACAAGAAGCCATTGCTTGAGAAGGATCAAATCGAATCCATTCTCGAAAAAGGATTATCGTATCTTGAAGCAGAAAAAGACCCACGCGGGTATATCCCGGTCAAAGGCTGGGCACATGCGCTGGCTCACACCGCTGACCTGCTGCTGGTGCTTGGTAAAAACCGGAACACTGAGAAAGACGATCTCGAAAAGATACTACAAAGCATCGCAAATAAACTCGTTCACTCCACAAATTGGGTTTATATCCACGGCGAAGATGACCGTCTCGCCAATGCGGTGCTGATGATCCTTCAGCGAAATTTGGTCACAATTGAATTTCTAAAGTCCTGGCTCAAATCCTTTACCGAGCCTGAAAAACCATGGAGCGGTGCTTATACAGATGAGGGACAAACAAAAGCGTTTCATAACTCACGAGATTTCTTGAGGAGCTTATCTTGGACAATCCGAACAGCGGGCGAGATACTTGAAAAAGAAACACTTGCAAAACTTGTTTACGAAGCGCTTGATAATTTGAAACCTTATTAGTTGCTTTATAATCTCAGCATGAACTTCAAAGAAACTGTCAAAGCCGGATACAACCAGATTGCTGACCGCTATCTCGCCGAGCGAACGACCGACTCGGAAGATGTCCGCTTGCTTGGCGACTTTATCGAGTTGATGGCGCCGCATGCCAAAGTATTGGATGCGGGATGTGGCGCGGGGATTCCCATCAGTAAAATACTGGCAGAACATTTCAATGTTACTGGCGTGGATTTTTCAGAAGCGCAAATTGAATTGGCAAAAAAGAATGTACTGAATGCCAAATTTATTTGCGAAGATATGACCAAGCTAAATTTTCCTGATGACACATTCGATGGTATTTGCTCCTATTACGCCATCATCCATATTCCGCGCGAAGAACATCAATCCCTGCTTGCCGATTTCCATCGCATGCTCAAGACTGGCGGTATGGCTTTATTATGTTTGGGCGCAGAGAATCTAATCGACGACATTGACGAAAACTATCTCGGCACACGCATGTATTGGAGTCACTACGACTCAGCTACGTATCTCAAGCTGCTCAAAGAAATCGGCTTCGCGATTATGTGGGCTAGGTACGTTAAAGACAGAACTTGCGAAGGTGCAGGACATTTATTTGTGTTGGCGCAAAAAAAGTAAAACATCATGTCAGCTATCGAAGTCACCCAACTCCAAAAAACATTTCAGACCAAACGCAAAACCGTCGGGCTACGTGGGTCGATGCGTGCACTCTTCAAGCCAGAATACAGTTCCATCGAAGCTGTGCGCAGACTTTCGTTTGAAATGGAGGCGGGTGAGTTGCTTGGCTTCATTGGTCCGAATGGCGCAGGCAAATCCACCACGATCAAAATGCTCACTGGTATTCTGCATCCATCTAGTGGCGATGCAAAAGTTTTAGGGTTCATCCCGTGGAAGGAACGTCAAAAACTCGCCTACCAAATCGGCACGGTGTTTGGTCAACGTCCGCAGTTGTGGTATCACCTCCCCGCTATTGACACGTTCATGCTGTTCGGAAAAATTTATGAGATGGATGACCGCGAAACAAAAAAACGAATCGCGTTTCTCGCGGAAGCGTTTGAGATGGAGCACTTGCTGGAGACGCCCGTCCGCAAACTTTCACTTGGACAACGTATGCGCTGCGAAGTTGCTGCATCGCTCCTGCATCGCCCAAAGTTGCTTCTGCTCGATGAGCCGTCCATTGGCTTGGACGTGGTCGCCAAGCAAAACATCCGCGATGCGATTCGCAGAATGGCGCAGGAGGAGAATGTCGGCGTCTTGCTCACATCACATGACGCAGGCGATCTTGAAGCGCTATGTCGCCGCGTCATTATCATCAACCACGGACAGATCGTTTACGAGGACAAAGTTTCGAATCTCAAACGCAAATTCCTCACCCGTAAAATGGTGGAGGTTCGATACGCTGAAGAAGTATCCAAAGATTTTTCGATCAACGGCGTTGAGATTCTGAAGATCGGACATTACGGCGTCAAATTGAGATTCGATACCACCAAGACACCTGTAGACGCAGTCATGTCGCATCTTTCAGAGGCTGGCGAACTCGTGGATATTACCGTGTCTGATCCGCCATTGGAAGACGTGATCGCGAAGATCTATGAACAAGCCCGCGAAATCGAGTTAAGCGCATGAAGAGTTTCAAAAAATACTGGTCGATCTTCCGAATTACACTGATCAATTCGCTCGCATACCCTGGCGAATTAATCGGACGCAGTCTGATGATCATCCCATTCATGTGGATCTTTTACCAGTTGTGGAAAGTCACCTTCCAGGCAGCCGGCATAGATAACATCAACGGTATGACCCTATATAGCACAATGTGGTATCTCATGATGGCAGAGACCATTGAGCTCAGCCGCCCCGCATTAGCACGTACGATTTCAGAAAATGTAAAAGATGGCTCCATCGCTTACATTCTCAATAAGCCTTACAGCTTCCTGCTCTATCAATTCAGCAACTCCATGGGTGAGACCATCTTTCGCGCGCTGATGAATGCGTTGTTTGGCAGTGCAATGGTCTGGTGGCTGGTCGGTCCACTGCCTGCTCCGCTCGGATGGTTGTTTGCGCTCATTGCAATTCTCGGAACCTGGGTCTTGAATTTTTGCATCACCTGCCTAATCGGTCTCTCCGCATTTTTGGTCGAAGATGTTTCGCCATACATGTGGATTTACCAGAAGTTCGTTTTTATTCTCGGCGGCTTCCTGATCCCGCTTAGTTTTTATCCGCCGTGGCTGCAAACAGTTGCCAAAGCCCTACCCTTTGCCGCAATGATCTACGGACCGTCACAATTATTTGTTACGCCTTCGCTTGAACTCTTTGCCAACGTATTGCTCATGCAATTTATCTGGATTGCGATCCTTGGCTCAACGCTTGTATTTTCCTATAATCGCGGCGTGACGTATCTGACGGTGAATGGAGGTTAATTCGTTGGTCGAGTAGGACTGAGCGATAGCGAAGTCCATATCGAGACCAAACGTTGATAGAAAGTATTTTGCTTATATTGTGGTCTCGATATGCTTTTCGATGAACACGAAAAGCTACTCGACCACCGAGTACATAAATTATGAAAGAACTCAAATTCCTCCTCGCCGTTTGGCAAGCCAATCTACTTTCTGTCATGGAGTATCGCGTCTCGTTCATCACGCAAGTCCTTGGCATGATGCTCAACGACTTCATGTATTTCGCCATTTGGATCATTTTCTTTGACCGTTTTAAAGATGTGCGCGGATGGGGCGTTGGCGATATGTACATTACCTATGGTGTGCTTGCCAGCGCATTTGGGCTGGTCTCATTATTTCTCGGCAACGCCTTCACCCTCAGCGAAATCATCAACAACGGGCGGCTTGATTATTATCTTTCCCTGCCGCGCCCGGTTTTACTCCATACAGTTTCGAGTCGCATGATCTCCAGCGGCATGGGCGACTTCACCTATGGCTTCGTCAGCTATGCATTATCCGGTCAATACACGTGGGATGGTTTTCTGCGCTTCATCCTGGCAACCTTTTTAGCGGCGGTCGTTTTCGCGTCCT
>Ga0209131_1002198_pt1 | contig 13337 bp, 13 predicted proteins | sample GraSoi_2013_40cm_FD_185826 | JGI IMG/M metagenome (GOLD analysis project Ga0209131, IMG submission 185826) | Grasslands soil microbial communities from the Angelo Coastal Reserve, California, USA - Sample 9_17_2013_40cm (SPAdes) (version 2) | ecosystem: Environmental > Terrestrial > Soil >...
AGGCGGTAGGCGAAGACAGCGAAAGGTGAAACGTGAATAAACGTGAATGGTTGAAGCGCATCGCGGCGTTCGGCGCGGCGGGGGCGAGCGGGATCATTTCGCAGGCGCTCGCGAAGGGCGACCTGCCACCCGGCGTGGCCAAGCTCGAGGGATCGCTCACCGTGAACGGACGCGACGCGGGCCTGGGCACGCCCGTGAAGCTCGGCGACAAGGTCGCGACGGCTCGCGGCAGCCAGGCGGTGATTGTCCTGGGATCGGATGCGTTTCTCCTGCGCTCGCAGACGACGATCGAGTTCGGTCCGAGCAGCCAGGGTGCGCTATCGGACATGCTGGTGAGCGCGGGCAGGGTGCTGTCGGTGTTCTCGAAGAAACCGGTGGCGATCAAGGCGGCCACCGCTTCCATCGGCATCCGCGGCACCGGCGCCTACATCGAGATCTATCCGGACAGCGTCTACTTCTGCCTCTGCTACGGCGAGGCGCTGGTGGAAGGTCCCGGGATGGCGAGCGCGCGCGAGGTGAAGACGACGCACCACGAAAGCCCGCTGCTGTTGCGCGACGTCGGGGGCATCATGAAGGTCGAGCCCGGCCCGTTCCAGAACCATAGCGACGCCGAGCTCATCATGCTCGAGGCCCTGGTGGGCCGCGAGCCGCCGTTCATGAAGGACGGGAAGTACCCGGCGAACAAGTACAACTGATCGGGATCGTCCGCCCGCGTGCGACGCGCGTGGGCAGGAAGCGCTGCATCAGCTCGTTCAGGAAACGCCGCCCGCGCGCGGTGGGACGCACGTGCGCATGGTCGCGTTCGACCAGGCCCTCGTTGTGCGCCCGATCCAGCTCCCCGGTGATCAGGGTCACGGGCGATCCGGTGCGCTGCGTGAAGAGATCGAGCGCGAACCCATCCACCAGGCGAAGCGCATTTAGCATGAACTCGAACGGAAGCTCCGCTTCCTCGACCTCGTGCGCGGCGTCGATGGCGCCGGACTCGATCGCCGCGCGCATGTAGGTCACGGGCTTGCGGATGCGCTGCGCGCGCGTGATGCGGTCGCGAAACGAGATCTTCGCGTGCGCGCCGGCGCCCAGGCCGAGGTAGTCGCCGAACGTCCAGTAGTTGAGGTTGTGGCGCGCGCGATGTCCGGGCCTGGCGAAGGCGGAGGTCTCGTAGTGACCGTAGCCCGCGCCCGCCAGCTCGCGCTCGATGGCATCCTGCATGTCCGCCGCGAGATCCTCGTCGGGAAGCGCGGGCGGAAAGCGGTGGAAGTGCGTATCGGGCTCGAGCGTCAGGTGGTATGCGGAGACGTGCGGCGCGCCCAACGCGATCGCCTCGCGCACGTCGCGCAATGCCCCCTCGAGATCCTGGCCCGGCAGCGCGTACATGAGGTCCGCGTTCACCGTCGGGAAAATCGCGACCGCAGCCTCCAGCGCGCGGCGCGCTTCGTCGGCCCCATGCACGCGCCCGATGGCCGCGAGACGCGCGTCATCGAAGCTCTGCACGCCGACGGACAGGCGGTTCACGCCCGCCTCGCGGTAGCCGCGGAAGCGCTCGCGCTCGAACGTGCCGGGGTTCGCCTCCATCGTGATCTCGGCTTCGGGATCCACGCCGATGCGCGTGCGCACCGCGGTGAGCAAGCGGTCGATCGCCTGCGGCGAGAAAAGGCTCGGCGTGCCGCCGCCGACGAAGATCGTGCCGATCCGCCGTCCCCAGACCTTCGGAAGCGTCGCTTCCAGGTCCGCGACGAGCGCATCGACGTATCCGGCCTCGGGAACGTCCTCGCGCTTCTCGTGCGAGTTGAAGTCGCAGTACGGGCACTTCTTCAGGCACCACGGGATGTGGATGTAGAGCGAAAGGGGCGGCAGTTCGGCGAGCTTCACTTGCGTATTATGGACGCATGAAACGCCTGCTTTCATTGGCCGCGATCCTTTTCGCAGGTGCGGCCGCGGCGCAAACGCCGCCCGATCTCACGACCGCCATGGGACTCGCGGGCGAGGCGCGAACGAAGGCGCTGGTCGAGGGGGCGAAGAAGGAAAGCGGCCCGGTCATGGTCTATCACTCGACGCAGACCGAGGACCTGCAGCCCGTCTTCGACGCGTTCGCGAAGAAGTACGGCATCAAGGTCGTCGATTGGCGCTCGAGCTCCGAGAACGTGGTGCAGCGCGTGATCGGCGAATCGCGCGCCGGCAAGCGCGACGTGGACTTCATCGAGAACAACTCGCCGGAGATGGAGGCGCTGCGCCGCGAGAAGGTGCTGATGCGCGTCGAGACTCCGTTCTATGCGGACATGCGCCCCGGCACGCTCGGCGCGCACCATGAATACGCCACGTCCACGATGGACATCTTCGTGCAGGCGTACAACACCGAGAAGGTGAAGCCGGAGGAATTGCCGAAGACCTTCCAGGACCTGGCGAATCCGCGCTTCCACGACAGGCTCGCGATCGAAGCCGAGGACTTCGCATGGTTCGGCACGCTGCTGAACGACATGGGCGAAGCGCAGGGCGTGAAGCTCTTCAGCGAAGTGGTGGCGAAGAACGGCATCTCGTTACGCAAGGGGCACACGCTGCTCGCCAACCTCGTCGCCTCCGGCGAAGTGCCCATCGGCCTCACCATCTACAACTACAAGCCCACGCAGCTCAAGAAGAAGGGCGCGATGATCGATTCCATCGTGCTGCAGCCCGCCATCGCGCAGCTGCATGCCGTGGCGGTGGTCGCCAGGACCACGAGGCCGTTCTCGGCCGTGCTGCTCTACGACTTCTTCCTCTCCGAGGGCCAGCCGATCCTCGCCGCGAAGGAATTCGTTCCCTCGAGCAGCAAGGTGCCATCGCCCTACGGCGACATGCCGATCCGGTTCATCGATCCCAACCAAGCGCTCGATCGCCAGGACGCCTGGCAGAAGCAGTTCGACGCGATCTTCGTGAAGCGGGGACGCTAGGGACGCGGGCTCGGGTCGGCGGGAGGATTTCCGAGCTTCATCGCGAGCGCGCCCAGCGCGCGCGCGCGGTGGCTCACGCGATTCTTCGCTTCGGGCGGCATCTCGGCCGCGGTCTTTCCGAACACGGTGACGAAGTAGGGGTCGTAGCCGAAGCCGTGGGAGCCGCGCGGCTCCAGCACGATGTCGCCGTGCCATTCGCCCTCGGCGACGATCGGCGTCGGATCGTGCCGCGAGCGCACCAGCACCAGTACGCAGTAGTAGAAGGCGGCACGATCGGGTGTCGCACGCAGCAGCTCGACGAGCTTGGCGTTGTTGCGCGCGTCGCGCTCCTCGCGCCGGCCTTCGCGCCCCGCGTAGTACGCGGAGTGCACGCCGGGCTCGCCGAAGAGCGCCGGCACACACAAGCCCGAATCATCCGCGAGCGAGGGCAGCCCGGTCATGTTCGCCGCGTGCCGCGCCTTGGCGAGCGCGTTCTCGAGGAACGTGTCGTGCGGCTCTTCAGCCTCGGGCACGGCGAATTCGGATTGCGGCACGGCCTCGATGCCGAGTGGCGCCAGCATCGCCCGCAGCTCGGCGATCTTTCCCGGATTGTTCGATGCGATGACGACGCGCTCGAGACCCTTCAACGCAGCGCCTCGCGCTGCGCGGCGATGAGCCGCGAGATGCCCCCCGATGCGAGATCGAGGAGCTTCGACATCTCCTCGCGGGTGAAGGGATGGCCCTCGGCGGTGCCCTGCACCTCGACGAAGTGGCCGGCGCCCGTCATCACCACGTTCATGTCGGTGTCGCAGCCGGAGTCCTCGCCGTAGTCGAGGTCGAGCATCGGCGTACCGCCCACGATGCCGACGGAGACGGCGGCCACGAAATCGCGAATGGGGTCGCCTGCGATCAACGACTGCGCGCGCAACCAGGCGAACGCGTCGGCCATCGCGACCATGGCGCCCGTGATCGAGGCGCAGCGCGTGCCGCCGTCGGCCTGCAGCACGTCGCAATCGATCGTGACCTGGCGCTCGCCCAGGACGGCGAGATCCGTCACCGCGCGCAGGCTGCGGCCGATCAACCGCTGGATCTCTTGCGTGCGTCCCGATTGCTTGCCCTCGGCCGCCTCGCGGCGACCGCGCGTGTTCGTCGCGCGCGGAAGCATCCCGTACTCGGCGGTGACCCAACCGGACCCCTTGCCCTTCAGGAATGGCGGCACCCGCTCCTCGACGCTCGCGGTGCACAGCACCTGCGTGTCGCCCATCGCGACGAGGACGGAGCCTTCGGGATGTTTCGTGTACTTGCGGATGAGGCGCACCGGGCGCAAGTCGCCGGGGCCGCGGTCGAACGATCGCATCAACGAGGGACCTTGCGGATGGCGTCCTGGATCTCGGTGATGGCGCGCTCGATGTCCTCCTCGGTCACGTCCTCTTCGACGGAACCGGGCGCGCCGGCTTGCTGTGTGGTGTTCGACGACGAGACGAACTCCTCGTCCATGCTCTGCGTGTCGCCGATGCGCCCGTCGTCCTGCGCTTCCCACGTCATCGCCACGACGGAGAGGTTGTCGGATTCGCCGCGCGCCCGCCGGTGCGCCTCGGTGAGCAAGCCCGGCATCACCTGCACCAGCGCCTGCTTGGCCACCATGCTGCCGAGGAAATTCGCGGGCATCTGCGCCCAGAAGCCGTCGGTGGAGAGCACGATGGTGTCGCCCAGTTGGAGCTGGAATTCCTTCGACGTGGAGATCTGCGGCGGCACGACACCGCCCAGGCAACTGAAGATCTTGTTGCGCTCGGGGTGGCGCGCGGCCATCTCCGCCGTGATCTCGCCTGCGTCGATCATCATCTGCACGCGCGAGTGGTCCTGCGTGGACGCCGCGAGCGAGCCGCCGCGAAGAACGTAGAGGCGCGAATCGCCGGCGTGCGCCCAGTAGGCGTTTCCGTGCTGCACGATGCAGGCGACGATGGTGGTGCGTGGGCACTCGAGCATGTTGTGCGCGACGGCGTGCGAGACGATCGCGCGGTGCGCGGACTGGATGGCGGACACGAGGAATTCCGAGGGCTTGCGAAGCTTGTTGCGCGCTTCCTGCTGGAAGCGGCGCGTGATCTCGTTGATCGCGATCTCGGCGGCGATTTCCCCGTCGGCGTGGCCGCCCATGCCGTCGGCGAGCGTCATCAACAGCACGTCGCGGCTGTACGTGTAGCCGACGCGGTCCTCGTTGCCCTTGCGGTCGCCCTGGCGGCTGTCCTGGAAAATGGAGAAGCGCATCGGCGTCCCTAGCGCTGGAAGAGCTTCGAAAGCGGCTGGTTGATGGTGTCGAAGATGCTCTTCTTCCCTTTTTCCTTCTCTTCGGGCGAGACCTCTTCCAGGAGGATCTTCTGCAGCTCGAAGGCCGTCTGCGGCCTCTTGAGATGGTCGATGGCGAGGCACGAATCGACGATGTCATAGAGGCTCTGCGAGTAGTCGCCCCGCGCGAGCGTCTTCAGCGGAATGATGCGGTCCTTCTCCTCGCGCGCATCGCCCGCCTGCGGCGGCGTGCCGGCAATGCACGTGTACATCGTGGCGCCCACCGAATAGATGTCGCTCCACGGCCCCAGCTCGCCATGCTCGGAGTGGTACTGCTCGGGCGCCGCGAAGCCCGCGGTGTACATCGTCTTCAGCTTCATCGACTCCTCGGAGAGCGTGATGCGCGCGGCGCCGAAGTCCAGCAGCACCGGGCGCCCCTCCATCGCGATGAAGATGTTCGCGGGCTTGATGTCCAGGTGCAGGAGCTTCCTCGTGTGGACCTCGCGCAATCCGTTCATCAGGTGCGCGAACAGCCTTCGGATGAAGTTCTCGTTGAACTCGTGGCGGTGGCGCTGGATGTGGAACTGCAGCGTCCTGCCGCGCACGTACTGCATGACCATGTAGCAGGTCTCGTTCGCCCGGAAGAAATTCTCGACGCGCACCACGTTCGGGTGGTTGATCATCGCGAGCGCGCGGCCTTCCTCGAAGAAGCACTTGAGGCCGTGCCGGAAGAGCGCCTGGTTCGCCTCGTCCACCACGACTTCGGTGCCTTCCTTGCGAAGGGGCAGCGCGTTGGGCAGGTATTCCTTGATCGCGAAGGGCGTGTCCTTCTCGTCGCGCGCGAGATAGACGATGGAGAAGCCTCCCGACGAGAGGGGCTTCTCGATGCGATAGCCGTTCAGCACGTACCCGGAGGGTAGCGGCTGGTTGGCAGGATCAGGCATGGAATCCGGGGTGCTTCCGATATAATTCCCGGGCCATTGTCGGCACTCCCCTTCGCCTTGTAAAGGCGAAAAATCATCAGCTTCCGCTTGGGACTCGATCGCCAAATGATCGCCAGCATGACCGGCTTCGCCAGCGCGAGCGAGGAAACCCCCCAGGGGAGCCTCGCGGTCGAGCTGAAGACTGTGAACCATCGCTACCTGGAATTCCAGACCCGGATCCCGGAGGAATTGCGCCCCCTCGAGCCCGCCATGCGCGAGGCCGTCGCCGCGAAGCTCACGCGCGGCAAGGTCGATTGCCGCGTGACCTTCACGCCGGCGCCCAGCGCCAGGAGCTCGCTCGCGCCAGACCCCGAGGCCATGGCCGCGCTGAAGGCGGCCTCGAGCCTGGTGAGCGCGCAGTTTCCGCAGGCGCGTGCGCTCTCGGTGGCGGAGGTGCTTCATTGGCCAGGCGTCCTCGCGGATGCATCGCTCTCGGCCGATGCGCAGAAGGAGCTCGTGCTTTCGCTCATCGGCAAGGCCGTCGCGGAGCTCACCGGCACGCGTACGCGCGAGGGCGCGAAGCTGGAAGCGATCCTGCGCGAGCGCCTCGATCGCATCGGCCTGCTCGTGAAGGACGCCGAGCCCCTCATGCCCGGCGCGGTTAAGGCGTTCGCCGAAAAGCTCGCCGCAAAAGTGGCCGAAGCCGGCGCTTCGCCTTCGGACGAGCGCATCAACCAGGAGATCGTGCTCTACGCGGCGCGCATCGACGTGGACGAGGAGCTCTCGCGCCTGGTCACGCACGTCGCGGAATTCCGGCGCGTGCTCGACAAGGGGGGTGCCTGCGGCAAGCGCCTCGATTTCCTCTGCCAGGAGCTCAATCGCGAGGCGAACACCCTCGGATCGAAATCCGTGGCGAACGAGATCACGCGCATCTCGGTGGAGCTGAAGGTCCTCATCGAGCAGATGCGCGAACAGGTCCAGAACATTGAGTAAGGCGAAGTACGCCGGCAACCTCTTCGTCGTCGTCGCGCCCTCGGGCGCGGGCAAGACGACGCTCGTCGATGCGCTGCTCAAGCGTGAGTCGAACATTCGCCTCTCGCCCTCGTACACGACGCGCGCGCCGCGCGAGGGCGAGAAGGATGGCGTGGACTATTTCTTCATCTCGCGCCAGCAGTTCGAACGAATGATCCAGGCCGGGGAATTCCTCGAGCACGCGAACGTCTACGGGAATTACTACGGGACCTCGCGCAAATGGATCGAAGCCGAATTGTCGGGCGACCACGACGTGCTGTTGGAGATCGATTGGCAGGGCGCGCAGCAGGTGAGGAAGCTCTTCCCGCACATGGTGGGGATCTTCATCCTGCCGCCGTCGCTCGCCGAGCTTCGCAACCGCTTGAAATCGCGGGGAAAGGACTCCCCCGAGGCGATCGAGAAGCGCATGGCGAGCGCCCGCGATGAAATCTCGCATGTTCTTGAATTTGAATATATAATTGTCAATGAACAGTTCGAGGCGGCATTGGCGGACCTGATGGCCGTGGTTCGCGGGGCACGTGTGTCCCGCGCGCAGCAGGCCGTTCGCTTCGCTTCCTTGATCGACGAATTCAGGTAATCGGAGATTTCAATGGCACGCATCACCGTGGACGACTGCATCAAGTTCCTCCCCAACCGCTTCGAGCTCACGCTCGCGGCGACGAACCGCGCGCGCCAGATCGCGCTCGGCGCCACACCGATGGTGGAGCCCAACAAGGACAAGCCGACCGTGATCGCGCTGCGCGAGATCGCCGCCGGAAAAGTGGGCAAGGAGCTGCTGAACCCGCCGGCTCCGACGCCGCCGGTCTTGTGAGTACCTGACGCCGGGGAGCGGACCATGTCCTTGCTCGGCGTCATGCGTGGAGTCGTAACGGGCGTCAGGTCCGGCACCTCCACTTCCAGCACGCAGCTTCCCGGCCCCGGGCCGGAAGAGCTCACCAAGGTCCTCGGCTATCTCAAGGCGAAGGACGTCGCGCAGATCGAGGAGGCGTACCAGGTCGCGCGCGCGGCGCATTCCGGCCAGTACCGCCAGAGCGGCGAGCCGTACATCACGCACCCGCTCGCGGTCGCGAAGATCCTCGCGGAGTGGCACCTCGACGCGCAGGCGCTGATGGCCGCGATCCTGCACGATGTCGTCGAGGACACGCCCACCACCAAGACCGAGATCTCGAAGCGCTTCGGCAAGGCGGTGGCGGAGCTCGTGGACGGCGTCTCGAAGATCGACCGCATCGAGTTCGCCACGCTGCAGCACGCGCAGGCCGAGAACTTCCGCAAGATGCTGCTCGCGATGGCGCGCGACGTGCGCGTGATCCTCATCAAGCTGGCCGACCGGCTGCACAACATGCGCACGCTCGATGCCGTGCCGGTGGAGAAGCAGGAGCGAATCGCGCGCGAAACGCTGGACATCTACGCGCCGATCGCCAATCGCCTGGGACTGAACGCGCTCTACTACGAGCTCGAGGACCTGGGCTTCCACTTCCTGCACCCGACGCGCTTTCGCGTGCTCGACAAGGCGCTCAAGAAAGCGCGCGGCAACCGGCGCGATGCCGTGGGCAAGATCGAGGACGCGATCCTCGCGCGGTTGAAGGAATTCAAGGTCAGCGCGCAGGTTTCGGGACGCGAGAAGCACATCTCCTCGATCTACAAGAAGATGCAGGAGAAGAACATCTCGTTCTCGGAGGTGTTCGACATCTACGGCTTTCGCATCGTCGTGCCCGACGTGCCGAGCTGTTATCTCGCGATGGGCGCGCTGCACACGCTCTACAAGCCGATCCCCGGCAAGTTCAAGGACTACGTCGCGATCCCCAAGGCGAACGGCTACCAGTCGCTGCACACCACGCTCTTCGGCCCGTTCGGCATGCCGATCGAAATCCAGATCCGCACGCAGGACATGCACAAGGTGGCCGAGGCGGGTGTCGCCTCCCACTGGATGTACAAGAGTCTCGATGGCGATTCGAAGGACGTAGAGCTGAAGACCCACCAGTGGCTGCAGTCGCTGCTGGAAATCCAGAGCGAATCCGGCGACGCGCTGGAATTCCTCGAGCACATCAAGGTGGACCTCTTCCCCGACGAGGTCTACGTCTTCTCTCCCAAGGGGAAGATCTTCTCGCTGCCGAAAGGCGCCACACCGATCGACTTCGCGTATGCCGTCCACACGGAAGTGGGCAACCATTGCATCGCGGCGAAGGTGGACGGCTCTCCCGTGCCGCTGGGCACGGTGCTTCGCAACGGCAACCGCGTGGAGATCGTGACCGACCCGCAGGCGCGCCCCAATCCCGTGTGGCTCTCGTACGTCGCGACCGGCAAGGCGCGCTCGCACATCCGCCATTACCTGAAGACGATGCAGCTGCAGGAGTCGGCGGAGGTGGGCGAGCTGCTGCTGGTGCAGGCGCTACGCTCGGTGAAGGCGAATCCCGACGAGATCGGCGATGCGCACTGGACGCGCTTTTTCAAGGGCGATGCCGCGAAGACGCGCGAGGAAGTGCTGGCGGACATCGGCCTGGGCAAGCGGCTCGCGGTGGTGGTGGCGAAGAAGCTTCTCTCGATCGACGGCGCGGGCGACGGCGAACCGCGCCTGGATTCGATCACCATTCGCGGCACCGAAGGCCTCGCGGTCCAGTTCGCGCCGTGTTGCCGCCCGATTCCCGGCGACCCGATCATCGCGCAGATCAAGAAGGGGCAGGGCCTGGTCGTGCACACGCACGACTGTCCCGCGATCCATCCCTTCCACTTCGATCCCGAGAAGTGGGTCGACGTGCAATGGGACCCGTCGGCGGACCGCTTCTTCGACGTGAACGTGCGCCTCATCGCGCAGAACCACCGCGGCGTGCTCGCGCGGCTCGCCGCCGAAGTTTCCGAAGCCGACTCCAACATCGACCACATCGAAACCGAGGCGCGCACCAGTCCCGCGTATACCTCGGTGGTGTTCACGATCCAGGTGAAGAACCGCATGCACCTCGCGCACGTGTTCCGCAGGCTGCGGAGGATTCCGGAAGTCGTGCGCATTTCAAGGCTCAAGAAGAAACAATAGTTGCCGCCTGTTCCTGGATTCCTGCCTTCGCAGGAATGACCCATTGATGCAGGAATGACCAGCACACAAATGCACAAGCCCATAAGCACAGCAGAAGCACCGCAAGCCATCGGCACCTACTCGCAGGCCGTTCGAGCGGGCGACACGGTCTACTGTTCCGGCCAGATTCCGCTCGATCCGAAAACCGGCAAGCTGGTCGATGGCGATTTCGAGATGCACGTGCGCCGCGTGTTCGATAACCTGAGGGCCGTGTGCCGTGCGGCCGGCGGCGATTTCGATCGCGTCGTGCGGGTGACGGTCTATCTCACGGATCTCGCGAATTTCGCCAAGGTGAACGAAGCGATGGCGACGTACTTCAAGGAGCCCTATCCCGCGCGTGCCGCGGTCGGCGTCGCCTCGCTTCCGCGCGGCTCGCAGGTCGAGGTGGACGCAGTGATGTATCTCGGCAAGTGATCGCGACGCTCGCCGTCGCCGTTGTCCTTTCCGCGGTTGTCGAGAACCGCCTCTCCGAATCGGAGACCGCGGGCTGCGTCGCGGTGGCCGCGGTGGCGGAGAAGACCGAGACGGCGTTCGGCTGCACGCCCGGCATCCAGCCGGCAACAAAGCTCGATGAACGCTCGATCTTCGAGATCGGCTCCATCACCAAGGGCTTCACCGGGTTGCTCCTCGCCGACATGGTGCGCATGGGTGAGGTCTCGCTCGACGACCCCGCCACGAAATACTCGCGCCCCGGTGCGAAGCTTCCTGCCGGCGCCGAGCGAATCACGCTGCGCGACCTGGTGACGCAGACTTCCGGGCTGCCGCGCTTGCCCCCGGGCTTCAGCCCGTCGAATCCGCGAAACCCGTATGCCGACTTCACCGCCGACTCGCTCTACGACGCGCTTTCGCGCACGGAGCTGCGAGAGCCCGGCAAGTACGAGTATTCCAACTTCGGCTTCATGTGGCTCTCCGAAATTATCGCGCGGCGCGCGGGCAAGCCCTACGCGGTGCTGCTCAAGGAGCGCGTGCTCGATCCGCTGGGCATGAAGGACACGGCGGTCACGCTGAGCGCTGAACAGCAGAAGCGCTTCGTCGAAGGTCACAACGCGCTCTACCAGCCCGCTGCGCACTGGGACATGGCGACGAACCTGGAGGGCGTGGGGGCGCTCCGCGCGCCGCTCGCCGACATGGTGAAGCTCGCCGAGGCGCTCGCCGGGCGCCGCGACACGCCGCTCAAGGAGACGATCGCGCTGGCGCTCGAGCCCATTCGGCCGTCGGAGGGGAGCAACTCCACGGGCTACGCGTGGATCACGACCAAGCGCGCGACATCCGTGCGGTGGCATAACGGCGGCACCGGCGGCTTCCGCTCGATGATCGCGATCAATCCGGACACGCACACGGCGGCGGTCGTGCTTGTCGACAGCGTCACGGGGTTCGATGATCTTGCGACGCATCTTGTCGATCCCGACGTGCCACTTCGCAAGAAGCGCATCGGGTTGCCGACCGATGCGGCAACATTGAAGCAGTATGTCGGCCGCTACGAGCTATCGCCGGCGTTTGCGCTCGAAGTGTTCGTGGATGGCACGCGACTCATGACGCAAGGCACCGGGCAGGGCGCCATCGAAGTCGTGCGCGAGGGCCCGGACACATTCTTTCCCTACGTGGTGCCGGCGAGGATGCGCTTCTCACGGGGAGCCGACGGCGAAGTCGACGGCTTGACCCTCGAGCAGGGCGGGCGCGAGCTGAAGGGCAAGCGCTCCGCGTCGCAGAGGTGAGTGCGGCCGCATCGAAGGCTGATTCGGGCCTGGCATCCCTCCTGGCGAAGCTGGGGATTCGCGGCCAACGCGACCTCGTGCTCCATCTGCCGCTTCGCTACGAAGACGAGACGAAGCTCACACCGCTCGCCAAGGCGCGCTCCGGCGAGCCCGTGCTCGTCGAGGCCGAAGTGGTCGAGTCGAAGGTCGAGTACCGCGGACGGCGCACGCTGGTGGTGAAGCTCTCCGACGGGGAGCGCGAGCTCTGGGTGCGCTTCATGCATTTCTATCCGAGCCAGCAGAAGCAGTTCAAGGAAGGCAAGCGCGTGCGGATCTTCGGCGAGGTGCGCCCCGGAATGTTCGGTGACGAGATGGTGCACCCGCGCTACCGCATCGTCGCTCCCGGCGCGCCGCTTTCGAAATCGCTGACACCCGTCTACCCGACCACCGCCGGATTGCCGCAGCACCAACTGCGCGAGCGCATCAATGGCGCGCTCGACACCGCGGATCTCTCGGACACGCTCGACCCGAAGCTGGTCGCCAAACTGAAGCTCATGCCGTTCCGGGAAGCGGTGCTGTTCCTCCACCGGCCGCCGCCCGATGTCTCCGCGCAGAAGCTCGACGACCGCACGCATCCGGCGTGGCGACGGCTCAAGTTCGACGAGATCCTCGCGCAGCAGCTCGCCATGCGCATCGCCTATCGCGAACGGCGCGCGAAGACGGCGCCCCCGCTGCCCGAGACGCACACGCTCACCAACGCGCTCGTGAAATCCCTGCCGTTTCCGCTCACGCGCGCTCAGCGCACCGCGCACGCCGCGATCGGCAAGGACCTCGCGCACGCGCACCCGATGCGCCGCCTGCTGCAGGGCGACGTGGGCAGCGGCAAGACGCTGGTGGCCGCCATGGCCGCGCTCCAGGCGATCGAGAACGGCTGGCAGGCCGCGCTCATGGCCCCCACGGAAATCTTGGCCGAGCAGCACTACCTCAAGCTCTCGCACTGGCTGGTACCCCTGGGGGTGAAGATCGCGTGGCTTGCGGGCGCGCTGAAGGGCCGCGAGAAGAAGAAGACCGTGGAGGCCATCGCCGCGGGCGACATCCAGTTCGCGATCGGCACGCACGCGCTATTCCAGGAAGGCGTGGAGTTCGCGAAGCTCGGGCTCGCGATCGTCGACGAGCAGCACCGCTTCGGCGTCGAGCAGCGGCTTGCCCTCTCCTTGCGCGGGCAGGCGGGGGTCGAGCCGCACCAGCTCATGATGAGCGCGACACCGATCCCGCGAACGCTCTCGATGACGTACTACGCCGACCTGGACGTCACGGTGATCGACGAGCTGCCGCCGGGTCGCACGCCGGTCGTGACGAAGCTCGTCGCCGAGGAAAGGCGCGACGACGTGATTCGGCGCGTGCGCGACGCCGTGCGTGATGGCGAGCAGGCGTA
>Ga0209131_1002199_pt1 | contig 13336 bp, 10 predicted proteins | sample GraSoi_2013_40cm_FD_185826 | JGI IMG/M metagenome (GOLD analysis project Ga0209131, IMG submission 185826) | Grasslands soil microbial communities from the Angelo Coastal Reserve, California, USA - Sample 9_17_2013_40cm (SPAdes) (version 2) | ecosystem: Environmental > Terrestrial > Soil >...
CCTCGCAAACCGCCTGTTGCGGCAGTTGCTGGGCCGCGACCATGCCCCCGCCCGCGAGCACCTGCCGGAAAACGCCATCCTCGTGGCGCGCTCCATGGGACCGGCGGCGCTCCTGGACTACGACCGCAAACGTGTGCGCGCACTTGTGCTGGAGGAGGGCGGGCCCACGTCCCATGTGGCGATTATCGCCCGCGCACTTGGCATCGCTGCGGTCGGTGAAGTCAACAACGCAATCGGCTTCGTCGATTCGGGCGACGCCATCATCGTGGACGGAACCACCGGCGAAGTGCACATTCGCCCGTCGCCCGATCTCGAAGCCTCCTATATCGAGAGAGTGCGGGTGCGGGCGCGCCGGCAACTCCAGTATCAGGCGCTGCGCGACAGACCTTGCGTGACGCGAGACGGCGTCGAGATCTCTCTGTTCCTCAACGCCGGCTTGCTGGTCGATCTGCCGCACATCGAGGAAACGGGAGCGTCCGGAATCGGCCTGTTCCGTACCGAGTTGCAGTTCATGGTGGCGGGGCAGTTTCCGCGCACCGGCGAGCAGCTCTCGCTCTATCGTGCGGTGCTGGACGCTGCTGCCGGACGTCCGGTGACATTCCGGACCCTCGATGTTGGCGGCGACAAGGTGCTGCCCTATATGCGCATCGTGGAGGAAGAAAATCCCGCCCTTGGCTGGCGTGCCATCAGGTTGGGGCTCGATCGTCCGGCGCTGCTGCGCAGCCAGATTCGCGCGTTGCTGCGCGCGGCCTCCGGGCGCGATCTCAGATTGATGTTTCCGATGATCGCGGCCGTGCGCGAGTTCGACGAAGCCAAGGAGCTGGTGGAGCGCGAATTGACCTATCTGCGCCGGCACAACCATAGGCTTCCGGAGCGGGTCGAGGTCGGGACCATGGTGGAAGTTCCGTCATTGCTTTATCAGCTTGACGAGCTCTTGGACCGGGTCGATTTTCTCTCAGTCGGCTCGAACGATCTTGCTCAGTTCCTGTTTGCCGCCGACCGCGGCAATCCGCGCGTCAGCACGCGGTTTGACGAACTGTCGATCCCCATGCTGCGCGCGCTACGCAATATTGCCGAGCGCGGCGAAGCCCATAGCAAGCCGGTGACGCTGTGCGGCGAGATGGCATCAAAGACCGTGAGCGCGCTGGCGCTGATCGCGCTCGGGTACCGGAAATTATCGCTGGTCCCTTCCGCGGTTGGTCCCGTCAAGGCGATGGTGTTGGAACTCGACGTCGGGAAGGCTGAAACGCTGGTGAAGACCCTGATTGCCCATAGAAACGGCGGCGGTTCGATTCGCGAGAAGCTGAATGCCTTCGCGGAAACCGAAGGTATTCCCCTGTAACGTTAGGCAGTTTCGATGCTTCCCGAAACGAAACTCGATATCATGCTGGCGCGCCACGCGTCGTTGGAAGCGGAGCTCTCGCGCCCGCTCGGGGCGGACATCTTCGTGAAACTGACCCGCGAACTTGCCGAGATCGCTCCAGTCGTCGAAAAGGTGAAGGCCTATCGCAACGCCGCGGCCGATCTCGCCGATCTCGACGCGATCATCGCCGATCCGGCGACCGAACCGGACTTGCGCGCCGTCGCCACTGAGGAGAAACCCGTCGTCGAATCCCGCCGCGTCGCACTCGCGCACGATATCCGGCTGGCGCTCATCCCCAAGGACGCAATGGACGACAAGAACGTCATTCTGGAGATCCGCGCCGGGACCGGAGGCGACGAAGCATCGCTGTTCGCCGGCGACCTGTTTCGGATGTATGAGCGCTATGCTGCGAAACACGGCTGGAAGGCCGAGATTCTTTCCGCCAGCGAAGGCACCAAGGGCGGTTTTAAGGAGATCGTCGCCGAGATCACCGGACGCGGCGCATTCGCGCGGCTGAAATTCGAATCAGGCGTGCACCGCGTTCAGCGCGTGCCCGACACCGAAGCTTCAGGCCGCATTCACACCTCGGCCGCAACCGTTGCGGTGCTGCCGGAGGTCGCGGACGTCGATGTCGGAATCGAAGATAAGGATCTGCGCATCGAGACCATGCGGTCGCAGGGTGCCGGCGGCCAGCATGTCAACAAGACCGAATCCGCGATACGCATCACCCATCTTCCGTCGGGCATCGTCGTCATGATGCAGGAGGAACGCTCCCAGCACCGCAACCGCGCCAAGGCTATGGGTCTCCTGCGCGCAAAGCTCTACGACGCCGAACGCCAGCGCCTTGACGCCGCGCGCGCGGCCGAACGCCGCGGCCAGGTCGGGAGCGGCGACCGCTCCGAGCGTATCCGGACCTACAACTTCCCCCAAGGACGCGTCACCGATCACCGCATTAACCTCACGCTCTATAAACTGCCTCAGGTCATCGAGGGCGAGGCCTTGGACGAATTCATTGACGCCCTGGTCACCGAGCGCCAGGCCTCGCTGCTGGCCGCGCAGGACCAGCCTTCGAGCGGGGCGCGGGTTTGAGCGACGTGGCCCTCCGCGTCGATGCGGCGCGGCGCGGCATTGCGCGGCGCTTTCGCGACCTTGGCATCGACACTCCCGACCTCGACGCGCGCATTCTGGTCGGCCATGCGCTCGGACTCGACCACACCGCCCTCGCGCTCGCGGGAGAACGGCGCCTTGAGGCCGTCGAGATTGCTCGGATCGAAACGCTCGCGGCGCGGCGACTGGGCCGCGAGCCGATCGCCCGCATTACCGGTACCAAGGAATTCTGGGGCCTGCCGCTCAAGATCACGCCTGACGTGTTGGTGCCGCGCCCGGAGACTGAAACCGTCGTTGCGGCGGCGCTGGCCGCAGTCGATCGAACGGGAGCGCGCTCACGCGCTTTGCGGATAGCCGATCTCGGGGTTGGATCGGGCGCCATTCTGATTGCCCTCTTGGTCGAATTGCCGAACGCCAGCGCAGTCGGCACCGACCGCGATCCCGCGGCCCTCGCGCTCGCGCGCGAAAATGCACGCCGTTTGGGCGTCGCGCCGCGCGCGGCCTTCGTCGCCTGCGATTTTGGCGCAGCAGTAGCGCCCGGCTGCGATCTCGTCGTGACTAATCCTCCGTATATTCGCACCGACGAAATCGCCGAGCTTGAACCTGACGTGCGCGAATTCGATCCTCTCGGTGCGATTGACGGCGGCCTCGACGGTCTTGCCGCCTATCGTGTCATCGCGGTCCACGCACTGCACATCCTTATCCCGGGGACGCATTTGATCGCCGAAATCGGCAAAGGCCAAGGCGACGCTGTCGCCGCCCTGTTCGCTGCCGCCGGTTTTGGCAGAATCAGGATCGTGCCGGATCTCGCCGGCATATCGAGAGCGGTGGTGGCGGTCCGCAACCCATGAGCCCGCGCGGAGTGCCAATCGCAAAAATGCAGAAAAAAATGCTTGGATTATCGATCAAGACCGACTACCTTTCAGACACGGGAATGGACCTAGGTTCAATTGACGCCACACGGACGGCCTGGAGCACGGCTCGGCGAGGCAGTGGGCGCAAGTAAGATGGATACCGGCATCGCTATATACCGACATCGCTTTTGACGTCATCGCCGGTTCTTCTCTCGGTGGCGGAAGTCTCGAATGCGAGATACTTGAAATCGGGAAACTTAGGTTCGAGATGCTTCATCGGTTAAGGCGAATTGCCACGGTCGCGACGGCGTCGCGGCAGTCGTGATGGAAGGTGGGCAACGCCGCGGCTCTGTCGCGAGCAAGGTCTGAGCTAACGAATACCTCTATCCACGCTGGCGTTCCTTGTTGAATGCCGGGGATGCCTTTTGCCGGAGGCAAGGGCTTTTCGGGGCTGGCTGCCATTCTTTCGGGAATACGGCCGGGGATGTGGGGCAACAGGCGGCGCGTGCCGCCTTCAATCGAGGATTGGCAAAGACGCTAGTCATGAGAAACCAGCAAAACAAGCGTATGCGGGGGCGCAACAACCGCAAGAGCCACAATCCGCTCACGCGGGTGTACGAGTCGAACGGACCGGATGTCAAAATGCGAGGCACCGCGTCCCACATTGCCGAGAAATACCTGCAACTTGCGCGCGACGCCCAGTCGTCCGGGGATCCGGTTTCCGAGCAGGGCTATCTCCAGCATGCCGAGCATTATTTGCGCCTGATCGCCGCAGCACAGGAACAGTTCCGGCAAGCGACTCCCTTCTTCCGCGGCGAAGGCGGAATGGACGGCCGGGACGATATGCGTGACGACATGAACGACGAGGGCGATGACGAGCCAGCCGGTCTGCCGGGCGCGAGCGAGCAACCATCCTTCGGTCCCCGGGATCCGCAGCCCTATCTGCCGCGTGATGCGCAGTTCTTCCAGCCGCGCGAGCAGCTCCGCGAACAGCCGAGCTTTGGCGGGCGTCATTCGCAGCACGCCGCGTCCAAAGACGACGACAGCAACGTCGAGCGCCTGCCTTCCTTTATCACCGGCAGCGCGCCGGCACCGCAAATCGCATCGCCTCAGGCACACCAGGGCTACGGTCAAAACGGCTTCGAGGGACAGGGGGACCGTTTCCCGCTGCATCGGCGGCGCCGCCGACACCGGGGGCCGCGTGGCGATCTGGCGCAAGGCGGACAAGGCGACGGTGACGACGCCCCTCATGGTACGCGCCAGAACGGAGATTGAGCGGCTGTACCCGGATGGAGCCACCGGGTCCGGCCGGAGCCTGCCATCGGGCCGGCCAGAGGCCGGACCCGTTGGGCCGGCCCGATGATAAACTTAAGCGTAATCCGGGCTACCGCAGCGCGGCGCCGCCGGGAGACGGCGCCAAAACGGGCTTCAGCACAGGTTTGAGGGTTGGCACCAGTTTCTTCTCGCGAACGGGAATTGCCCGATAGACCTGCTTTGTCGCTTCTACGAGATGTACCCCTGCAAACGGCGCCGACATCGTAGCGCCGGTGCGTTCCCAGGCTAACGCCGAACGCAAAAACCAGCGACGATCGATCGGCGGCACGTAGAGCGCGTCACCCCATGCGGTCGGCGTAAACCATGTCTCGCGCAGAAGGTGCGTTAACTGCGAGCGGGAATAAGGCCGTCCTTGACCGAACGGCGTCGTGTCCATCCGGGCCCACACGCCACGCCTGTTCGGTACGACCGCGAGAATTCGGCCGCCGGCCGCCAGCACGCGCCATACCTCGCGCAACAATGCCGCCACGTCGTCGCTTAACTCAAGGGCGTGCACCAGGAGGATACGATCGATCGCCGCATCCGGAAGCGGCAGTTCGCATTCATCAACCAGTGCGACAAGGGTCGGCCGCGCCGAAGGCCATTTGACCACGCCCTGGGCCGCCGGCATGAAGGCAAGGCAGCGCTCGGCGTCCTCGCGAAACAGGCCTAGATAGGGCGTGGCGTAGCCAACGCCGAGCACCCGCAGCCCTGCGCTGCCAGACCATAATCGGCGAACGCCGCGTCCAACGAATCGCCGCGCCACTGTTCCGAGCGGGTGGGCATAGAAATTGCGAAGATCGACGACATCCATGCGCATAGATACCACGAAGCACAACGAGGGATCGAACGGCTGCGCGGCCAGCGGCCGCATGTTATAGAGTCTTGGTCAACGAATGGTGTTCCATGGATAACGAAAGCATCGCTCCCTCGCAGGCTCAGACCCGCCTTTTCCTCTGCCTCAAGGACAATTACGGCGTCCTCGTCCACGATCCGGCGAGCGGCGCCACTGCGGCCATCGATGCGCCCGAAGCCGCGCCGGTCGAGGCGGCATTGAGGGCGTCCGGCTGGAGATTGTCCGACATTCTGATAACCCATCATCACGGCGATCACACCGCCGGGATAGGCGAATTGAAGCAGCGCCATCGCGCCCGGGTGGTGGCGCCGCGTCAGGAGGCTGCCAAGATCCCGGACGTGGATGAAGAGGTCGCAGAAGGCGACACCATCACGGTAGGCACCTTGTCGGCACGGGTGATCGCGACGCCGGGCCATACGCTTGGGCAGATCAACTATTACTTCCCCGCCGCCAAGCTGCTGTTTGCCGGCGATACCCTGTTCTCGATCGGCTGCGGGCGCGTGATAGAGGGAACGCCCGAGATGATGTGGCAATCGCTTCTCAAGCTGCGCGACCTGCCGGATGACACTGCGATGTTTTGCGGCCATGAGTACACCGATGCCAACATCCGCTTCGCGTTGACCATCGAGCCGGATAACCCGGCGCTTGCTGCGCGTGCCGCAGAAGTCAAACGTCAGGTCGCTGCCGGCACGCCCACGATCCCGACGCTCATGGGCGAGGAAAAGCGCGCCAACGTATTCTTGCGCGCCGACGATCCCGCGGTCGCGGCAGCCGTGGGCCTTGCGGGCAAGCCGGCGGCGCAGGTGTTCGCCGAAGTGCGCGCGCGCAAGAACAGGTTCTGAGGAGTTTGGCTACGCGATCGTCAAGCGTATGAAGCTTCAGTTGAGCAAGCTCGGTGCGTATCGGTGGCCTCATGACTGCGGACCAAATTATCCAGCTCCTGAACCTCAAACCCCATCCGGAAGCCGGCCATTATGGCGAGACATTCCGGGACGCAGCGGGAGCCGGCGGGCGCGCTGCATCGACTGCGATCTATTTTCTATTGATGCGCGGTGAGCGGTCGCACTGGCATCGCGTCGACGCTGCCGAAGTCTGGCACTACTACGCTGGCGCGCCCTTAAAATTTGAAATTGCCGAGACGGATGAGGGGCCGATTCGTTGCCTTCGCCTCGGCATCGATTTTTCGGCCGGCGAGCGGCCCCAGGCCGCGGTGCCGCGCCATGCGTGGCAAGCCGCCGAGAGCCTCGGCGACTGGACGCTGGTCGGTTGCACTGTGGCGCCGGCCTTCGAATTCGCCGGCTTCGAATTGGCGCCGCAGGGCTGGGCACCGCGACCGTGACGCGTGCGATGACTTCGGCGCCGCGCAAGTGGCGTTGGCGGCCGAGAGGAAATCGCCGCCTTCCGGACTGACATATGTTTCTTGTGGATTAAGAACGAGCGCCCGCCGGGTGTGCGCTACCAGCACTGTCTGCCGCGCATATGCGTCATGCCGCGCGCCGCTGCAATCGCAGTCCTCTGGCCCGATAGTCGGGCAAGCCTTTCCTCAGCGGCAGCGACCGAGGCCTGCGTCGGCTGACGATGCATCATGGCGGCGACGCTCTCGGGTGCGCTTGGCCAGGCGGCAAGCCTGTCGTCGATGCTGGCCCGCATTCGCTCGATCTCGAGAGAGCACGGGCCAGCATAACTGCTTGATATCGATACGGCGAGTGCCGCGGCGTTGAGTATCAAGAAGCGCGGAACGGTCATATCTCGCCTCCTGGAACAGACGCGATTCGAACGAATTCGTTCAAACCGCGTCATGTTCCGCCGGAGCTTACATGCTTGTGCCGCGCCGACGCACGACCACTGCGCCGCGCGGGCGACTCGTGATGACTGCGCCCCGTGCGCCAAGCCTACGACTTACGACCATTGTGCCACGCCGACCGCGCACGATCGTTGCGCCGCGCGGACGACTCACGATGACTGCGCCCCGTGCGCCAGGCGCACGACTTGCGATCATTGTGCCACGCCGACCGCGCACGATCGTTGCGCCGCGTGCGGCAGGCAGACCACTCACGACCGTTGTGCCGCGCCGACCGCGCACGATCGTGCGACGCGGGCTGCTCATGATCACGGCGCCACGTGCGCCACGCAGACCACGACTCACGACCGCGGTGCCACGCCGACCTCTCAGAATCGTCGCTCCACGGGTACGATTCACGACCGCAGTGCCACGCGGACCACTCACGATCGATGTGTCACGCACGGCGGCATTAGCGTTGGGAACATCGATGGCCATGATTCCCAAAAACGCGGTGACGCCGAGAGCAGCAAGTGCAGACAAACGCATGTTGCCTCCTTGGTGTGGGTTGAGTGGATCAAGCCGCATTCGAAGAACCTTGTTTGGCAAGTCGGTGCGGCGATTTACGTCCAGGCGCGCTTTGCGCATTTATCGCAAGCTTTTCCGAAACATTTCTGGATTCTCTCCTATTCTCAGGCATTCCAGAATGTTTCGTAGCCGGACGCACACCTAATGAATTCGCGAAATCCAATCGTGTTCCTGCCAGGCATGTGTTTGCGAAGTTAAGACTTAAAAGCACACCGCGCCGCTGCCGGTTGCTGTCTATCTGTTCATCTAACGAGGCTTCGCCTCAGACCAACGAGGCATGTTGGGCGGGAGCAAACACCGGCCTCATCCTGAGGAGCATCGCACCGAAGTCGGGCTTGCCGGACTTCGGCAGTTAAAGAAGGGTCGAAATCGGCAACAGCCGATTTCAATTGCGATGCGTCTCGAAGGATGGAGAGAATCCAGAAATGTTTCGGAAAAGCTCGCGATAAATGGAACGAGTCAGTGCCTAGGTCGATCCTTCGAGACGGCCGCGCAAGAGCGCGGCCTCCTCAGGATGAGGCCTGTGGGCATCGTCGGCAAGCTTGACACATTTAAACGACGCTTGGGCGCGGCACCGCCCCTGCTGAACCTTCAGCGGTTGGGTGACGCGACGCAAGCATAGTTGGCTGCGGCGCCAAGGTCGCCGCCCGCGGGACCGACATAGCGGGTTTCCTGCGGATAAGGGCATAGCGGCCGGCTGCGGGTGGCCGGGGGCGAGGCAAAGCGTGTGCCCGAAGCGATGATCCGGTCCGGCGCCGTGCCGTGCTCCACCCACGCGACCAACGGAGTGAGCATATCGAACTGGTCGGTCGCCGGCCCTCCCCGGCAGTGGCCCATATTGGGGACCAGGAACAGCCGGGCGAATGTCGCGGTCTCGTCCGGCCCTCCGTTCCGCGCCATCAGGGCGTCGTAATAGCCGATTGTTCCCTGCACAGGAGGTCCGGGATCGCTCACGCCGTGGTACCAGATGATCTTGCCGCCGCGATTCTTGAACTTCGCGAGATCGGTCGATGCCGAGAAGCTGACCAGAGGGGTACTCTTGTTCAGATTGCCGATATCCTTGTCGAAGTCGAAACGCAGCGGGTCGGCGCCGGGATTTGCCGGCGACAGCCAGATGTATGGGATTTGACCGAGGCCCAACACGAAGTCGCCGGGCGGCGTCGTGGGCGTACCGATTTTGCGCGATGGAATGCCGGTTGGCGCCATGAAGCCGCCGTCATAGGCATAGCCGTGGACCGTATTGTCGGCATGGTCGTGGACCGCTGTTGCGGCGGGCGCCTTGATCGGCCGGCCCAGGGCGTCTCTGGGGCCCTGGTTGATCTTCTTGACGGCGTCGACCTGCGCGGGACTGAGACACGTGGCCGTCTTGGCGCCGGTGCATTGCAGCGGCTGACCGGTATCCGGAAACACAAAAGTTGCAGGATCGAACTTGGCTTGGCATGCCGCCAGATTATCGACGACACCGTCGGCGGCTCCGTCGAGCCGGTCGCAAGCGGCCAAAATGGCGCTCGTGACAAGCTTCTGGTCCGCCTCCGGAAATGCCGGGTACAACAGCGGGCTGCCGTTCGGAAACTTCTTGATCGGGGCTGGCGTGACGGCCGCAACGGCCTGCACGCCCCAATCCTCGGCGAGCGCAATCGCTTCCAGATCATAGACCGGGTCTCCGGCCACGATGCCGTCGAAGTAGTCGGGAAAGTTCTGGGAAAAAACCATGCCCTGGCGACCGCCCGTGGAACAGCCGACGAAGTAGGAATGGTCCGGACTCTGGCTATAGTAGGCATCAATCAGAAATTTAGCGGTCTGCGTCGTGACGTCGATCGAACGGTAGGCATGGTCCGTGATTGCCTGCGGATCGAGAAAGAACTGGTTGGGAACGGGCAGGTCTTTGTTCTCGTGCCCGCCGTCCTGGCTTGCTACGGCGAAGCCGCGGGCCAGTGTGGGAGATAGCGTTCCGGCACTGCCGGTCGCCGGCGGCACCGCTCCTTCCGTGCCGCCGCCGCCTTGAAACATGAACCGTCCGTTCCATTGAGACGGCAGGCGCACTTCGAAGCTGTCGCCGTAGGGCAATCCATCCACGCCGACACGCTTGTTGATGATGCCTTGCACCAGGCAATGATCCGGCAACCCCACGCCGTCCGCCGACGTGGTGCCGCCGGGGATGAATTTCGCCAGCGTGATTTGCGTCGGCGCCACCGGGAAGTCGGTGAGAGTTGCAAGCTTCGCGCAAGCAGCAGCAGGATCCGGCGGGGTTGCGGCAAGACTCGTCGACGCACCCAAACTCGCCGCGGACACACCGACCAAAACCGACCCAACGACTGAGACGGGCAGTTGCCGCAGATGCCGTTGCTTCATTTCGTCCCTCCCGCGTTTGGGCGCCGCCTCGGTGCTCCGTCGTAGGGTGGGCTAAAGTCGCCTGCCGCGGCTGATGACATGGCGCGCTGACTGCGCGACTTTGCCCAGCCCCCACCCTACCCTCCCCCGCATGCGGGGGAGGGTAGGGTGAGGGGCGACGTCGGACGGCGTGGGCAAAGGCGCATAACGGTCCGCGCCCCAATAACCCAGCTCGGAGCAATGCGCCTTTACCCACCCTACGAACGGAATGTTAGTTCAAGACTTGTGCGGCCGCCACCACATCATGCCATGAACTGCCCGCCATTGGCCGTCAGGGTCGAGCCGGTGATGAGGCCGGCGTCGTCGGAGGCGAGGAACAGGACACAGCGCGCGACCTCCTCGGGCTCGCCGAGGCGGCCGATCGGGATCAGCGGCAGGACCGATTTCTCCAGCACATCCTTCGACATGGCCTTGACCATGTCGGTGTTGATGTAGCCCGGACAGATGGCATTGACGGTGACGCCGGCACGCGCATTCTCAAGCGCCAGCGCCTTGGTGAATCCGATTTCGCCCGCTTTGGCGGCGGAATAGTTGGTTTGCCCCAATTGCCCCTTCTGGCCATTGATCGAGGAAATGTTGATGATACGGCCGAACTTGCGTTCGCGCATGCCCTCGATCACCGGGCGGCACATGTTGAACAGCGACACCAGATTGGTGTTGATCACGGCGAGCCACTGCTCGGGTTTCATGCGATGGAACATGCTGTCGCGGGTGATGCCGGCGTTGTTGACGAGCACCTCGACCGGACCGAGATCGGCCGCGACCTGTTTCACTCCCTCGACGCAGGCGTCATAAGACGACACATCCCACTTGTAGACGTTGATACCGGTCTCGGCCTTGAACTTTTTCGCGGCCTCGTCGTTGCCGCCGTAATTGGCCGCAACCTTGTAGCCCGCCCCATTCAATGCCTTGGAGATCGCCGCGCCGATACCGCGCGTGCCGCCCGTTACCACAGCCACCCGTGCCATCAAGTTCTCCCTGCATCCGTTCAACGCATTCGCCGGCACAGTGGATCTTAACCGGTGTCAGACCCTACGGGCGTCGTTACCCGGCTTTGCACCCGTCGACGCCTTGAATGGACAATCCGGCTTCCACGGTCAACATTTACGGGCTCGCCCGGTTGCCCCCTCCCTACCCTCCCCCACTCGCGGGGGAGGGTAGGGAGGGGGGTAGGGCGACGACAGCAGGGGGACGCCGCAACAACTCGAGCAGCCGCGGTGTAGTTGCCGAACCTGATCAAATTCCCTTCCTTTATCACGCATTGATATTGCTCAGCAATTCGGCGTCATGTCGCGTTTGTGCTACGTGCTATGAAGGCGCGCCTTGCGATTCGGGAAGACGTAGTGCAGCTCCCGGACCGCGTTCCCTGCGCGTCCTTCCTGCCAGTGTTCCGCCGCGGGCACTCCAGCTTCCACTCCCGCAGGGCGTTCGCCCCCATCGGCAGCAACTGGACGGAGCGCTTCAGACCTCGGCTGCCCGATCTTGTGGCAGCGGTCGGCGCGCTACGAGACGTGGATCTTCCTATCGGCGAACGTCCACGTCCTGCCAGGCGGGCGACTAGCGAGTTTAATCGGATTCGTGGCTTGGGGAGTCTACTGTTGTATTGGTCTCAGAGGTGGAATCGTGAGCTTGGCTGTCGGAAGTTGGATATTCCCGATTTCTCGTGAGCCATCGCGGGAGCTTTCTGGCCCTCTCATGCGCAGAGTCCATTTGACGGATAAGCGAGCTTGTCTCTAAATTAGTATTTCGCCACGGCACCGCAACCTCCCATAGTGAATTAAAAACAGCTCAGGAGGTCCGAATCTGCCGAATCGGGGGCAAGCAATTTATCTATAACACTCCCATTCGGAGCGCATTTCAACTGGAAAACGTGAAGTAAGTATTAACGGAGTATAGATCCTGTGGCAATCGACAAAATAATGAGGCCGGAGCTCTTTTTTGGAGTAGTCGCGCCTATTGGCGTAGATATTGACATGATTACAGATGTGCTCATTACTGAGCTTTCTCGCCACCAATACATAGTTTATACTCTGAGAATTACTTCGCTTATGAAAATAATACCATCTGACGTCAAAATTGTCGAAGACGATTACTTAACTCAAATTACGAGCAAAATTGCGTACGCAAACGACGTGTGCAGACGACTTGGGCGACAAGACGCGCTGGCTGCGATTGTTCCCATTGGGGTACAAACCCTGAGGGACGCGGGGCACAGGAAAGAAGCCCGCGGGCGCGGAGAGCCAGCAGACGTGGTGGATGTAGAAAAGCCTCTCAAAAAACACGCTTATATTATTCGTCAATTCAAGCGTCCCGATGAAATTAAGCTGATGCGGCAAATTTATGGAAAACTCTTCTTTCAAATTTCGGCATATAATTCTCCCGCTGACAGAGAGGACCTAATCTCCAAAGAAATCAAAGATTCGAAGTTTGGGGCGATAGAAGACGCTGAAGCGCGAGCGGAGGTTATCCAACTGATGGCGGTCGATTACTCGGAACAAGATAATGAATTCGGTCAGAAAATACGTGAGACGTTCCCGATGGGCGAAGTGTTTGTTGACGGAATCAACAGGATAAAATGCGAGAGGATGATCCATCGTTTTGTCAGTCTATTATTTGGCGATAATTCAATTACTCCGGATCGCGATGAGAATGGAATGTATTTAGCGAGATCGGCGTCTTTTCGGTCTGGTGATTTATCTCGTCAAGTTGGTGCGGCTATTTGCCGGCCTAATGGAGAGATAATTTCTCTCGGGTGCAATGAGGTGCCCAAATATGGGGGAGGCAATTATTGGTGCGATGACGAAGGCGATGCTCGCGATTTCGCGTTGGGTGAAGATCCAAACGATCGCATAAAGCGAGAACTTCTTTACGACATTTTAGATGTACTTTTTAAGGCCGGGAACTTGTCAGAAGACCTGACCCGCTTAGGAACAACAAAAGACGTGATGGCCTCTCTGATGAGGGGTAAGACTGGACTTCGAGATTCTAAGGTTATGGATATATTGGAATTTGGACGTGTAATACATGCGGAAATGTCCGCAATGTCGGATGCGGCTCGGTTTGGTCTCTCTGTCAAAGGCGGG
>Ga0209131_1002201_pt1 | contig 13328 bp, 10 predicted proteins | sample GraSoi_2013_40cm_FD_185826 | JGI IMG/M metagenome (GOLD analysis project Ga0209131, IMG submission 185826) | Grasslands soil microbial communities from the Angelo Coastal Reserve, California, USA - Sample 9_17_2013_40cm (SPAdes) (version 2) | ecosystem: Environmental > Terrestrial > Soil >...
TCGAAGATTTGCGCGTCGGAGACGCGGCATGCCGTCACATGTGGCCCAGTATAATACCGCGCACCGACGCCGCCCCGAAGAACGAGGTAGCATCGGTGCTGGTTGGGCCCATTCGAATCTAGGATCGGGGAACGCCGAACTTCGGCACATCGATCTCGTCGATAAGCGCTTCGGGACCTTCGGCTGGCCGCTCCTTCGCATAGTTCAGCGCAGCATCGATATCGTTCTCCCAAGCTTCCCGCGGCAATTCGTAGAGCAACTCCACGCCATAGCCGTTCGGATCGTTGACGTAGATGCTGTGGGACATGCCGTGATCGATCTTCCGGCTGAATTTCACTCCTCGGCTCTGCATAAAAGCCACCTGCTTGAGCCAAGATTCGCGGTCCGGAAATTCGATGGCGATATGGTTGATCGACGTCGGCGAGCCGTACATGCTCCAGCCCTCGGCCGGCTTGGGAGGCAGCTTCGGATTTTCGACGAATGCAATGTCGTGGTGCCTTCGGTGGCCCTCGTCGTGGCCACTGTAGAACTGCATTTTCGGCTTCTGTTGCCCTTTGTAGCCGATGCCCGGATTCAACTTGCCAACCAATTTAAGACCGATGATTTCCGTCCAAAAACGGTGCGTCTCCTCCATGTTGTAAACGTTCAACACGAGATGGTTAATGCCGCTTGGTGTAACGGCAACGGTCGGAACCGCGATGTCTTCCTTGTTGCTCACGTAGGCTCTCCTCGCTGTAGAATGGGACTTCGCGCAGTTCGTTGATTCGCAACGTCAACGAACCGGCGAGAAACTCGCAGGCATCACGATGATGCTTTCCTGGCGCTGAATCGATGCTTCGGCCGGAAGCTTCGGCGGCCACACGCCGCGTTTCACTGACTCTTCGCGGATGCGCATGCGTTCGGCGGCGTCCTTGTAGCCCCAAATATGGATCCATTGGTTCAGCGGACCGATCTCCGTACGCCAAGCGCCGACCAATGGAGACATCGCCGTCCGTTCAGGCATCCGCTCGCCCCAGGCCTTGATCACATGCGGTATCGACCCGAGCGAGTATGTGAAAGTGCTTATCTCGAAGATAGGGCCGACCTCGCGCGGCTCCAACGGCGGAGAGTACGGCGCGGGAATAAGTATCTTGGTTTCCATCTCCGTCACGAATTCGCGAATATCCGGCGGCCACCCATCGAGTTTGTAGCCCTCCTCTCGGCAACGATCGCGATCCGCCGTGCTGTCATAAGGCCAGAGGTGTATGACCTGGTTCAACGTCCCCACTTCGGTGTGCCAGAACGCGCCGAGCGGAGAAAGCTTCAACCGGTTGGGAAGGCCCTTTTCGAAGTTCGCCTCGAATTTTGTGGTGGTGCCCGGCTTCAGGGTGTAGATCCGCATTTCTACGATCATGGGGCTCCTCGCGTTGGGCTCAGTGAGCTGCTACTAGGCTCTAATAGGTCTCCCTGCGTTCCGCTGTCGAATCGTCATGTAAAAAGCGCCGTTCGCAGTCTGAGAACAATCCGACCATGCGGCGAGCTTGTCCGAGGTGGAGCTCGCGCGACCATAGTGGGCCGACCGATGCGGCTCGCGGCGAGGTCATCGTCGGGTGGCTCGGACGGACGACTACGAGTCTTGCTATCTCGTTGTCACGTGGCTTTCGCTACTTCTGCGTATTTGCCAGAGAGCTGTGGGGCGATCGTATTAGACAATCCCTTCTCGTGCCTATCGATTCTTCGTTCACGCGACCAGGTACGTTTGAGCTCGTCTTTGACTTGGATCCTGAGCACCCCCAGGCCGTCCGTCTCCAGTTCTACGACATCCCCATCTTGGAAGGCGTTCAGGCCACAATGATCGGTGCCGGTCGCGATGATGTCTCCCGGCATCAGTGGGTGGATTGCACTCAGCCAAGCTATGCTGTTCTTGATATCGGTAATCATCTTCCTCGTATTGAAGTCCTGTTTGATTTCGCCGTTCACCCAAAGACGGATCCTCAGGTTCTGAGGGTCCGAGATCTCATCGCGCGTGACAATGTATGGGCCGATCGGAGCAAAGGTCTCCCTCGACTTCATCTGGAAGAACGTATTGGTCGGAGGCGGTAGGCCTCGTGCGGATCCGTCAATGAAGTTGGTGTACCCAAAGACGTAGTCCATCGCCTCATCGGCTCGTACGTGGCTCGCTCGCTTACCGATGACCACCGCCACCTCGGCCTCGCCTTCGAACACGCTGGCCGGCACATCGGGTAGAACCATCGTGTCGCTGGGGCCGATGATCGCCGAAGATGCTTTGTGGAAGGCGTTCGTATGGGGGGACGAGATTAGCCCATCGTCGTAATTGACCGCCATGCAAACGATGTTCGCGGGCCTCGGAAGCGGAGCCCGAAGCTTCACCTGACCCAAATCCACTCCGCGAGTTCGAGCCACCGCCGCTTCTATCCGGCCACGATAGGCTGGAAACTGCTCGATTAGGAGCGACATTAGGTCCTCCGGGCCGCGACGCGAAAGGTCACTAAGTTCCTCAGTGATGTCGAAGATCTGATCTTGAAATACCACACCCAGTCGGAAGTTGTCGAAGTAAGCCAGTTTCATAGTCCGAACCTCTTGTGCTCCAGGAGGAGATCAAATCTCGTATAGAGAGCTCACGCACCGATGTTGATACGCGTCTCTGCCCTAGCCGGGGCCCGGTCAAGTATTTCCGTCAGCACGTCACGAAGCGCTTGCACGGGGTCCGCCAGCCAATCGTGAGACCTCCACGCCACGAAGCGGTCCGGCCGGACGAGGATGCACCCGCGATCGTCAATTTCGCGCCTCCGGGCCCAATTACCCGAGACGTCGTCGTTCGATTGGCGCATGCCGACCGAATGTGCAGCGATTTGCAGGCCGAATTCGCGCCCCACGACCGAGGCCGCATCAACCCATGCCCGGCCTCCTACCCCCGTGAGCAGCGTGAAGCGCGAATAGTCGGCTAGGTCGAGCGTCGATACGCGCTCGGCTCCTCTCTGCAGCCAGACATGGGGTAGGTAGGCTCCCGGATGAGTGGTTGGGTGGTAGTAGAGTTCCGGGTCGCGCGTGTAGGCGGGAAATGGCGTTCCATCGCTGACGAGAGCCCCAGAGATATACCTTTGGCCTAGCTCGACGCCGTGCGCATTAAATTGCCAGTTCAGGCCGTCGAGGGCCGCGACGACGGCTGCACGACGCTTGATGCCCTCGTCGGTCTCTCCGAAGAGATGCCTAATGTTCTCCCAGGCCTGATCGGGCGTGGCGCCCGGTCGCAATCCGACAGCGTCGGACCAAGGGAGAAGCTCCTTCTGACTTTTGATCGCCCGATCGATCACTTGACGCCCTACGGGCTGCCGTTCGGAGTTATAAGAATCAAGCAGCGCGTCTTCGGCCTTACCTTGGAGGACGAGAGCGAGCTTCCAAACTAAGTTATAAGAGTCCTGGATGGAGGTGTTGCTTCCCAGGCCGTTTGCGGGCGGATGACGGTGAGCCGCGTCTCCCGCCAGGAACAGTCGACCTTTCCGGTAGCGCGACGCCACCATATGGTTAACCTGCCAGCGTGTGATCTTCTTGATCTCGAAATCGATCGATGGGTCTCCGATAGCTTCCGAGATATGCTTCCTCAGCACAGCCTCGGAAGCATCGCCGCGGGCGCGGCCATATCGCAAGAAGAAGGGATTCCATTCGTCCCAAGCATTGACGCACGGCCAGCAGCTAAGCCAGATCTCGCTCCCGGGAGGGCATATGTAGGTCAAGGCGCCGGATCGATGTTTCGTATACTTCGATAAGTCAGCTTTCAACCATACGCTTACCGCGTCTCCCAGGGCGACCTCGCCCTCATATTCGAACCCGGCGAGGCTGCCTACTGTACTCCGGGCTCCGTCCGCAGCGATAACGTACTTGGCGCGAATGACGTAGTCTTTGCCGCTCTGGCGCTCGCGCACTTTCGCGTATGCCCATTCCTGATCTTGCGATATTTCAACGAGTTCGGTACCGAACCGAATCTCCGCGCCGTTGGCTTTGGCCGCATCCAGGATGGTGGGCTCCAGCATATGCTGCGGGATATTGCACATCGCGCACGGGCTGCCCTGCTCATAATCGCCGCGACGCTCCACCCCGCCGCCCCAGGTCGATAGCCTCGAGAGCTCCATACCCGAGAAACTCGTCGCGAAAACCTGAGTGGCCATCTTGTCCTGAGGCATCGCTTTCGACATGACGGCCTGCTCGATGCCGAGATCCCGCAGGACTTCCACCGTCCTTTGATTTGTGATGTGAGCTCGGGGCGAGTCCGCGGTGTCGTCGTATTTCGTCACGGTGATCGATGGCACCTTTAACTTTGCGAGTAAGGTCGATGCCGTCAGTCCGGCAGGCCCAGCTCCCACGACGAGCACATCAGTATTGATAATCGACATCGCAATCTCCGAGACATCTGCACCTATCGAGTGGTTTTCTTCGGAGCCGCCCCATTCGTCCAACCGTGTCGCAAGAACATCTATTTCCGCGGCACGAAGGGCGCTTGCACGACGTCGGGAGCCAAAAAAGAAGGCTCGTCTGCTACGACGGGCCTTCAATCGGGGAGGGTTATTGAATCACCTCGTTGCTCACGATCCGCTTCCAATCCGGAAAGCCGCTGATCAAGGGACGGATCGAGGCCACCTTGTGAAGGCAGGCGTCGGCTCGTGGCTGTAGGCCACCGGAGAGATGAAGAAGTAGCAGCTTTCCAGCGGCCGAGAGAGTTTCTTCACCTCGATGCACGATATCGATCTGCCGCTCGACCCAGTCGTCGGCCAGACTGATCCCCTTCAGGCCCATAGGTCTACCGATTGCCTCGAACGCCGCATCCGGCATGATTCCGATTCCGAGACCGGACTGGACCATACGCAAAAGGGCGTCAAAGCTAGAAACGTGAAGCTTTAGCTTGAGTGGCACCGAAACATGTTCGGCATAGGCTGACAGCAATTGGTAGGCCGCGCTGTGCGCCTGCAGTCCAATGTGGTGGTAGTCGAGCGTTTCCCGAACCGAGAGCTCACGCCGATCCGCGAGCGGATGATCTTTGTCGACGACCAGAATCAGCCTGATCGATCTGTACAGAACTCGTTCCAACCGGCCGGTGTCGATTATGCTCGAACATAGACCGATATCGGCGATGCCCCTTTCCACCTCGTCCACAACGGATCGGCTCGACCGCTCTCCCAAATCGACCATTATTTCGGGATGGGACGGCAGAAAAGTGCCGAGGTCGTCCGGAAGGAATTGGACAATCGCGCCCAAGTTGGCCCGCAGCCGTACGAACCCACGGACGCCGCGTGCATATTCCTTCAGTTCGACGCCGATGCTTTCGATGTTCTCCAGCATCCTTCGGGAATATCGCAGAACCGTTTCCCCGGCGGAGGTCAGCGTCATTCCGTTTGCGCCCCGATAAAACAACTCGGCTTTGACCGCGTCCTCCAGGTCGGCGAGCCGCTTGCTCACGGCCGATGGAGCGATCGCCTCCCTCTTCGCTGCTCTCGTGAGAGTTCCTTCCTCGCAAATGGCGACGAACAACTGCAATGTAAGAATGTCGAGATCGCGCAGTGAGCGCCTGTCCATCGTTTCCTCCTTTGCCGGTCGTCGTGCCGCCGGACCGGTGCCAGCTTCAGATGGGCTTCTGAAAAAACGAGAGAATCGAGCCGGTTCCCCGTCTTGGTCCCTTCCCAGCAGCCTATTCCCTAGAGGCTCAGAGGAAAATAAGGCTTGAATTCCTTTCTTTCGGGATACTAAACTCCGGAATGAACGAGATAACTGGCCTTCCCGTGTTCGTTCAGGTGGCGGAGATGCAGAGCTTCGTCGCGGCGGGGCGCATTTTTGGCATCTCCGCGTCGGCGGTCGGAAAAAGCATTGCACGCTTGGAGGAGCGTCTTGGAGTTCGGCTCTTCCACCGCAGCACTCGCAGCATGCGGCTGACCCAGGAGGGCCTGATCTTTCTCGACCGCTGCCGACGGATCCTAAGCGAACTCAAATCCGCCGAACTCGAACTATTGGGAGCAATCGAACTGCCTCGTGGCCGATTGCGCGTGAGTCTTCCGCTCGCCAGCGGGCTGTTATTGCCTCTGATCTGCGACTTCATGGAACAATATTCGGACGTCGAGTTGGATTTGAATTTCACGAACCGGAACGTCGACTTGATCGAAGAAGGATTTGACTTGGCAATTCGCGTGGGGGCTCTCGACGACTCTCGTCTCATGGCACGGCGATGCACGGCGTTTCGCCTGATCTTGGTGGCTTCTCCAGAATACATCGCTCGGCGTGGACGCCCGAATAAGGCTTCAGATCTGTCCAACCACGACTGTCTTCACTTCCGGTTCGTCAGGAGCGGGAAGGTCTTCAAATGGCCCATTTCCACAGTTCCGGGAGCACCCGATATCCGGCTGCCGACCCGCCTGACCACGAATGAAAACATGATGCTCATACAGGCGGCGAAGCGAGGCCTGGGCATCGCGTGCGTTCCCGACTTCACCGTTCGAGAGGCACTCGCTTCCGGAACGCTTTGTACATTCCTCGAACGAGAGGTCAGCCAGGAAATCGTCTGGTGGGCAGTCTGGCCCGCAAGTCCACACACGTCACCGAAGCTGAGCGTCTTCGTCGATTTCCTCTCCCAGCGGCTCCAGAACACAAGCGACCATCGCAATGCGCTCGTTTGACGGCAATTAGTGACGGAGCCTTCAGGCGCCCCCTCTCTTCGCTTCGATCGCTGCTTGCAAATATTCGGCTATCTGGCGCGCGCCTCGCGGAATGACGAAAATCACCAATAGTATCAAGACTCCGAATACGGCTCCCGACAGCCCCTTAGAAATGCTTTCCGCAACATTTGGGACGAACACGATAAACGCGGAGCCGGCGATCGATCCGGGAAGCCATCCTACGCCGCCGACGACCATTCCTAAGAAGAGCGCGATCGACAGTTGGAACGTATATCCATCCGGTGCGACGAACTGAACCGCAATTGCTCCCAAGGCGCCAGCTATCCCGGTGATGGCCGCGCTGATTCCGAAGGCAAGAGTCTTGTAGAGAGCGATATCGATTCCCATAGCCGAAGCGGCTATTTCATTGTCTCGTATCGCCATCATCGCGCGACCGGTCCGGCTGCTCAGAAGGTTCGTCGCCGCGGCATAGATAGCAAGGCTGAACGACAGCGTTAGATAATATAGCCAGGTATCCGGTGAGATCGGGAGACCGAGCGGCGCGTCCGGCTTGGACGTCACCAATCCTTGAACTCCCCCAGTCCAGGGTTCGAAGTAGCCGAGCTTTAGAAGTTGCGGCATCGCCGTTGCCAACGCAAAAGTCGCCAGAGCGAGGTACACTCCGCTGAGCCTCAAGGCGGGCAACCCGAACAGGAAGCCGGTCACGAAGCAGACCGCCGCCGCGATCGGCAACGTCAAGAGATAATTTACGCCTCCGTGTTCCACAAGAACCGCGGAGGTATAAGCTCCAATAGCGAAGAACGCACCCTGACCAAGAGAAAACTGCCCGCTGCCCCCAGTAAGAATGTTGAGAGCCAAGATAGCGGTGGCATAGACAAGCAGCATCGTGATCTGGAAAGTCACGAAGTTCGTAGCGGCCAGAGGAACGAGAGCGAGAATCAGAAGAAAGAGTACGGATGACGTTTGACGAACGATTCCGGATCTCTTGCCGGTTTTAGCGCTTGTCAACGTCGCGTCCGCTTCGGGAATTGTCGTCATGCTACACCCGCTCCACTACATTTCGCCCGAGGAGACCGTCTGGTCTGAACCGAAGAACCAAGATGATCAGCGCGAGTGCTATCGGCAGCTTCAGTTCGTTACCGGCGCCGGGGACGTAGGTGCCGATCAAGTTCTCGAAAACGCCCACCAGGAGCCCACCTAAAACGGCTCCGGCGGGACTCGACAGTCCTCCTAAGACAGCTCCAGCAAAACCGTAGACCAAGATGCCGCCCATCATGTTCGGCTCGAGGAAGACGACAGGGGCGATCAACATCCCCGCCACCGCGCCGATGCTGCTTGCCAGACCCCAACCGAGCGCCACCATCCAACCGACGTTGATGCCAACAAGCCTGGCAGATTCCGGGTTCGAAACTGCCGCTCGCATCGCGAGCCCGACCTTGGTGTATCCCAAGAAACAATAGAGGAATACGAGGAGCAGGCCCGTTACGCCTATCATACCGGCTTCGTGCGAGTTGATCAGTTCGCTGCCCAGGAACTGGGACGATCCAAACGGAGACGGGAATTCCTTGATGGTGAAGTCCCACGTCATTCCCGTGACGCTGTTTACGATCGCAAACAGCGCGATGAATCCGGCGACGTTGGTAAGTATCGACGCATTTGCCAGCGGACGGAACAGCCCGCGTTCGATAGCGGCTCCTACCCCGAAAGAGATCGTCACAGTGAGAATGAAGGCCGGCCAATACGGAACTCCCCATCGCATGAGTTGCCATGCGACGAACGTCGAGAAGGTCGCCATTTCCCCTTGGGCGAAGTTTAGATGATCGATGGCCTGATAGATCATAACCACCGACAGCGCCATGCAGGCATAGATCGAACCGGTCGCAATGCCAGCGAGAATTTGGTTGGTAAGTAGCTCCATCGCGCGATCCTCAGTACCCAAGGTACGACTTGCGAATATCCTCGTTGTTGGAGATCTCCGCCGCCGGCCCAGACATTACGATTCGCCCGGTCTCGATCACGTACGCGTCGCTCGCCAACTCGAGTGCAAGCTCGGCGTTTTGCTCGACGACCATGATGGTTACCTTGTCCTCACGGTTGATCTTCCCGAGGATTTTGAACAGATCACGCACAATCAAAGGCGCCAGACCGAATGAAGGTTCGTCGAGCAGCATCAGGCGAGGACGGAGCATGAGAGCGCGTGCCACGGCGAGCATCTGCTGCTCACCTCCGGAAAGTGTGCCTGCCTGCTGGCTCCGCCGCTCCTTGAGCTTCGGAAAGTGCGCGTACATCCGATCGATGTCGCCGGTGATGTCGTCGTTCCGGCTAATCGCGCCGAGACGGAGATTTTCCTCGACCGTCATCCGCGTGAAGGTCCCGCGCCCTTGGGGGACATGAGCAATGCCGAGCCTCACCAGCTTCTCCGTCGACCGCGTATTCAACTCTATCCCGTCGAAGCGGATGGCACCTGTAAAGCGAATCATGTTGCAGATCGATCGCAACGTCGTTGTTTTGCCGGCTCCGTTGGCTCCCAACAGCGTTGTTACGCTGCCCTCGCGCAAAGAAAGGTCTATGCCGTGAAGCGCCTGCACTTGACCGTAATATGCACGCAATTCGTGAACTTCGAGGATCTCACTCACGTGGCCTTACTCCCGAGATAGGCCTTGATCACGTTCTCATCGGATTGAACGTACCCGGGAGTTCCTTCGGAGAGCTTCTCGCCGAAGTTCAGCGCAACGACTCTATCGGCTATGGACATCACGAGGCCCATGTGATGCTCGACCAGCAGTATGGTGATGCCAAGTTGGTCGCGTATTCGAACAATCAGACTGCCGAGCGCGAAGACTTCTTCGTGATTCAATCCTCCCGCCGGCTCGTCGAGAAGGAGGATCTTTGGCCTCATGGCCAACGCTCGTCCGAGTTCGACCCGCTTCTGCGTGCCGAAGGGGAGACTCGCGACGGCCAGATCTTCGACTTCCCGCAAGTCCAGAAAGTCGGAAATCTCGCGTGCGACTTCGTCCAGACGTTCCTCGGTACGGCGACGATTCGGAAGCCTTATCATGTCGCTGATGGCGTCGCCTTTTGTGATCGCGTGGCCGCCTATGCGGATGTTGTCCCGGACGGAAAGCGTCGAGAACAGCGCTACATTCTGAAACGTTCTACCAATGCCCATTGCAGCTATGCGATGCTGCGGTTGCTGCAAAATGCTACGGTTTTCGAGCAGGATGTCCCCTCGGCTTGGGCGATAGATTCGACTGAGACAATTGAACAGCGTCGTCTTTCCTGCGCCGTTCGGCCCGATCAGCCCGACGATGTCTCCGCGAGGAACGTTAAACGAGACGTTCTTTAGTGCCGCGATCCCGCCGAACTCGATTCCGACGTTGCGCACCGCAAGCAGCGGCTTTTCGCCCCGTGCTTCCGACGCAGAGAACGCCGGCTTGTCCGACATCCAATTGCCTGGCGGCCCCAACATCGATTCGTTACCTCCGTGGCGACCAGCCGCGCTATCGTCCGCGAGATTGAGCAGCCGCCGCGTCACTTGTACGCTGCGTTAGGGAAGCAGATGACGAGTAGTTCTTTGAATTCCGGCGAGCGTCGATCCGAAGGGGGAGGTCTTCGCCGATCCCAATTGCGGCCTTCTTATTTGCGCGATACACGCTGTGTCGAATCGTCTCGCACCAAGGGCCGTTCGTGGAATGCGAATTCGAGATGTAGGGATGCGGGCTTCGCGGTGCGGGCCTTGCCGTAGCGTTCCTGCCCTACGACCGATGGTTAGCGCGGCCGTCCATCGCTTCCCGAAGAAACTTCGCACCCGCCTGCACCGCCGTGCGGCCATCCCCCAGTATTCGATGGAAGACATGCCAGATGTGGATCATCTCCGGCCATATCTCCAGCCGGACCGACACGTCAGCGGCGCCCGCAGTACGCGCGAGCTTCAGCGAATCGTCCAAAAGCACCTCCGACGCACCCACATGGATAAGGAGTGGAGCTATTCCGCGAAGGTCCGCGTAGATCGGCGACGCGAAGGGAGAACGCGGATCTGCTCCATTCAGATAAGCTTGCGCGAAATTGACGATTATCTCGCGTTTGACCATCGGGTCCGCGTCGGCTCGCGATACGAACGTTTCGCCCGATGCCTCCATGTCTACCCATGGCGAAATCAGCCAGCCGCACGCTGGCTGTGGAAAACCCGCCTCCTTGATCGCAACAAGGGTCGAGACGAGTAGACCCCCGCCTGCGCTGTCACCGGCGAGGGCGATATGGCGCGGTTCGAAGCCCTGTTCCAATAGGAAACGATAGGACGCGAGTGCGTCATCGACCGCAGCCGGGAATGGATTCTCGGGCGAGAGTCGATAGTCGATCGCAAGCGTTCGCGAGCCGGCCTCCCGACCGATCTCAGCGGCAAGATGACGATGGCTTAGAATCGAGCCGAACATGTAGCCGCCACCGTGCAGATAGAGAACAACACGCGCAGGGTCCGCCGCCGCGGTCCAAGTCCACTCCGCGGGAACGCCGATGGGGACCAGCACCCTCTCAACGTTCATGTCGGGATCGAGTGGGAAGCGTTCGGAATCCGAATCGACGGCGAGACGCAACGCTTCTAGATTTGTCGGAAGGGGATTGGCTGCGATCATCTTCCGCAACTCGATTAGGTCTTGGTCAGGCAAGTGCTCGCCTCCGCTGCTGATTGATAGCTTGCCAGACGCGAAACGGAGTTGCAGGCATTTCGAAGTCGGTAACGCCGATCTCCGACAGCGCATCATTGATTGCGTTCATCGCGGCCGCAATCGCTCCTACCGTTCCCGCCTCGCCGGCGCCCTTCACGCCCAGAGGATTCAACGAAGTGGGCTGCGGGCTGCTGTGCACCTCGATATCGCACACGTCCTGCGCGCGGGGCATTGCATAGTCCATGAATGATGCGGTCGTCAGTTGACCGGATGCACGCTCGTAGATTACCTGTTCCATAAGCGCCTGCCCCAAGCCTTGAACTACCCCACCATGAATCTGTCCCTTCAATGTCTTCGGATTGATAACCGTGCCGACGTCATCGACGACGACATACCTTAGAATTTGCACCACGCCGGTTTCGGGATCGATCTCCACTTCGCAAACGTGGCTCCCGTTCGGGAACGTATCCTGCTTGGGCGTGAACGTGCCCGTCTCGTAAAGACCTGGCTCAACGTCGTCCGGCAGCTTTGCTGGCTGAAAGGCGCTGCGCGCAACCTCTCCCATACTCAGGCTTCGGTCTGTGCCGATTACGGAGAAACGTCCTTCTTCGAAACGAATGTCCTGATCCGCTGCCTCAAGCAGATGTGCCGCAATCTTTCGGCCCTTCTCGAGGATCTTGTCTGCGGCCGCGCATATCGCGGCGCCACCGATCACGGTCGAGCGCGAGCCCATCGTTCCCATTCCGAATGCGACTGTATCCGTGTCACCTTCGACGACGCGAATTTCCTCCGGTTTCAGACCTAGCCGCTCGCTTAGTATTTGCCTGAAGATGGTCTCGTGACCTTGGCCCTGGTCGAGCGTCCCCATGAATAGGGTTGCCGTGCCGGACGTATCGAACCTGATCTCCGCGAATTCAAGGCCCGGCGATGCTGCCCGCTCGATCGAATTAGCGATCCCAATCCCCCGCAGAAGCCCTTTCGCCCCGGAATCCCTTCTCCGTTTCGCGAAGTCGCCCCATTCCGCAAAGGCGAGCACATCCTCCATGTTTCGCGGGAAATCCCCGCAGTCGTATCTCATCCCCAAGGATGTGACGTAGGGCATCGCTTTGCTTGGAATCAGATTCTGGCGCCGCAGCGAGGTTCGATCGAACTTCAGCTCTCGGGCGGCATCGTCAATGATCCGCTCTATGACGTAGATCGCCTCCGGTCGTCCCGCTCCGCGATAGGGCGCAGTTGCGCTCTGATTGCTGAATACTGCCGTCATATGCACATGCGCGGAGGGTATCGCATACGTACCAACCATCGTCGGCAGATTGACAAAGGTGGCCAGCAGGTTTCTGTCCGATGACAAATACGCGCCGATATTAGAGATAGTACGCACTCTGAGGCCGACAAACGAGCCGTGGTCACTTAGTGCGAGTTCGACGTCGGCGATCAGATCGCGTCCGTGTTCGTCCGCGAGTAAGCATTCGCTTCTGTCACAGGTCCATCTGACGGGACGCCCTATCTGGCGTGATGCCCAGAGCGTTAGGCGATGTTCGATATATTGCCAACCCTTGGTTCCGAAGCCGCCGCCTACGTCGCCCGTCACCACTCGGAAGTTATGCGTCGGCTTCCTGAAAATTCTACCGGCCAGAACGTCCCTCACCCGATGCGGATACTGAACGTCCGCGTAAAGCGTATATCGGTCCTCTTTGGGGTCATAGTGGCCGATTGCCCCGCGCGGCTCCATGTATTGAGCGTGGACGCGCGTTACGACGTATCGCCGTCTTACGACATGGCGCGCGGTCTCGAAAGCACGGTCCGTCTGCGCCCGGTTTCCGATCTCGAACACGTGCGACACATTGTCGGGACATTCATCCCAAACGGCGGGCGCGGACGGCGCCGTTGCGAGGTCGCTCGCCGTGACTGCGGGCATCGGCGCGTAGGTCACCTCGATCAGTTCCATGGCATCCTTGGCCTGATCCAGAGACTCGGCCACGACCATCGCGACGGGATCTCCGAC
>Ga0209131_1002203_pt1 | contig 13324 bp, 14 predicted proteins | sample GraSoi_2013_40cm_FD_185826 | JGI IMG/M metagenome (GOLD analysis project Ga0209131, IMG submission 185826) | Grasslands soil microbial communities from the Angelo Coastal Reserve, California, USA - Sample 9_17_2013_40cm (SPAdes) (version 2) | ecosystem: Environmental > Terrestrial > Soil >...
CACTTCCTCCTCGACGGTCGCTATTTCCGCGCGGTCGATGAAAAGGGCGAGCCCGTGAAACCCGAGCGCTCGGCGAAGCCCGCCAACGTTCACGTGCTGCTCTCGCGCGAGCCCGACGGCCGCGCGATGAGCTTCTTCGGCGACCTGCACCCGTCGTTCTTCGGCAACGTGGTGAAGGCGATGGGAAGCGCCAAGCAAGGCTTTCCGGTCGTCAGCCGCGTCCTCGCCGAGCGTCCGGCGCGGAACGTGGAGGATGCGCAACGCTTCCTCGCCATGCTCACCGGCGAGCTTCGCGCCACCGTCTATCGCGTCGATCGCCTCACGCCCAAGATCGTCGAGGTGATCGTTCGCGCCCCGCTCGCCGCGCGCCAGTTCCGTCCCGGGCAGTTCTATCGCCTGCAGAACTTCGAGTCCCTCGCCGCGAATCCCGAAGGCACGCGCCTGGCGATGGAAGGCCTCGCGATGACCGGAGCGTGGGTCGACGTGAAGCAGGGCCTGGTCTCGACGATCGTCCTCGAGATGGGCGGCTCGAGCGACCTGTGCGCGCTGTTGAAGCCCGGCGAGCCGGTGATCCTGATGGGTCCCACGGGCACGGCGACCGAAACGCCCCCGAATGAAACCGTCGTGCTCGTGGGCGGCGGGCTCGGCAACGCGGTGCAGTTCTCGATCGGCGCCGCGCTGCGCGCCGCGGGTTCTCGCGTCCTTTATTTTGCCGGGTACAAGAAGATGATCGACCGCTACAAGGTCGCCGAAATCGAAGCCGCGGCCGACGAAGTGGTGTGGTGCTGCGACGAGCCGCCCGGATTTCCCGCCACCAGAGCGCACGACAAGTCCTTCGTCGGCAACATCGTCGAGGCGATGGCGGCGCACGCCTCCGGCAGCCTCGGCAAGCCGTTCATCCGGATGCAGGAAGCGAACCGGCTGGTAGCGATCGGCTCCGACGGCATGATGGGTGCCGTTGCGCGCGCGCGCCACGGAATCCTCGCGCCCTACCTCTCGAAATCCCACGTCGGGATCGCATCGATCAACTCGCCGATGCAATGCATGATGAAGGAGATCTGCGCGCAGTGCCTGCAGCCGCACATCGATCCGGCGACCGGAAAAGTCACCTACGTGTTCTCGTGCTTCAACCAGGACCAGCCGCTCGACGTGGTCGACTTCCGCGGGCTGCGCGAACGGCTCAAGCAGAACTCGCTTCAGGAGAAGCTCACCGCGCAGTGGGTCGATCGCTCGCTCGTGATCGAGGGCGCGCGGCCGCGGGTCACCGGTGACTGACTACGATCCCGAAGCGGCGATCAAGCGCAAGCTCGACGATGTGGTCGGAAGGGAATTCGACCCGATCGACTCCCGGATCGCGCTGCGCAAGCGCCTGGTCAAATGGTTCGCGGGCGCGATCTTCGCGATTGCCGCAGTCTCGCTCGTCGTCTACATCATCGAGTCGCACCGCCTGCCGAAGGAACTCCCCCCGCAGAAGGCGAAACCGGTCGTGATCGAGATCGTGCCCTCACCGCCCCGATAGCCCTCGATTGGGAAACAGCACGGATGCCTGCCAAACAAAGAAAATGCGCGACGGCGATATCGCACCCACGTTGCCCGTGGAGTCGATGATCCTCGCTTGAAGGACGTGCTGCCCGCGAGGGATCCCTGACAGCGCAAACTCGAGAGTCGCTCCGGGCGGCGCGGCCGGCTCGCCATCGACGAGCAGCTCGACCTGGTCGCCCTTCGCAAGCGCCGGCGTTACGGTCGCCCGCACCGTCACATCGCCGCTGTCGCTGAAAATGGTGGCCTCGTCGGCCGGATCGACGATGTCGATGTCGTATTTCGGTACTCCCTGTGCGGAGACCCCGAGGGCCGCCGCTACCATGACGGCAGCGGCGGCATTGCGTAAGAACATGCGCATGATGGCCTCGGTAGACGCTATTTGCCGGCGACCACGTGCTCGGAGGGCGTGTAGCTTTGCGCCGTTCCGTCGGTCAGCGGCAGTTGATGCTCGAAGATCTCGAACTGAGCCGTTTCCGTGGACGGGGCCTTGGCCGCCACGGATGTCACGGGGACGGGAAACGGCGTCGGCAGGCTTCCGGGTCCGCGCGCGAGCTCCGCCGTGAGCCACTTGGTTTCAGCGGCCTGATAGGGAGTCGCGGGCTTCATGCTTCTCGCCGTCGGCACCACGTTGAACGGCGCCGTGTAGCCGTCGGTCAGCATCCTTTGTTGCTCGAAAAACGCGCTTTGATCCGCGGCTTGGGAGTTGAGCGCAGTGGCGGCGGCGGACATCGCGACCGCCATGAGAATCGTCTTCGTCAGCGTGTTCATGGTTCGTTCCTCATCATGTGTCCGTCGGATTGACGTGACGCCATTACGAGCCGCCGGAGTCTCAGGAAGGTTTCATCTCCGCCGCGTTGCGTTTCCGACGAAACCTTGAACGGACCTCAGTAAACGGTATCGACGTTGACGCTGAAGACGTAACCGTTGCCCCGCTCGGTGCGGATGTACCTGGGCTTCGCCGGATCGGATTCGATCTTCCGGCGCAGCCGCATGATCTGCAGATCCACCGCGCGGTTGTAGACTTCGTCGTTATGCAGGCGCGAGAGATCGAGGAGCTGGTCCCGGCTGAGGATGCGGTGCGGAGCCCCGAGAAGCACCACGAGGAGGCTGAACTCACCCTTGCTGAGCACGGTGACGTTGGCGTCCGGGGCCGTGAGCCGGCGAGTGTTGAGGTTCAGCTCCCAGCCGTCGAACCGATAGGCGCGGATCCCCTCCGGGCGCCCCTGGCGCACTTCGGCATGGCGGCGGCGCAGCACGGTGCGAATGCGCGCCAGCAGCTCGCGCGGGCTGAAGGGCTTGGTGATGTAGTCGTCCGCGCCGAGCTCCAGGCCCATCACGCGATCGGCCTCGTCGCTGCGTCCGGTGAGCATGATGATCGGAATCGTGGATTCGTCGCGCAGCTTGCGGGCGAGGTTCATGCCGTCCTCGGTACGAAGCTTGAGGTCCAGCACGATGAGGTCGACCACCTCGGCGGCGAGCACCTCGCCCATCGCGCGCCCATCGGCGACGGCGGTCACGCGAAGATCGTTCTTCACGAGGTAGTCCGCGATCATCTCGCGGATCAACGGGTCGTCGTCCACCGCGAGCACGTGCGGTTCGAGGGCCTGATGATCCGAAGCTTGTGCGTTCACGTCGGTATCTTCTCTCATGGTGCCCAGCGTAGCGGCACCGCGGCCGCACTGTTTCATACGAAACGATGAGGCTTTCGATGCCCCCATCATACGACCATGGAAGAAACCAAACGAGTCCTCGTCATCGAGGACGACCCCATCCTGCGCGAGCTGCTGGCCGAATGGCTGCTGGCCGCCGGCTACGGCGTGGGCGTGGCTGCGGAAGGCGGGGCCGGGCTTGCGGATGCGCGAGCCCATCGCCCGGCGCTGGTGGTGACCGATATCCACATGCCCGGAACCGGGGGTGCGGCGGTGATTTCGGAGGTCGGCCGCATCTATCCGGGGATCCCGATCATCGCCATCTCCGCGCATTTCCGGTCGAATCGCTGGTTCACGCCGGAGGAGGCGATCGCGCTCGGTGCGGCGCGCGCCCTTGCCAAGCCTTTCAACCGCAGGGACATGGTGGGCGCGGTCGTGGAGCTCATCGGGCCGCCGGCCGCCTGAACGCCCATCGCGCATGACGCAGCGCAGCGCGCTCTTCGTCTTCGGTGCCCTGCTGGTCGGCATCAACGTGCTGTCCGCGATATGGGACATCCGCAACGAGCGTGCCCTCGTCGAGCGCAACGCGTTGCGTGACTTCAACAACCTCACCGCGCTCCTCGCCGACCAGACCGCGCGCTCGCTCGAAGCGACCGACCTGCTGCTGCGCGCGGCGGCGAACAACATCTCGGAGACCGGCGTCGGCGATCCCGCGGCGCGCACCCTGCGCCTGAAGGATCGCGTCTCCGGCATCCCCCAGATCCGCGCGGTCCTGCTGCTCGACCGCGACGGGCGCATCGTCCTAAGCACGGACGAGCGCTCCGAGATCGGCGCCGATTTTTCCGATCGCTCCTATTTCACGCAGCAGCGCGACGCGACGGTCAGGGGCCGTGTCGTGAGCGACCCGTTCCCCGGCCGCATCACCCATCGCTGGGCGTTCGGGGTTTCCGAGCCCATCACGGACAAGAGCGGCCGCTTCGCGGGCGTCCTAGCGGCGATCATCGACATCGAATACTTCGATCGGCTCTATCGCTCGCTCGATTTGGGAGAGGGCGGTTTCGTGGCGCTGCTGACCCGCAAGGGCGTTCTCGTGACGCGCGTGCCGCCTCCGCGCGAGAGCCTGTACGGCGCGCGGCTTCCCGACACGGGTGGCGTGCGGGATGCCATCGAACGCGAGGGCCGCCTATCGGGTTGGTCCACGAGCTTGATTGAAGTGCAGCCGACGCAGGTACTCCTTTCGGCTGCACCGGTCCCCGATGCGCCCCTCGTTGTGGCCGTCGGGGCGCCCGAGCGCACGGTGCTCGCACCTTGGCGCACGGAAGCCATACGGGTCATCGTGCGCACGCTGCTCACATCCGCCGTGATGCTGGCGCTCGTAGCGCTCGCGGCGCGCGAGCTCATGCGGCGCGCCCTTGCCGACGGCCGTGTGCAGGAAGGCCGCAGGCTCGCGGCGGCCGAGCAGGAACGGTTGCAGAAAAGGCTGCGCCAGGCGGAAAAGATGGAGGCCGTGGGACGCCTGGCAGGCGGCATCGCGCACGATTTCAACAACGTCCTGGGAGGAATCCTCGGCTACGGCGAGATGCTGCTGGAAAGCGCGGCGCAGGACTCGCCGGAGCAGCGCTATGCACGCAACCTGCTGATCGCCGCCAACCGCGCGCGCGACCTGGTCGACCAGATCCTCACCTACAGCCGCACGCAGCGAGTGGCCCGCGGCCCCGTCGATTTCGGACGCAGCGTCCTGGAAACCGTCGAAGTCATCCGCGGCTCGCTTCCCGAGGGCGTCACTCTCGACCTGTCACTCCCGAAGGAGCCTTTGGTCGTGCTCGGCGACCCGACGCAGCTGCACCAGGTCGTGATGAACCTCTGCACCAACGCCATCCACGCCATGGCGGGCGAAGGAACGCTCGCGATTTCACTGCAAGCGGTCGAACTGGAGCATGAGGACACTTTTGCCGACGACACGCTGCCGCCGGGAGGCTACGTCGAGCTCGTGGTGACCGACACTGGCGCCGGAATGGACGCCGCCACGCTCGCGCGCATCTTCGAGCCCTTCTTCACTACCAAGGAGGTGGGCCGCGGAACGGGACTGGGCCTGTCCCTCGTATACGGAATCGTCGCCGATTCCGGCGGCGCCACGCGCGTGACGAGCGAGCCGGGCCGAGGCAGCACCTTCGAAGTCTACTTGCCCCGGGTGGACGCGGAGCACGCGGCCGTCGAGCTGCCAGAGCAGCCGATCGAGCGCGGGCACGGCGAGCGCGTATTGCTCGTCGACGACGAGAAGCCTTTGCTCATCATGACGGCGGAGCAGCTCACCCGACTCGGGTACGATCCGGCGCCGTTCTCCGATCCCCACTCCGCGCTGGCCTCGCTCGAGTCGATGCCCTCGGCGTATGACCTGGTGCTCACCGACGAGATGATGCCCGGGCTGAACGGTACTGCGCTCGCGCAAGCCGTCCGCCGGGCGCGCCCCACCCTGCCGGTCATCCTGATCAGCGGCCACACCAGCCCGATGCTCACGCAGATGGCGCTAGCCGCGGGTGTGAGAGAAGTCTTGAAGAAGCCCGTCCAGTCACGCGAGCTTGCCGCGGCCCTCGCCCGCGCCCTTGCCGCTTAGTTTCACCGGAAATCCGCAATGCACGCTGTGAAGCCGGATCGCCATGGCCGAGAGCGAAACTGCATCGACCCAATACGGGAGATCTCGATGAAGCGGTCCCTTGTCGCATGCGCGGTGGCGTGCGCCCTCGCATTTCCTCCAGTTGCCGTTGCGCAAGCTCCGGCTGCGCCGGCCCAGGCTCGGCTCGAACAGATGCTGGCACCCATCGCGCTCTATCCGGACGCGCTGCTGAGCCAGATGCTGATGGCATCGACATACCCCGGGCAAGTGGCGCAGGCGACCCACCGGTGCGCGCTGCCCCGTGGCTTTGTAGCCGCGCCGCTTCAGAACGAGATCGGCGCGCAACCCTTGGATGGAAGCGTGAAGTCGCTGTGCGCCTTCCCCGCCATTCTCGACCGCATGACGCAAGGCGCCGCATGGACTCAATCGCTTGGCCAGGCCTTCACGGCGCAGCAGCAACAGGTCCTGGACACGATCCAGTCGTTGCGCAGGCAAGCTCGCGCGACAGGACATCTGCGCAGCAACGCGCGGATGACGATTTCCACCGTGGGCAATTTCATCGATCTGCAGCCGGCGAATCCGCGCGTGCTTTACGTGCCCACGTACGACCCCTCCTTCGTCTATGGCCGTTGGCGGTGGCCCGATCTCCCGCCGTATTTCCCGGCCCATTGGAGCGCGGGCGTGGCCTTCGTGGATGGTTTCTACTGGGGTGCCGGCGTCACGGTGGAACCGGGCAGGTTTTGGGGAGGCTTCGATTGGGCGCATCACGTTGCCCGAGTCAGCCTCTAGATCAACTGGGTCCTCCTACTTGGCGCCGCCCATGCGGACGTATTCGTTCTGCTTCTGCGCGCGGGCCGCAAGTGCTTTTTCGAAGCGGACCTTGTCGCCCTTGAACGAGCTGTCGTGATAGAGCTGCGTTTCTTCCTTGCCGGCGAAGGACTTGACCGCGTTCTGCGGAGTCTCGTGACAGGCGCCGACCAGGAGCACCGTGGCCGCCGCGATGAAGATTCGCTTGAGTTCGATCGTTTCCATTTGAGCCTCCAAATTGATGGAGAGAATCCTCACCCCGTTCGCGCAGTTCCGTTTCAATGGAAATCAGGATGGCGCTTCGGGTATCAGCGGAAACACACTCCGGCGATCGTGGCGTCCAATGAACCCCATGAGCCACGACTCGCTCGCACTGCTGCTGTCCCGGATCCAGTTCGCCTTCACGATCTCGGTCCACATCATTTTTCCCGCCTTCACCATCGGGCTCGCGGCGTGGCTCGCATTGCTCGAGGCGCTGCACTTGAAAACCGGGCGGGCCGTCTATCGCCGGCTATTCGATTTCTGGCTGCGCATCTTCGCGGTCGCATTCGGGCTCGGCGTCGTCTCGGGGATCGTCTTGTCCTTCGAGTTCGGCACCAACTGGAGCGAGCTCTCGCGCCGCGCCGGATCGATCCAGGGACCGCTGCTCGCCTACGAGAGCTTCACCGCCTTCGCCCTCGAAGCGAGCTTCTTCGGCGTGCTGCTCTTCGGCCGCGAGCGCGTGCCGCGCTGGTTCTACCTCCTCGCTTGCCTGATGGTGATGCTGGGCACCACGCTGTCGGCGTTCTGGATCATGGTCAGCAACACCTGGATGCAGGCGCCGGTGGGGATCCACATGGGAGCGGACGGCATGTTCGTGCCCGACGACTGGATGGCGATCGTCTTCAGTCCCGTCGTATGGGTGCGGTTCCCGCACATGCTGCTCGCGGCCTACGTGACCTGCGCCTTCTGCGTCGCCGCCACCGGCGCGTGGTACCTGTTGCGGGGCCGCCTTCGCATCGAAGCGCGCACCATGATCCGCATGGGCCTCGGTCTCGCGGCGGTGCTGGTGCCGCTGCAGATCGTCTTCGGACACCTGGCGGGCACATACGTCCACGATCGCCAGCCCGTCAAGTTCGCCGCGATCGAAGGGCGCTGGCATACCGAGCAGCCCGCGGCCGAAGTCCTCATCGGCTGGCCGCAGGCGAAAGCCGAACACAATCTCTACGAGATCAAGGTGCCGGTCCTCGGAAGCATCATCGGATCCATGAGCACCACCAGCCGCGAGGTGGGCCTCACCGATTTCCCCGTCGACCTGCGTCCGCCGGTTCTGATCCCGTTCCTCACCTTCCGGATCATGGTGGGCTGCGGGCTCGTCATGCTGGGGCTGGCATGGGCCGGCTCGTGGCTGATGTGGCGCGATCGGCTCGAGGCACACCGCGGCCTGCTGTGGGCGATATTCCTCTCGTTCCCGATCGGCTTCATCGCAACGCTCACGGGCTGGTTCACCGCCGAGGTCGGGCGCCAACCCTGGGTCGTCTACGGCATGCTGCGCACGGCCGACGCCGCCACTCCCTTTCTCGCTCCCGGCGACGTCGCAACCTCATTGGCCGTGTTCGCGGCGATCTATACACTCATCTTCGTGGCAGGCACGGTCTACATTTACCGCATGCTTCGGCAAGGGCCGCCGCCCCCATGATGACGCTCGCGAACTTCTGGGCGGCCGTTCTCGCACTCGCCATCCTGCTGTACGTCGTGCTCGACGGCTTCGACCTCGGGGTCGGCATCCTCTTCGGCTTCACGCGCGACGAAGCGCAGCGCCGCCACATGCTGGCCACGATCTCGCCGATCTGGGATGGGAACGAGACGTGGCTGGTTCTCTCGGTCGCGGCGCTGTTCGCCGCCTTCCCCGTCGTCTACGCGCTCCTGCTGTCGGCTTTCTACCTGCCGTTCTCTCTCATGCTGGCAGCCCTGATCCTGCGCGGGGTCGCGTTCGAATACCGCCACAAAGCCGGGGCGCGCATGCGCGGAGTGTGGGACCTGGGCTTCGCGGCAGGCTCGGTCGTGGCCACGTTCATGCAGGGCAGCGTAGTGGGTGCGCTGGTGAGCGGCCTGCCGGTCGGAATCGACGCTCGCTACGCCGGAAGCGGCGTGCTCGACTGGATTTCTCCCTTCGCCGCACTGTGTGGTGTCGGTCTGTGCCTCGGCGACGCGTTGCTCGGCGCGGCGTGGCTCATCCTCAAGAGCGAAGGTGAATTGCGCGAGCGGTGCTATCGCCTCCTGCCCTGGCTGCTCGCCGCAGTGCTCGCATTCCTCGCCTTCGCCTTCGCGGCCGCGCTCGCGATCGACCTGCGCGTCATGCACCGCTGGATCGAGCGGCCCTGGCTCGTGGCATTTCCGGCCCTCGGACTGCTCGCGGTCGCCGCAATGCTGCTCGGCATTCGCCACCGGCGCGACGCCGGGCCCTTCGCCGCCGCAACTGTCATCTTCGGCGCCGCATTCGCCACGCTCGCGGTTTCCTTCCTGCCGTACATGGTGCCGTTCTCGATCACCATCACTCAAGCCGCCGCGCCGCAAAGCAGCCTCTCATTCATCTTCTGGGGCGCGGGCGCGGTCGTGCTGCCGCTGATCCTCGTGTACACCATCACTGTCTATGCCGTGTTCAAGGGCAAGGTCCGCCCTGGCGCTGAATACCATTGAACTCCCTGTCCTTCTTTCTGCACTGGTTGTCCGATCCTCGGCAGGTTGGGGCGGTGGCGCCGTCCGGCCAGGCCTTGGCTGCCGCGATCACAGCGGAGATTGCGCCTGAAAGCGCCCCCGTGATCGAACTGGGTCCGGGAAGCGGGGCGTTCACGCGGGCGCTCATCGATCGCGGCATTCCACAGCACCGGCTTGCGCTGATCGAACAGAGCCCGAGATTCGCGCTCGCGTTGAGAGAGCGTTTTCCCGATGCGCGCGTGTTGTGCGCGGACGCCGCCGCGCTGGATTGCATCGACGTTTTCTCGGGAGAGGATGCTGGTGCGGTGGTGAGCGGGTTGCCGCTTCTGCTGATGTCCCCCGACAAGGTCAGTGCAATCCTGGCGAGCGCATTCAAGCAGCTTCGGCCGGGCGCAGCCTTCTACCAGTTCACTTATGGATCGCGCTCGCCCGTGCCGCGCCCGATCCTCGAGCGCCTGGGACTGACTGCGACGCGCATCGGAAGGACGCTCGCCAATATGCCGCCCGCGGCGGTCTATCGATTAAGCGCCGGCTAACTTCCTCGAAGTGCCGGCTATCCCGCGACCATTTCAGACGAAACGGATCGGGTCGTGAAGGAAACGCATCCCACATGAGACCCGGCGATGCTGTGCTCATGAATCATCGACCTGGGAGTCTCCTCATGGCATTCGACATTTCCCCGAACCGCGGCGCCGGCAAGCAACGCACAGCGCCAACGCAGTCGTTCAATGGCGTGGCCGAGATGCGCATCGCGCTCGCGCGGAAGGCTCGCGCGGAGATTGTGGTGGCGTTGAACCAGATCCTCGCCGACGCGATGACGCTGCGAGACCTCTACAAGAAGCACCACTGGCAGGCCTCCGGACCGACGTTCTACGAGCTGCACCTGCTTTTCGACAAGCACCACGACGAGCAGGAAGAGCTGGTCGACGCGATCGCGGAACGCATCCAGACCCTCGGCGGCGTTTCGATCGCGATGGCCGCGGACGTCGCGGAGATGACCACGCTCGAACGCCCGCCGCGGGAACGCGAGGAAACGGCGCGGCAGCTCGCGCGCCTGGTCGACGCACACGAGCGCGTCCTCCACGGCGTGCGCGCGGCGGCGCGGCGTGCCTCCGAGCTTGGCGACGACGGCACCAACGACCTCCTGGTGAGCGATGTGATTCGCACCAACGAGAAGCAGGCGTGGTTTGTCTGGGAACACCTCCAACAAGGCGAGGGGCAATAGGGGCCATGGAAACGATTCGCATCGGAACCTCCGGACTTACGGCATCGCGCATCGCCCTGGGCACCTGGGCCATCGGCGGCTGGATGTGGGGCGGCAACACCGACCTCGACGAGTCCATTCGCACCATCCGCTCGGCCATCGAGCGCGGCATCACGCTGATCGATACCGCGCCGGTCTATGGGTTCGGGCGCTCCGAAGAGATCGTCGGCATGGCGCTCTCGGGGGGGCTACGCGAGCGCGCCGTCATTGCGACCAAGGTCGGGCTCGAGTGGCGAGACGGCAAGGTGTGGCGAAACTCTTCGCCCGCGCGCATCCGCATGGAGGTCGAGGAGTCGTTGCGGCGCTTGCGTACCGACTACATCGACCTCTACCAGGTGCATTGGCCCGATCCGCTGGTTCCCATCCAGGAGACTGCCGGTGCGCTCGCGCGATTACTGAAGGAAGGAAAGATCCGCGCGATCGGCGTGTCCAACTACTCCCCGGCGCAGATGGATGAATTCCGCGAGGCCGCTCCCATCCACTCGGTGCAGCCGCCCTACAACCTCTTCGAGCGCGCGGCCGAAAAAGGCGTCCTTCCGTACGCAGCGCGCCACGACATGACCGTCCTGTGCTACGGAGCGCTCTGCCGCGGCCTTCTCACCGGGACGATCACCTCCGCGACCCAGTTCAAGGGCGACGACCTGCGGCGCGACGATCCCAAGTTCCGCGAGCCGCGGTTTTCGCAGTATCTGGCCGCCGTTGCGTCGCTCAACGGTTACGCACGCGAGCGCTACGGCTTGCCGGTGCTCGCCCTCGCCGTGCGATGGGTGCTCGACCAGGGCGACACCATTGCGCTCTGGGGCGCTCGCCGCCCAGAGCAGCTCGACCCGGCACAGGACGCAATGGGTTGGGAGCTCGATGACCGCGCGATGCGGCGCATCGACAAGATTCTCCTGCAGGCCGTGAAGGATCCGGTCGGTCCCGAATTCATGGCTCCCCCCTCGCGCGACGACTCGGCCCGCGCAGCTGCGCGGGCCGCCTAAGGAAATCGACATGAAAATCGGCGTAGCGGGGACGGGGCGGATGGGTACGGCGATCGTGCGACGGCTGATCGAGGCCGGGCATGACGTCGCCGTCTGGAATCGCACGGTTGAGAACGCAGGCGACGCACGCGAGGCGGGCGCGAGATGGATCGCGACGCTCGACGAGCTCGCCAATGATTCGGAGGTGGTGATTTCCTTCCTTCTCGACAACGCTGCGGTCGAGCGGGTCTACCTCGGCCCCAACGGGCTCCTCACCGGCCGCGTGGAAGAACGTCTCTTCATCGACATGAGCACCGTGAGCCCGGACGCTCACGCGCGGATAGCGCCGGCGATGGCATCCCGCAACTCCGGCTTCATCGAGTGTCCCGTAAGCGGCTCGACAGCCTCCGCGCAGTCCGGGACGTTGGTCGGCTTCGCGGGCGGCGAAGCCCGCGATTTCGCGCGCGCGCAGGCGTTGCTGGCGCAGCTCTGCCGCCGGGTCGAGCATGTCGGGCCGCTCGGCGCCGGAGCCCGGATGAAGCTTGCGGCCAACCTTCTATTGACCGTTTTCTGGCAAGCGCTCGGAGAGTCCTTGCTTCTGGCCGATCCCGCCGATGTGGCGCGCGCCATCGACCTTCTCGCGGATTCGAATATCGGTGCGGGAATCCTGCGAGCCAGGGCGCCGCAGATCGTCGCAGCCTTGAAGGGACGCACTACTGACGCAGCCGCCTTCGACGTCGACACGATGCGCAAGGACTTGCGCTACATGGCCGAGGAGGCCACCGCTCACGGAGACACGCTTCCGCTGGCGAGCCGCACGCTCGAGTGCTTCGACCGCGCCTCGCGCGAAGGTAGCGGCGGCGTGGACAGCGTGGCGTATCCCGCTTACTGGATCGCACAGCAGCTCGGACATGAGATGAGCCGGAGCTCGAGATGATGATCGACTTGATCCATGCGGGCCCGCCGATGGCCACCGCCTTCCTGGCTTCCTCGGTGGAAGCGGTCGAGGCCGCGACGGTCGTGCTCGCCGCCGGCGTTGTGCGCGGTTGGCGCTCGTCGCTTTCCGGCGCGGCGGCGGCCCTGGCCGCGCTCGCCGTCATCGTGGCCGTGTTTGGCCGCGCGATCGCCGCGATTCCCATTGCAACCCTCCAGGTCGTCGTGGGAGCACTGCTGCTGCTGTTCGGCATCCGCTGGCTGCGCAAGGCGATGCTTCGCAGCGCGGGCGTGATCGATCTTCGCGACGAAGACGCGCTCTACGCCAAGGAGCACCAGGCGCTGGTCGCCGCCGGCGGCGCGGCCAGAAAACGATGGGACACGATCGCGGCCCTCACCTCGTTCAAGGCGGTGTTGCTCGAAGGCGTCGAAGTGATCGGCCGGAAACATGCTGGTCCCCGCCACACTCGGCGCGATCGCTGCCTGCGTCGCAGTCGCCGTCGCCGCGGCATTGCTCAACCGTCCGCTGTCACGCGTTCCGGAGAACGCGCTCAAGTTCGCCGTCGGCGTGATGGTCTCGGCGTTCGGGCTCTTCTGGTTCGGCGAAGGCATCGGAATCCATTGGCCGTACGGCGACGCGGCGATTCTCGCGCTCATGGCGGTGTTGCTCGCGGCCGCCTCGATCGGCATACGGACGGCTCGGCGGGTGGCTTCCGCATGAGACGCGCCCTCGACCTGTTTCGCGAAATCGCCGGGCTCTTCTTCGACGACGGCAGCCTCGCGATCGCCGTGCTCGTGATCCTTGCCGTCGCGGCGATCCTGCTCGGCAATTCCTGGTTCGACGGGCCGGAAGCGA
>Ga0209131_1002204_pt1 | contig 13323 bp, 11 predicted proteins | sample GraSoi_2013_40cm_FD_185826 | JGI IMG/M metagenome (GOLD analysis project Ga0209131, IMG submission 185826) | Grasslands soil microbial communities from the Angelo Coastal Reserve, California, USA - Sample 9_17_2013_40cm (SPAdes) (version 2) | ecosystem: Environmental > Terrestrial > Soil >...
CTGGAACACGAGGCTCACGTAGCCCGCCGGCCCGTAGAGCACGTACCAGCCCAACGCGAGCACCAGCTGCGAGATGTAGATCGGGCCGAGCATCGCGCCCTCGAGCCACGCGCGGCCGGGAACGTCGAAGCGCGCGAGGGCGATCGCCGAGCACACGCCGACCACGGTGGCCACGATCGTCGCCACGCAGGCGAGCCCCAGCGAGTTGAGCAGCGCCTCGCGAAACTCGAGGTTCGAGACGAGGTTGAAGTAGCCGTCGAGCGTCCAGCTGCGCGTCGGCTCGTAGAGCGGCGCGCTCTGCAGCGACTGGAACGCGATGACGACGATCGGCGCCGACACCAGCAGCAGCGTGAAGACGAATATGCCCGCCTGGATGGCCGCGGCGCGGTCGGGAGGCGTTCTCTCAGGCCTCGACGCGGCCACTGTCCCTCCGCTCGCGATGGCGGAAACGCCGTTCACCGTGGCATCTCCCTACGGCTTCGCGAACCGGTAGGTGGCGCGCCATCGGTCGGTGAAGCTCTTCATGTCCGCCACCATCCTCTCGTCGTACTTGATGAGGATCACGTTCTTCTCGCCCACGCGCTCCTTGATCGCGTCGAAGGTGAGGAACGGCACCTCTTCCTTTTTCACGTCGGGGCGATAGGGCGTCATGCCGCCGCGCGCGGCGGCGAGCTGGCCCTCGCGCGAGACCACGAAATCGAGGAAGAGCTGCGCCGAATTCTTGTTCTGCGACTTCTTCGTGATGCCGATGCCGCGCATCATCACCGGGGTGCCGTCCTCGATCAGGTTCCAGCCGAGGACCGGGCTCGACTTCATGTCGCGCATGCTGTTGTAGAACGTGAGGGGCGACGAGAAGTAGATCGTCGTGTACTCGCCCGCGGCCACCTTCTCCACCATCGACGCGCCGCCGCCTTCCGGGCGGGTGAGGGGACCCAGCTCCTTGAACATCTGCCACGCCTCGGCGCCGCGCTCCTTGGCGTAGGTCCAATGGATCGCGTAGGCGAACGGGTGGCGCAACGCGTCGTAAGTCGTCATGCGGTTGGCGAAGTCCTTCGGATAGCTCTTCACCAGCGCGCGCAGTTGCGCCATCGACTTGGGCTGGCGCTCCGGCGGCAACACCAGCTTGTTGTAGACGATCACCATCGGGTCGGTGGAAAGGGTGTACAGCCCGGGGAAGGGCTTGCTCCACTCCGGCAGGGCCTGCGAGCCCTCCGCCACGTAAGGCTCGAGCTCGCCACGCTTGACGAACCGGATCCACACGGTGGGAGACGCGGCGGCGATCAGGTCCGCGCTGCGGTGGCCGGTGGAGCTCTCGGTGAGATAACGCTCGAAGGCGGGCGCGGGTCCGAGGTCGAGCGTCTCGACCTTGATCCACGGATATTTCTTGTTGAAGTCGGCGACGATGGGCGCGAAGTTATCCGCCGCGACGTTGCCGTAGATCACCAAGCCCTTTTCCTTGCGCGATTTCTCGACCGCGTCCGGGGCCGCGGCCGGCGCCGGCGCGCAAGCGAGCAACAAGATCCACGCGACTGCCCTCGCCATTGATGGAATCCGCTCGTTCATTGCCCTTGTCTCCGGGAGTGGCACATCGTGCGCGAACCGCACGATGGAAAGACAGTAGCCAATTTATGTTACCGCTGTCAAGACCAAATGGCGGCTGATGATGGCCCGTCTTCGGGGTGCCAAAATCTCTATAACTAGTTGATGTATATTACATTATTATGGTATTTGCGAAATCAAAGCGAGCCCGGCCCGCATAGAAATTTGTGAAAATAGCTTGTTATTCACCAGGCTCCCATCCTAGAATTGGCTACTATCTTTGACCGAAGGCAGGTCGATGCGCGAAGCAATGTCCGGGTACCACGTGGGGAAAACCCCCAGCTTCGCTTGCCTGGCGGACCAGAGGTTTTCGTATTGCCTCTACGTTCCCTCGGCCTATGACGAGCGCGCGACCGCGGCACGCGTGCTCGTGGTGATCCACGACACGCAGCGCAACAATCAATCGCTGCGCGACGCCTTCGTGGACTATGCCGAGGAGTCGAACACGTTGGTGGTCGCGCCGCTCTTTCCCGCCGGCATCGCGGTGGCGAGCGATCTCGACAACTACAAGTACCTGCGCTTCCGCGACATCCGCTTCGACGAGCTCCTGCTCGACATGACGGGCGAAATCGCCCGCCGCTACGGAGTCGATGACGCGCGCTTCTCGCTCTTCGGTTTTTCCGGCGGCGCGCATTTCGCGCATCGCTTCGCCTACGTACGGCCGGAACGGCTGCGTGCAGTCGTGGCCGCCTCGCCGGGGTCGGTCACGCTCCCGTCCGAGGAATACCGCTGGTGGCCGGGGATCGAAGACTTCGAGGCGATATTCGGCAAGCCCCTGCCGTGGGAGGGCCTGCGCATGGTGCCGCTGCATCTCGTGGTCGGCAGCGACGACACCAATCCGCGCGGCATCGTGCAGTCGAAAGAGAACCCGAACTGGGTCGAAGGCGCCGCCGCGGCCGGTGCCAACCGCGTCGAGAGGCTGCGCACGCTGCACGCGCAGCTCAAGCAGCGCGGCGCGCGTGTGACGCTGGAGGAGCTCGAAGGCGTGGGCCACGAGCTCGAGCCCGTTGTAGCTGCCGCGGTACGCTACTTCCGCGGCCTGGCCGAAGAAGGCGTCGCCCGCGTGGGCTAGACGAGGCTCGCCTTGGCGCCCTGCCGCAGCATGCCGGCGTCGCTACCCACTGTGGCGAGGCGCACTCCACGCCCGAAGCATTCCGCGGCGCTCTCGCCGGGCACGAGCGCGGTTCCGACCGGCACTCCCGTGGCAAGCGCCGCATGCTGCGCCCTGGCGAGCAAGGCCGCCACTTCGGGATGGTTCCATTCGCCCATGCGCCCGATGCTGCCGGTGAGATCGAGCGGGCCCAGGAAGAGCATGCCGATTCCGTCGATCTTCGCGATCGCCGCAATCGCCTCCACCCCCTTCATGCTCTCGATCATCGCCACCAGCAATAGGCTCGCTTCCGCGTCGCGGAATTGGGCGGAGCGCTCGCCCCACGCCGCCGCGCGCGACACGGTGAAGTGGGCTCCGCGGCGACCGCGCGGCGGATAGCGGCACGCGGCGATGAAATCGCGCGCCGCGGCGGCGCTCTCCACCGTGGGAAGCAGCAAACCCTCGACGCCGCAATCGAGCAGCAGCTTGATGGCGCGCACGTCAGGGCCGCTGACGCGGGCCAGGATCGTGGCGTCGCCCGCGGCGCGGATGGCGCGCATCTGGTGGATGGTGGTTTCGATTCCGCCCCGGCGAATGCTCGTGGTCGATGATGAGCGCGTCGAAATCGAGGTGGGCGAGCACCTCGGCGGTCTCGGGGCTGCCCATGAAGAGCCAGGCGCCGCGGCTCGGCCTGCCCGCGCGCAAAGCGGCGAGGAGCCGGCTCACGCGTGCGCCAACGCCTGGTGCAGGTCCGCGATGAGATCTTCCACGTCCTCGATGCCGGTCGAGTAGCGCACCAACCCCTCGGGAATGCCCGCGGCACGGCGCTCCTCTTCAGTGCACTCGACGTGGCTCGTGACTACAGGAGGCCCCACTACGGTCTCGACGCATCCGAGGTTCGCCGCGCGGTGGGCGAAGCGCAGTCGCGGCAGGAATTCGCGGATGGCATCGAGACCCCCGCGTACGCTGAAGCTCAGCACGCCCCCATAGCCGCGCATCTGCCTGGCAGCGATCGCGTGGTGCTCGTGGCTTTCGAGGCCGGGGTAATTCACGCGCTCGATCGCGGGGTGGCGCTCCAGCCAGCGGGCGATCGCGAGCGCGCTCGCATTCTGCCGCTGCACGCGCAGCGCGAGGGTCTTCATGCCGCGCAGCAGGTTGTATGCGTCGAAGGGCGAGAGGCTCGCGCCGTTGATCTCGCGGAAATGATGCATCGGCCCCACGAATTCGGGATTGCCGCATGCGACGCCACCCAATGCATCCGCATGGCCTCCGAGGAACTTGGTCGCGCTGTGCACGACGAGATCCGCGCCGAGATGCAGCGGGTTCTGATTGATGGGCGTGGCGAACGTGTTGTCCACGACCACGATCGCGCCGGCGGCGTGCGCTGCCCGCGCGAGGCGCTCGATGTCCACCACTTTCACGGTCGGATTGGTGGGCGATTCGAGGTAGAGCATCCGGCATCCGCGCGCGACCTCGGCCTCGATCGCGGCATGGTCGTGCGTCTCGCAAAGCTGGGCGGCGATCCCGAAGGCCGGCAGGAATTCGCCGAAGAGCTTGTGGGTGCCGCCGTAGCTGTCCTTGATGGAAACCACGCGGTCGCCGGGGCGCAGGAAGGTGAAGAACGCCGCGCTGATCGCCGCCATGCCGGTGGAAAAGCTGGTCGCGGCGCGCGCGCCTTCGAGCGCCGCCACCTTCTCCTCGAACGCGCGCACCGTCGGGTTGCTGTTGCGCGAGTAGATATGGCCTTCCTGCTCCCCAAGGGCGACGGCGCGCCAGGTGTCGAGGTCATCGTAGCCGAAGGACACGCTCGGCACGATCGGCACCTGCGTCGAACGCTCGAACGTCGCGCGCCCGGTTTCGCCGCCCCACACCGCGGTGGTCCCCTTACCCGCCATCGCGCTCACTCCGGCACCGAGGACGACGAGATCGGCTTGGCGTACTTGCGCCAGCGGTTGAGGTGGCGATAGACGACCGCGGCGAGGCCGTCGGAATCGCGGCGCTTCAGCATCTCGAGCATCTCGAAGTGATCCGCGTTGCTCGTCTTGACCGATTTCATCGTGTCCCACAGGCCGCGCCGCCCCGGAATGCCGCGCTGGCGCATCTCGTTGATCTCGCTCGCGAGGAGCGCGTTGCCGCTCATCGAGTAGAAATGGTTGTGCAGCCGGTAGTTCAGCTCGCGCATGTTGTCCTGGCTGCCGGCCTCGATGGCGTGGTCGAAGAGTCCAACCAGGCGCTCGAATTCGGCGATCTGCTCGGCGGTGGCGCGCTGCACCACGAGCCGCGAGGCCGCGACTTCGAGGAGCGTGCGCACCTCGTAGAGCTGCTCGCGCTCCTCGTCGGAATGGTTGCAGACGCGGTAGCCGCGGTTGGGCAGGTGCTCGATCAACCCGCGTACGCTCAGCTCGGCGAGCGCGATGCGCACCTCGAAGCGGTTCACTCCATAGGTGGCTTCCAGGTCCGCCTGCTTGAGCCATTCGCCCGGCGAGTACTTGCCGGCGAGGAGGTCCGCGGTCAAGGCCTCGGAGAAGCGCGTTTCCCGCTCCGCAGAGGGGTCCTTGTCGACTTCCTTGAGCACCGGGTTCGCCATGTGGGTGAGCGTCGCTGAAAGCGTTGCGTAGGGTAGCAGACGGCGTCGATTTGACACCTCCTGCGGACGGTATCCATAATAGTAGCCAATTTACTTGCGGTCAATCCTCATGAGCAATCCCCTGCTGCGCGTGGCCCTGGTCCAGAACCGCGCGACACCGGATTCGGCCGCCACCGTCGCGGCGCTTCGCGAGCAGATCCGCGAGGCCACCCGCGCCGGCGCGACGCTCATTGCCCTGCCCGAAGCGTGCGAATTCCTCCATGGCGACACTTTCGAGTTCGCACGCCACGCGCGCACGGTGGAAGAGCATCCCGCGGCACATGGGTTGCGCGAAGCGGCGCGCGAGGCTTGCGCCTGGATCCTGGTGGGGTCGCTCTCGGTACGTGCCGCGAATGGCCAGCTCGCCAATCGCTCGATCCTCATCTCTCCCCAGGGCGAGATCCGCGCGACCTACGACAAGATCAATCTGTTCGATGCGCACCCGGACGACACGCAGAAGGAAAGCCTCGAATCACGCCTGTACCAGCGCGGCGCGACGGCGGTCGTGGTGGACATCGGCCCCGCCGTGCTGGGCCTCACGGTTTGCTACGACCTGCGCTTTCCGCAGCTCTACCGCGCTCTCGCCCAAGCCGGCGCGAACGTGCTGACCGTGCCGTCGGCGTTCCACCCGGTGACCGGGGCGGCGCATTGGCACACGCTCCTGCGCGCGCGCGCGATCGAGACCGGCTGCTTCGTGCTCGCGCCCGCGCAGTGCGGCGTGCCGCACGCGGGCCGCGAGAACTTCGGGCACTCGCTCATCGTGAATCCCTGGGGCGAGATCGTCGCCGAGGCCGGTATCGCGCCCGAAGTCATCGTGGCGGACCTCGACATGGGCGAGGTCGATGCGGCGCGCCGGCGCATTCCCAGCATCCTGCAGAACTACGAGTTCTCCGTCACGAAGGCGTGATGGAAGCCACGCGGCACGACGTCGAGCTCGCTTCCGGCCATCGCATCGCGACATACCGCGCCGACCCGCGCTCGCCGGATCCGTCGCGCGTATTGCTCCTGCTCAATGGCGGCCCGGGGCTGCCGTGCGACTACCTCATCACGCCCCACCTTCGGATGGCGGAGCGCGGATGGACGGTGGTTTCCTACGACCAGCTCGGTTGCGGCGAATCGGATCATCCGGACGATGCGTCGCTTTGGACGCTCGAGCGCTACGTGAGCGAGCTCGAGGAGCTCATCGCCATCCTCGGCCTCGCGCGCTTCCATCTCCTCGGCCATTCGTGGGGTACGTGGCTGGGTACGGAGTACGCGCTGCGCAATCAGGATCGCATCGCGAAGTACGTCATCTCCGGCGGCGCGGTGGACATTCCGCATCTCGTCGGCGAGCTTCATCGGCTGCGCGCGGCACTGGGCTACGATACCGTGCGAATGATGGTGCGCCGTGAGGAGGAAGGGTCCATCGAGCACCCCGAATACCAGGCCGCGATCACGCTCCTCAACTACCGCCACGTTTGCCGCCTCTCCGAATGGCCCGAGCCGCTGGTGCGCTCGCTCGCGCAGTGGAACATGGGGCCGTACACCACAATGCAGGGGCCGAACGAGTTCATGTACACGGGAAACATGCGCGCATGGAACCGGATTCCGGACCTCGCATCGTTGAACATACCGTGCCTGGTCGCCTGCGGCGAGCACGACGAGCTGCCGCCTTCCTGTAGTTTTCGCATGCATGAGGCGCTTCCGGATTCGCGCCTTGCGTCTTCGGCGGTTGCTCGCACATTGCCGTTCTACGAGGATCCCGGCGCCTGGTTCGGCTGCCTTGAGCGGTTTCTCGAGGCGTAGACCCGCCCTCCGGAGAAGTAATCATGCGACCAAGCCCCGGACGAGCCAGCCCGCTTTCGTTCTACGAGCGCGGCGAGACGTCCATGTTCGCGTGCCGCTTCGACCAGCGCTTCTCCTATTGCCTTTATGTGCCGGCGCGCTGCGAGGAAGAGGATGCCGAGCATCCCCTGGTGATCGCCGTCCACGGCAGCGGACGCGGCGCGCAGCGCTATCGAAAGGAGTTCGTCGATCTCGCCGAGCGCAACCGCTGCATTGTGCTCGCGCCGCTGTTCCCCTGCGGAATCATCGAGCGGGGCAATCTCGATAACTACAAGTTCATCAAGTTCCACGACATCCGCTTCGATCGGGTGCTGCTCGCCATGGTGGAGGAGATCGCGGAGCGCTACACGGTGGACGTGCGCCGCCTTCTGATCCATGGATTTTCCGGCGGCGGGCAGTTCGTCCACCGCTTTCTCTATCTTCATCCCGGTCGCATTGCGGCGGCCTCGATCGGTGCGCCCGGCAGGGTCACGCTCCTCGATCCCGCCCTGCCCTGGTGGATCGGAACGAGGGACTTTCGCCAGGAATTCGGGGTGGAGCCCGATCTCGCCGCGCTGCGCCGGGTTGCCGTTCAGATGATCGTCGGAGCCGACGACGCGGAGACCTGGGAAATCACCATGACCAAGGATTCGCCAAAGTGGATGCCGGGAGCCAACGACAGCGGCGCTACGCGCGTCGAACGGATCAAGAGTCTTCACGACAGCTTCACTCGCAACGGCATCGCAGTGCAGCTCGATGTCGTGCCCGGCGTGGCGCACGAGGGCGTCCACCCCGCGCTTATCGGACGAGTCAAGGATTTCTTCTCCGCAGTGATCCGGCGGGAGTTCGCCGCGCGCCCCGGCTGAGCCGAACGGCCCTTCAACCGGCGACGGGTTCGCCGGTCCGGGTGTGCGCGCCGATTGCAGAATCCGCCAGCAATACGTGGCACAGGACCGGCGCCTGGACGTTCTTGAGAGCCCGGGCGCCGAGCGTGCGCAGTTGCGCCCGCGGCACCGCGGCCAGTTGCGCGAGCGCATCGCTCACGACGATCTCGCCGTCCCCCGCCTGTCCCTGCAGCCGCGCCGCGAGATTCACGGTCTGCCCATAAACGTCGCCGTCGGGGCCGAGGGTCACTTCCCCGGAATGCGCGCCCGAGTGCAGCGCGAGCGGCGTCACGCCGAGTGCCTCCGCAGCGCCGCCGAAGCCCGCGTGCAGCTCGCGCAACGCCGCGCACGCGCGCGCAGGCTCCTCGAATTCGAAGAGCACCGCGTCGCCCATCGACTTCACGACCCGCCCGCCGTGGGTGGATGCGACTCGCGCCGCGCGCTGCTGCAGGAGCGCGGCAAGGAGGAGCGCCTGCTTCTCGTCCTTCTCCGATAGCGCCGTGTATCCGCTCAGGTCCGAAAGGGCGATCGTGGCCTCCTGCTTGCGTCCTCCGGCGATCACGTCGAGCGGCATGAAGCGCGACGACAGCGATTGCGTCATCCGCTCGACGCGCGTGCGCACCGGCGCGACCGTCGCCGCGACCAGCGCGCCGGCCACCAGGGGTCCGGTCTCGGCCGGCAGCGACAGCCACTGCGTGAGCTTCACCGTCACGGCGCGCTCCAACAGCACGAAGACGACCGTCACGAACAAGCCCAGCAGCCCCCACACCGTCACGCGTTGCGCCGCGTGCCGAGGATCGATCGCGCCGCGATAGAACACCGAGAGGGCGAGCGCGACCGTGCATGCGAGCCCGAAGAGCGGTATCCCCAGGAGAAGGGGGACGAGCAGCAGTTGTTCCAGCCCCCCCGCCGGCAGCGCATCGAGCGCGAAGAATACGAGAAGGATGAATGCCGCGAACGCCGCCTGGAAGATCCCGAAGGAGAGGACTCCCGCGACGAAGGCGGTGGATTCGATCCATGCAAGGCGGCGGCGGTCCTCGTCGGAACCTTGCTTGCGATGGTACTTGAGGTACGCGAAGGCGAGGACTGTCGCCAGCAGGCCCAGCAACCAGATGAAGTTGGTCGGCAGGAAAACCAGCGCGAACGGAGCACGCGCACCGTTTGGCAAGCTGATAAACCAGATCCGGATCGCGTACTGCGCGAGCGCCGCGCCCAGCGCCAGCACGCAAAGGACCGGCAGCGTGGCGCGCGACTGTGGAACGCGATGCATGCGAACCCAGCTCTTCGCGCTCCTCGCGCTCGCCACGATCCTGGCGAGCGCGTTGCCCTGCTCAAGGCCCTCCGTACGGGCCGGATCGCCGAGGCGGCTGGGATACACCCACTTGCGCCACCCCGTTGTGTAGATCTGGCGATTGGACGCTTGCCAGACCGCGAAGTGGCGCTCCCAATCCTGCGTGGACACCGGCTGCGGAAAGATCCGGAAAAAATGCACCAGCGAGAGCATCCCCAGCGCCCAGAGGGCGAAGGCGAAGATGTCCAGCACCAGGAGAGCCGCGAGAGGGGTGGCCGGGCCGGCCCACACTCCGGCGATGGGATACGGGACGAGGAAGTAGAAATACGCCACCGCCAGGGCGCTCGCACCCAGCGCCGTCGCGAGGCGGCGTGAATCCTCTCGGGCGCCGCCTTTCACCGCGAGGAAGAGCGCGAGAGCTGAGGCGAGCGCACCGGTGGCCGCGATGAGCCATAGGCAGGCGGTCCCCATTAGCATCCCCTTCTTCACCGCCATCTGCGGGAGGTCCACGAAGAGCGGCAGGAAATCGCGAGGCACGGGGCTCACCAGGGGATGCGACACCCACCACTGCGCGAACACCGCGAGGCCGATGACCGAAATCGCGATCGTGAACATCTTGCTCATACGATCCTCCCGCGGGATCCCCCGCCAGCGCGGAGTGTTGCACAGTGCGGCGCTTCGGCCAAATTCCGCATGGAACCCGCTAAACTGCCCTCAACCAGACAGGCGGAGGGCTCGATGGCGGCGAAGAAGGCATCCAGGACGGACGCATTGGGCATCGTCGAGGCGCTACGCAAGTCGACCATCGGCAAGGTGAAGGTCGCCTGCTCCGACATCGACGGGATTCTCCGCGGCAAGTACATCCATCGCGACAAGTTCTTCTCCGCGGTGGAAAGCGGCTTCGGATTCTGCGACGTGGTGTTCGGCTGGGATTCCGGCGACCAGTGCTACGACAATGCCAAGCTCACAGGCTGGCAGCACGGCTTTCCCGACGCGCTCGCGCGCATCGACCTCGGCACCTATCGCACGGTGCCGTGGGACGGCGGCATCCCGTTCTTCCTCGGCAACTTCGTCACCGCGGACGGCAAGCCCCATCCACTGTGCCCGCGCCAGACGCTGAAGCGCGTGCTGAAGCGCGCCGAGAAGATGGGCTTCACCGCGATGGTGGGCTCGGAGTTCGAGTTCTTCAATTTCGCGGAGACCCCGCAGACCTGGGCCGAGAAGAAAGGCGTGGGCCCTACACCGATCACGCCGGGGATGTTCGGCTACTCGCTGCTGCGCGCGAACCTGAACCGCGACTACTTCAACGCGCTGATGGACGAGATGGCGCTCTTCGGCGTACCCATCGAAGGATTGCACACGGAAACCGGACCCGGAGTCTACGAAGCGGCGATCCTCTTCTCCGAGGCGCTGGAAGCCGCCGACCGCGCGATCCTCTTCAAGGCCGGCGCCAAGGAGATCGGCGCGCGCTTCGGCATCATGCCGAGCTTCATGGCGAAGTGGAGCGCGCAGTACCCGGGCTGCTCGGGCCACCTGCACCAGAGCCTCACCGACGGCTCGAAAAACGTGTTCTACGACGCGAAGGGGCGAAACGGCGGCATGTCGAAGCTCCTCGAGAGCTACGTCGCCGGGCAGGTGACCGGACTCATGGAGATGGCGCCGATGTACTGGCCCACCATCAACTCGTACAAGCGCCTCGTCGATGGCTTCTGGGCGCCGGTGAAACCCACGTGGGCCGTGGACAACCGCACCGCTTCCTTTCGCGTGATCGTGGGCGGTGCCAAGTCGACGCGCCTCGAGACGCGCTGCCCGGGCGCCGACATGAATCCCTACCTCGCCACCGCCGCGGTGATCGCCGCGGGATTGAACGGCATCGAGAAGGGCCTGAAGCTCACGACGAAGCCCATTACCGGCACCAACCAGGGCGCCGAGAACGTCCCGCGCGCGCCGCGCACATTGATCGAGACCACGCGCATCTTCAAGGAGTCGAAGGTGGCGCGCGACTGGTTCGGCGACGACTTCGTCGACCACTTCGCCGCAACCCGCGAATGGGAATGGCGCCAGTGGCTGGACGGCGTCACCGACTGGGAATTGAAGCGGTACTTCGAGATCATCTGATGAACGCACTTCGCCCTGTCATTGCAGCGTCCCTGGCCTTGGCCGCGCTCGCGGCCCACGCACAACTCACCGAAACCGAACAGCGCATCGTCGCCGCCGTGAAGGAGCGCACGCCCGCGGCGTTGCAGCTCCTCGAGCGCTCCGTGCGCGTGAACAGCGGCACGCTCAATCCGGAGGGCGTGCGCGAGGTCGGCCGGATCTTTGCCGCCGAATTCGAGTCGTTGGGATTCGCCACGCGCTGGGCCGAGATGGCGCCCGAGATGAAGCGCGCGGGGCACCTCATCGCCACCCGCGATGGCAAGCAAGGCAAGCGCCTGCTCCTCATCGGACACCTCGACACCGTGTTCGAGAAGAATAGCCCGGTGATTCCCTGGGATCCGCGCGGCGAACGTGTCCGCGGCCAGGGCGTGAGCGACATGAAGGGCGGCGACGTGATCGCGATCGAGGCCCTGCGCGCGCTGCAAAAGGTCGGCGTCCTCGACGGCGCGTCGATCGCGGTGATCTACAGCGGAGACGAGGAACGCGCCGGCTCGCCGGTCGAGGCGGCGCGCAGGGACATGGTCGAGCTCGCGAAGAAGAGTGATCTCGCGCTCGCCTTCGAGGGCAGCATCCGCCGCGGCCACGGAGCCGAAGGGCAGGACATGGCGAGCTACGCCCGCCGCTCCTCCGGCGGTTGGACTCTCAAGGTCACGGCGAAATCCGGGCACTCGGGCCAGGTCTTCCGCGAGAATTATGGTTACGGTGCGATCTACGAGGCGGCACGCATTGTCAATTCCTTTCGCGAGAGGCTGATCGAGACGAACCTCACGTTCAACCTGGGAACTTTCGTGGGCGGCACCGAGGCCAGGTATGACGATGGCACCTCTCAATCCACCGCCTTCGGCAAGACCAACGTGATCGCGAAGGAAGCGATCGTCCACGGGGACATGCGCTACCTCACGCCGGAGCAAGGGGAGAGGACCCGCGCGCGCATGCGTGAGATCGTGGCGCAGAACCTTCCCCATGCGACGGCAACGATCGAGTTCCACGAATCCTATCCGCCCCAGGCGCCGACCGAGGCGGGTGCGCGCCTGCTCGAGATGTACTCGAAGGCGAGCGTCGACGCCGGTTTCGGCGCGATCGGCGCGCTGCCTCCGGCGGACCGTGGCGCGGGCGATGTCCAGTTCGTTGCGTCGTATATTCCCGCGCTCGACGGGCTCGGCGCCGCCGGCACGGGCGCGCACACCGACAACGAGGACCTCGAGATCGCCTCCATCGAGCGCGGCGCCATTCGCGCCGCCATCCTCCTTTACCGCATGACGCGGCCTTGAGGCCCCGGCCGGCCGCGCATCCGCCGCGGGCCGTCGGATTCTGGGCCGACGTCGTCGATCGCGCGGAAGCCGCGCTGGCGGCCGGCGCGATGCACAGCTTCGATTGCGCGCTCGAGTTCGTCGAGGACGGGGAAGTGGAATTCGTGCTGCGCATTGCGAGGCGGTTTCCACCCGGAGAGAGCGCCGCCGGCCGCTCGAAGGATGCTCCCGCGCTGCCTCGCGACCCGTTCGCGTCGCCGGACCCCGCGCTCGTCGTGCGCGAGATGGGCGCCACGCACCGCGCGCTGCTGAACAAGTTCAGCGTCCTGCGCGAGCATCTGCTCATCGTCACGCGCGACTACGAGGATCAGCGCGACCCGCTGAACGAGCGTGACTTCGACGCGCTCGCCATCGCCATGGAGGACGCGGAGGTTCTCGCGTTCTACAACGGCGGAGCGGAAGCGGGCGCGAGCCAATCGCACAAGCATCTCCAGGTGGTGACGCTGCCGCTGTCCCCGCGCCACTCCGTGCCCATGGACGTGCTGCTCCAGCGGCCAGGGGGTTGCCTTCCCTTCCGGCATGCCTTCGCCCGGCTGGAGGAGCGGCAGGTATCGCGGCAGGGA
>Ga0209131_1002207_pt1 | contig 13318 bp, 9 predicted proteins | sample GraSoi_2013_40cm_FD_185826 | JGI IMG/M metagenome (GOLD analysis project Ga0209131, IMG submission 185826) | Grasslands soil microbial communities from the Angelo Coastal Reserve, California, USA - Sample 9_17_2013_40cm (SPAdes) (version 2) | ecosystem: Environmental > Terrestrial > Soil >...
CGTCGTCCGAACGCCGCGCGCCGGTTCCGAAACGTTTCTCAAAAATGTTCGGGAAGCGGTGTGGTCCGTGGATGCCAATTTGCCGCTCGCGGAAGTGCACACGTTCGATTATTTCTACTCCAGGTCCTTGGCGCGCACATCGTTCACGCTAATCATGCTCGGCGTTGCAGGAGCGATGGCCCTGCTGCTCGGAGTTGTCGGTATTTACGGCGTGATCGCCTACTCCGTATCGCAACGGACCCGCGAAATCGGTATCCGCATGGCACTCGGGGCGCAGCAACCGACCGTCACCGGAATGTTTGTCCGCCATGGATTACTGCTGACGGGCATTGGTGTCGCGTGCGGTCTAGTCGCCGCCGCGCTTCTGATGCGACTCATGTCATCTCTGCTATTCAACGTGAACCCCGTCGATCCGGTCACTTACGGCACAGTATCCTTGGGACTAGCCGCCACAGCGTGGCTTGCCAGCTACTTACCCTCGCGCCGCGCCGCCACCGTCGACCCCGTGGAAGCCTTGCGCGCAGAATAAGCAAGTGGCGGGGTCCGACGAAGTCGCCACCTGTAGGTCTCTTTAATGGATTTTGATTATTCGATTTCAAGTACGTTTCGGTAGACTTGACCCCGCGGCGTGCAAGCCGCGACATTTTCACAGGGTTTTTCAAAGCAAAGGAGAAATTAGGATGGCGACCCCACAAAAGGCCCCCATGAAACTCACGCAAGAACCCGAGATTGTGACCTGGCCGGAAACGCATTATGTATTTGTCGAGAAAATTGGACCGTTTCAAAACACCGCGCCGCAAGCCTGGCAAGAAGTGCATCCGCTTGTTCCGCGGATTTCCGAACACAACAAAGTAACCGGATACATGAGCCTCTACAAAGTCGGGCCAAAGATATACCGGGCCGGTGTTGCGGTTGCCGCCGAACCGAAGAATCTGCCTGAAAACTTAAAATACGAAAAATTCAAAGGCGGCAAGTACAGCTGCTTCGTCCTGACCGGCTCTTATGGGAACTTGCCCGAAGCTTCTGGCCGCGTTTTTGAGATTGTCGGCGAAAAGAAAATCCAAATGCGCGACGACTACTGCATCGAAAATTACAAGAACGATCCGAGAACGACGCCAGAGGATCAGCTCGTCACCGAAATACTTATTCCCATGGTGTAGTTCTGCGTGGAAGGCAGTTCAGAGCTCACACCCTTGCAACTGAGGTCCAGAACTGCACCGGGGTTTTGGACTCCATTGGCCGGAGGTAGGACGTATCTCTTTTCTCGGCACGCTTCTCTCGGTATTCTTTCCTAGAAGAATTCCGTTGTCACGAAACCTGACTTTCAGTAGTATTCCGCCATCGGATGTTCCCCAAAGTCGGTCGGAAATGAACAGCACTGACCTCTGCAGTCCTATGATGCAACACGCGCACACCCAGGTGTCGCTGCGCAGGCCGCTGCGCTGCGGGTTCACTATCCTTCTTTGTTCCTGCCTGCTTTTCGGCGCATCGCATTGCCGCGCTCAAGAAACGCAGGACGCTGCGGAAGCCGCGCGCCAGGAACGCGCCCGCAAAGAGCTGCCGCAAAAACAAAAGCACGTCTACACCGAAGACGACTTAGGCCGCTCCAAAATCCTGACGCCGGAAGACGAAGCGCGCTTCGCGACCCAGCGACACCTGCAATCCCCTCCGTCTGGCGAATCAACGCAACCTTCGCTCGACGCCGACGTCGAAGTCCCGCAACTTCCTTTGGGCGATGTCGCGCGCCGCTATCGCAACGCCAAGCTCGCCTTGCAAGCTTCCACGCCTTTCCATCTACCCTTCGATGAACCAACCTTCGCCGCCCCGATCATTTCGATTCCAAACCTGGCGCCGCCTCGTCCCAGCTCTTCGCCCGCGCATCCAAATCTCGCGCCGGCTCGCCCCAACGTCGTAATCGCCCCGGCGATCACCAACCCAATGCCTCTGCACCGCATCGATCCGTTCACACGGCGTTTCGCCTCGGTCGCGCCGAACGCTCCCGTAGCGCAACCGCGCATCTCGCACCCTTCGCCATCCCCCGCCATTCCGCAGCCGAATCTCTCTCAGAAAATTGCGGTACCAAAGTTTGAATCTCCCAAATTTTCCCCGCTCGCTGCACGGCCAAACCCAGCCCCTGCGGCGATCGCGCCCTTACCCTCCCCGCAGCCGAAGGTCGACACCTCAATAGCGCCACCCTCGCCACCCGCGAGCTCTTCTGTTTCGCCCGTGCACACACTCACTGTGCGATCCGGCGACACCCTCTGGAAGTTAGCGCAGCAAACGCTGGGCCGAGGATCCCGCTGGCATGAACTGCTCGCCGCCAATCCGGGCATCGTGGACCCCACGCATCTCGCGGCCGGCACCAGACTCGTAGTGCCCAGCGAAACCTCGACTTTGCAGGCTCGTAAATCGGACACGAAAATCGTCGTCGAGAAAGACGATACCCTAACAAAGATCGCGCAATCTCAATACCGCCGAGCCACAGCCTGGCGCTGCATAGTGCAAGCCAATCCCGAAGTCGCGGACCCCAACCGCATCTACAAAGGCCAGCGACTCCTCCTTCCCTTCGACTGCAACCAGTAAACTCCGCTTCCTCTTCGCTGCGATGCCCCGGCGTTCTCTGCGTCTCCGCGTTGTCATTTTTTCCAAACGTGAACCCCTCCAACTCGCCAGCACCCCTGCGCCAACATGCCTGAGACAAATTCCCGTTCTTGCAGTGCTATATAAACTCACCTAAACCGCTGTCGAGCCTTACGTCATTTCGTAAGTTCATTCAGATTTCCGTATCGCCTCCGCAAATAGACCATATTTATTTCTTTCATCCACTCACTAACCGACTCAATCTACGGGCCTTTTCCCATCCGTAGGAAATCCTACGTCTGGCCCTGAGATTGCCAATTAACCGGTGGGCACGCAGTGGTGGCGTCCCCTTTCCAAGGCTAAATAGACACGGCAGCTGTGGCTCCGCAGCCATTTCGCGGGCCAAAGCACGTTTATAAACGCGCGTTTATATTTGTCCCCAATCAGAGGAGAGCACATGATCGTTCAGTTCCGGCCCTTCGTTCCAACACGCCGCATTTTCCAATTCATTTTGTTGTGCGCCTTGTCCCTGCAAATGAGCGTTGTTGCGCTTGGACAGTCCAGCGCGGCCCTAAGTGGCACGGTGACAGACCCCTCAGCGGCTGGGGTGCCGAACGCTAAGGTCGTCGCGACAAATCAAGCCACCGGCGTGGCATCTGTCACGCAAACGGACGCCGCGGGCTCCTATCTTTTCCCATCGCTTCCAATCGGCGTCTATCGCATTTTCGGCTCCTCGCGGCAAATTCAGTTCGGGTTAAAGCCTAACCTCAAACTCGATGTCGCGTCGGCGGTTACTCAGAATGTTCCGTTAACGGTCGGCGCAGCCTCGCAAACGGTCGAAATCATTGCCGATGCCGCGTTAGTTGAGACTGCCACAACAAGTATGAGCCAGGTGATCAATGACAAGACCGTTCAGGAAATCCCGCTCAACGGTCGCCATTTTACTGACCTCAGCTTGCTGACCCCGGGGACCATCACACCGCCCGCGAATGGATTTCTCTCCGCGCCTCTCCGTGGGCAAGGATCATTCGGAATCAACACCGCGGGCCAACGCGAGGACACCACCAATTGGCTCGTGAACGGCATCAATCTGAACGATCCAGTGCAGAATCAAATTACCTTTCAACCCCCGATTGACACCTTGGCTGAATACAAAATTGACAACTCCGCTTTTCCAGCCGAGTACGGGCGGAATGCCGGAGCCGTCGTAAACCTCGCCACGCGCTCCGGAACAAACGAGTATCATGGTGAAGCGTTCGAGTTCTTCCGCAACAATGATCTTGACGCACGCAACTTCTTTAATACCAGTCCAAATCCGCAGGCGCCTTTCAAGCGCAACGAATTTGGCGCCGATTTCGGCGGTCCCATCGTCAAGAGCAAAGCTTTTTTCTTTCTAGCGTACGAAGGGCTGCGCCAGCACCAAAGTCTGACTACCAGCACTACCGTGCCCACCCAGAATCAGATCGCGACGGTAACGTCGCCGGCCGTAAAGAGCTTGCTCACTCTCATTCCCCCGTCCAACTTCCATCAACCGAAGGACCTTTCTGCCGCTCCGGCAGATTGGAGCGGGTTCACCGGCGGAGCCGTAGCGAACGTTTCGATAAATCAGGGTTCTGCGGACCTCGATATCGAGCTCACCGGGCGTGACCGGCTGCACGGGTACTATGTCGTTCAAAAGGACCTTCGCCAGGAGCCGTTGCTACCGACGGTGTTGGCTTCGATTCCGGGATTCGGCGACACTCGCGATGGCTTTCGTCATCTCGCGACGCTTGGCGAGGACCATACGTTCAATGCATCACTAGCCAATTCGGTGCGTCTTGGGTTCAATCGCATCCACCTGATCTTCACTCCCAACGCCCTGCTGGATCCGACAAAATTCGGCATCACCATGCCGGCGGGTTCTCCACTGGGCGTGGGATTGCCGGACATCCAAGTAGCCGGCACGTTATTCTTTGGCGGGCCTAATGGTGAGCCACAGGGCCGGGGCGATACTACCGTCGTTTTGAACGACACTTTGAGCTGGTTGAAGGGCCGTCACGGCTTTGCCTTTGGCGGGGAGATTCGCCGCGCCTACAGCAACAACATCTCCGAGAACGTGGGGGTCTTCAGTTTCACCAGTTTTCCGAACTTCGTGGCGGACAAAGCCAACGTCTTCCAAGTCCTGCTCGGCGCGGGTAATGACAAACTCCTACTGCCTTCTTACGAGGGATTCGCTCAGGATAGTTTCAAATGGAAGCCCAACTTCACCATCAACATCGGCTTGCGCTATGCCTGGAACTCCACTCCTTCCGAATCCGCCAACCATTTCACGAACTTTGATCCCGCTACCGGCACGCTCGTTTCCTCACCGCAGCCATATCATACCAATAACCACAATTTCGAGCCGCGCATTGGCTTTGCGTGGGATCCGTTCAAGGACGGTAAGACCTCAATCCGCGCTGCCTACGCTCTCATGACTCAGGATCCCACCGCCAATATCGTGACCGGCTTGAGCGGGAATCCGCCATTTGCGTTGCCACTTACCGCCAACTCTGCGGCCAACAGCATCACTCTGGAGAATCCTTCCGCCGCCGTTAAGGGGATCAGTTTGGGCCCCTCCTCAATCAATAGTAATTTCAACGACATGTACGCGCAGGACTGGAATCTCAGCATTCAGCGGCAGATTACTTCCACGCTTGGCCTCGAAGTGGCCTATGTCGGCCTGAAAGCCACCCACCTGCAATTGACGCAAAACATCAATCAGCCTTTTGTCACCAATGGCGTGTACGATTCGACGAGACCCTTTTCCACGCTTCCCCTCACAAGTCCCGTGATCCCCACACAATGCCAGGCTCCTAATCCTCCTTGCCCACTGAGTACGATCAATCAGATCAACAGTGGCGGCAACTCCAATTACAACGCGCTGTGGGTCACGGCCACAAAGCACTTTTCTCACAGCTTTGAGTTTCTGGGCTCGTATACGTACTCAAAGTCTCTGGATTACAACTCCCTGTCTACCGGGGAAAGCTTGGTACTGCAAAACGCCTACAATCCGCGCGGCGATTACGGACCGTCGGAATTCGACGTGCGCCACCGCTTCTCGCTGAGCGGCTTCTACACGCTGCCGTTCCAGGGCAATCGCCTGGTGAGTGGCTGGCAGCTGGGTTTGTTCACCCAGGCGCAGTCCGGCAGTCCCATCAGCCCGACGATTGCCATTGGACCGGGTCCGGGTATCTCTCTGACCGTTCGGCCAGACATTACCGGACCCGTTCAAGTCACAGGAAACCCCTCGCAATGGTTTGCCAACACAGCGGTTTTCGCTGTACCGCGCACCGGAACCGTATTCCATCCAGGCAATCTAGGGCGTGACGCTATTACCGGACCGGACTTCGTCAATACCGACTTCTCGGTCACCAAGAAGACGAAGATCAATGAGAGATTCAACCTCCAGTTCCGCACCGAGATGTTTGACGTGTTCAATCACCCGAACTTTGGGAATCCGGTGCTCACCACCACCAGCTCATCCTTTGGTGTGATTCAAAGCACGCGATTCCCGACTGGAGATTTCGGCTCCTCGCGGCAAATTCAGTTCGGGTTAAAGCTTCTCTTCTAACTGTTGTCCAACTTTTTGCTTCAGCGAGGGCGGGCTTTGCTCGCCCTCTTTTTTCCCCAAAGCCGCGTCAAATCGGCTTGGCTGCATGCGGTTGCGGCGCCGAGAGGTCGCCGCTATGCTCAAAGCGATTTGCCGCGCAATTTTTCAGCTACAATAAGGCACTTACGAGGGTCTCGTGATTCATCGCCACGTCTTTCATAACGACAGCCTGCTGCCCATCGAGAAAGTACGTCTGTCGCCCGGACAAGCCGGTCTTCTCTGCGGCTGGGGCCTGTTCACCACCGTTCGCATCTCGCGCGGTGAAGCCTTCGCCTATGAACGTCACTGGCGCCGCCTCGAAAAAGATGCTGCCCTCATTCTTCTCCCGATGCCGTATAGCGCCGCCAAGGTTCGCGTTCATCTTCACGAAGTCATTCGCGCCAACAATGTCACCGAAGGGTCGGCTCGAATTTACCTCGTCTATAACCGAGTCGGCTTCTGGCGCAGCGACGAGCCGCAACCCGAGACCGATCTCATCATCTACTCCGCGTCCCTGCCCGAATATCGCGAACCGGTGCGCCTCGGTCTCCGCGCACATGGCCGCCACGCCGCCTCTCCGCTTTCTGGAGTAAAAAGCATTTCCTGGCTGCCCAACGTCTGGGCTGTTGCGGAAGCCCAAAAAGAAGGATTCGATGAAGTCGTCCTCTTAAACGAGCGCGGCGAAGTGGCCGAATGCACCGCCGCCAACATTTTCGCTATCAAGAACGGCAAGATTCACACGCCGCCTCTAAACTCCGGCTGCCTTGAAGGCGTCACCCGCGGCATCCTCTTTGAGATCGCTCCCGAAGCCGGCATTGCGGTCCTCGAGCACGCGCTCCGCCCCGAAGATCTCTACTCCGCCGACGAAGTGTTCATCTCCTCCACCAACCGCAACATCATCGGCGTGGGCGAAATCGCCGGACACAAAATCGCCTCCGCCCCCGGCAAAATCACACATCAACTCGAGGATCTTCTCGTCGCCCATGTGACCGACTATGTCACGCGCCGCCTAGCCGCGGCGTCACGCTAGCGCTGCGTCCGAACTGGCGCAACTTCGCGACCTGTGGTGTACTTGCTCTTGCAAAATTTCGGACCATCTTCACAAAGTGTCGAATCCTTTTCCAGATAGCACCGCGACCACTGCGACCGCACCACGAGACTGGCGCGTGGAATCCAACCTGCGCTCTTACCCTTTCCGCGTCCCTCGTCGCCCCTCCGCTAAATCCCTGCTACTCGCCTGCTGTCTTTTTCTGGTGACGCTCGGTACTTGCCTCGTCGCCGGCACCCATTTCGCCGTCGCCTACGCCCACAACGAAGCCGTCTCCTGGGATGAATTCATGCGCGCCTTCACCCTCGTCTATCGGAACCCACTCGCCCTAGCCGCCGGACTCCCCTTCGCCCTCACTCTGCTCGCCATTCTCCTCGCTCATGAACTCGGCCATTTTTTCGCGTGCCGCCATCACCACATTCGCTCCAGCTATCCTTTCTTCATTCCATTTCCCACGCTCATCGGCACAATGGGCGCCTTCATCCTCATCCGCTCCCCTATTCGCACCACGCGCGCCCTCTTCGACGTCGGCGCCTCCGGCCCGCTGGTCGGCTTCCTCGTTGCCATTCCCGCGCTCATCTACGGCATCGTGCACGCTAAGTTTGTCCCCGGTCTCGGCGATCCCGCGAACGCCGGAATCGTCCTTGGCTCGCCGCTAATCCTCCATCTCCTCGCGCCGATTTTTCACCACGGCGCCAACGCCTCGACCCTCCTCCTTCATCCGGTAGGCCGCGCCGCCTGGGTAGGACTCTTCGCCACTTCGCTCAACCTTCTTCCCGCTGTACAACTAGACGGCGGCCACATTCTCCGCTCCCTCAGCCAGCACGCGCATCGTCTCTCCTCGATTTTCGTTCCAGTGCTCCTGGCTTATCTGGGCTTCCGCTTCTGGCCCGGCTGGTATCTCTGGGCCGCTTTACTCGTCGGCATCCGCTTCCTTCGCACCCTCCCCATCTACAATCCCGAACCACTAGGCTCGACGCGCTACGCCGCCGCTTTCCTCTCCTTGGTAATCTTCATTCTCTGCTTCATGCCCGCCCCCTTCCTCGAGTAGCCGCTGTCCCACGTGGGACAGCCATTTCTGGCTGTCCGCCCAATGGAATTCAGCAAGTCCCGCCAACTTCTCATTGACCTCCCACGTCACCGCAGGCACTCTTGTGCCTTCCAAAATGGCCGCAAGCCCCACCACGACCGAAGCTCCTGCAACCGCCCCCGCCTCGCTCCTCCGCACCCTTCGCCAACGCGACCTCTTCCTCCTCTTCATCGGCTCCGTAATCGGCTCCGGCGTCTTCCTAACTCCCGGCCTGATCCTCCGTCAGCTGGACGGCTCTGTCGGCTACTCTTTCTTAGTCTGGATAATCGGCGGCATCCTCTCGCTCCTCGGCGCGCTCACGTACGCCGAGCTAGCCGCCGCCAATCCCGAAGCGGGCGGCCTCTACGTTTTCATTCGAGACGGCTTCGGCCGCATGCCCGCGTTCCTCTATGGCTGGTGTCTCTTCCTGGTAATCGCCAGCGGCTCCGTAGCAGCCCTCGCCCGCGCCTTCACGCGCTATCTCGCCGAAATCATCCCGCTGACGCCCGTCGAAGCCACCATCGTCTCCATCGCGATGATCGCCGTAGTCACCGCCGTAAACGTCTGGGGCACACGCAAAAGCTCCGACCTGCAAAACTGGACGACGCTAATCAAAGTCGGAATTATCGTAGTCCTTAGCGCCGTTCTCCTCTCCCTCGGACATCACGTCCGCGAAGTTCCCCCGGCGCTAGGCTCATCGCAATCCGGCTTTTCTCTTCTCTCGAGTTTCGGGCTCGCCATGATCGCTGTCCTGTGGGCCTACGAAGGTTGGCAATTCGGCACCTACAGCGCCGGAGAAGTCGTCGACCCGCAAAGAGCGTTTCCCCGCGCATTCCTTTTAGGCTCCCTCACTCTCACAGGTCTGTATCTCATCGCCATCGTCGCCTATCTCAACGCACTCGGCTCCGCCGCAGCTACAAACAGCGAAGCCATCGCCGCGACAGCCGCCACCGCGGTCCTCGGCCCCTGGGCCGGACGCGCCATCGCCTGCACCATCCTCATCTCCACCTTCAGCGCCGCCAACAGCGTCGTCCTCACCGCGCCACGCGTCTTCTACGCCATGGCCAGCGACAATCTCTTCTTCAAAAAATTAGCCGAGGTCCACCCGCGCTTTCACACGCCCGCCGCCGCGGTAATCGCCCTCGGTATCTGGTCGGCCGTCCTGGCCGCCGCCGGCAAATTCGCCGAACTAATCGGCGGCGTTATCTTCATTGGTTGGATTTTCTACGGACTAGGCGCCGCCGCAATCTTCCCCCTGCGCCGCGCCTCGCAAGGCAAATCTCTCCCCTACCGAGTCCCCGGCTACCCCGCAACGCCGCTACTCTTCGTGCTAGCAGCCGCTGCCATAGTAGCCAACGCCATCTACCTCGCCTTCCACGACCCCAGCCAATTCCGCAACCTGGCCGTCGCCATCATCCTCTTCGCCCTCGGCCTACCCGCCTATTTCTTTTGGCGCCGCCGCTCTTCCGCATAGGCACGACGCCAAATCCCCTGTACCGCAGGGCAGAGCCCGCCTGCGCAGGCAGGTCCGCGGAGCCCTGCGCTTTCCCACAACGCGAAACAATCTTGCGTGCTCCCAGTACCCACCTCAATCCTTCTTCCGCCCCCCGCATCTAACCTGTACAACGTAAGTTCTTTCTCGGGAGGCGACTCACCGGTGCCGAGATCAATTTTGCTCGTGGACGATCATGAAGTAATCCGTCGGCAGCTCCGTTCGCTTTTCAATTCCTTTCCCGAATTCACCGTTTGCGGCGAAGCAGTTCACGGAGTGGACGCTATTGAGAAAGCCCAACAACTCTCCCCCGACCTGATCATTCTCGATCTCGCCATGCCCGAAATGAATGGCCTGGAAGCCGCCTCCGCTCTCCGCTACATGATGCCCGCCGTTCCTCTTTTTCTCCTCACTGCGCACTACAGCCGTGAGCTGGAGCTTGCAGCCTTCGGCTCTGGCATCTGCGCCGTGTTCTCCAAGCATGAAGACTTGGATTCGCTGGTAGCAAGAGCGCGCTTAGAGTTAAAACTTCAACAAAGCAGCAACGGCGAATCCAGCGCGCAAGGCGAAAGCTAGCACGTTCGCGAACCGGCGACCGCACTCTTCGACCATCCAAAAATCATTTCTCCATCTCTTAATCTCGCTGGCGAGCGCCCGACAGGAACTGTCTTGTTTTAACGTTAGTGATAAATCGTTAATCAACTCATCGGTATTTCCTGCCTCAAAAAAACAGGTAACCACTGGATGGAGCTAAGCCGGACTACCGTGTTTTCTTACCTGAGGGTCGTTACCGGTTTTGCGGGACTCGAAACCGACGCATCACCTGCGACGGCGCCATGAGCGATATGGGGAGGCGTACTTTTAATGAAAAACAGGACAGTTGCCACCATCGATCGGCGTCACCAACTTCCCTATGAGGAGTTCGCCGAAGAATATCTCTTTCCGAATAAGCCCGTAATCATCAGCGGCGCCGTCAACGGCTGGAGAGCGTTGGACAACTGGACACCTACGTATTTTCAGAACAAGTACGGATCGATGAATTTAAGCATCGACGGCAAGAACTACACCATGGCCGATTTCATCGACCGCGTGAATTCTTCCAGCTCCGGGAATCCCGCGCCATATCTTCGCAACGAAATTATCGAACAGTTTTTGCCGGAGCTGCTCGCCGACATCTCCCCACTACCCCGCTACTTTTTTCCGAACTGGCTTGACGGCAGGCTTTCGCGCGTGCTTCGCTCTCGCCTGCACAATGGCTCTCCGGAACTTTATATCGGCGGCAGCGGAGCAAAATTCCCGTTCCTTCATTTCGATAGCTATCACACCCACGCTTTCCTGGTTCAGATTTATGGCAGGAAGGAGTACACCGCCTTCTCTGCGGACCAAACTCCCTACATCTATGTGCGCCCAAACCAATACAACGCATCGCAAATACCTGACATCGAGAATCCCGATCTCGGCAAATTCCCGCTCTTCGCCAAAGCTGTACCCATGCGCTTCCGCCTCCATCCCGGAGAAATTCTCTTCATCCCCGGCGGCCTATGGCACACGGCCAAAATGTTAACGCCCTCCATCTCCATCTCTGTCAATCGCGCCAACGCCTCCAACTGGGCAAAGCTAACCCACGATATGTGCAGCAACGCCCCGCTGCACATGAAACCGATAGCCGCCGCCTACCTAACGGGTATGCGCGCCTTCCGCACCCTGACTGGTTCCTAGATTCCGACATCATCCCGCCGAGGCGAGATCGCGGCGCCGTTTCGCAGCACACCGTAGCTCCTGTTTACGCATCAAACCTCCGGCACTTCTGCCCGAACCATCTCGGGGTTCATCGTGCGCAACAAGTGGATCTTGACTCTGACGTTCGCGAATCTCGCGATAGCATTTCTTCTCATTCTAGCAGTCAGAACAACGTCGTATGCCCTTGGCGCGATCGCAAACTATGTGTTCATTTCGCCTGTGCTCTTCTTGATTTTTCTTGGTCTTGCGTTATCCCTGGTGGGTTTACGCATCGCGAGAAAAACTGGTTCGCGCGTACCGCGACGCCTCGGCTTTGTGGTCAACGGAGCAACACTTGCGCTACACCTCATCGTTACCCTGGGTATTGCGACCGCCTTCGCTCGAGTTCAGTATCGGAAGGTTGTGATTCCTCCAGGCTACGTGGGCGAGGTCTGTATCATCCACAATGTGGCCGACGGAGAGCCTTTGAAACGGACCTTCTGGTCAATTACCTACCGCATTCCGCCGAATGAAAGCTCTGACGACGGGAGGTCTGCTGAAACTGAAATCCGTACGGCGTGATGCGCATAACCCAGAAGGGAATTGCGTAGTGCATGCGCGGGAGGTTTGCCTGAGCATGGCGGAACCAAAATAGAGGGATGAACGCGAGATTCTGGAACCGTGGCGCGATGATCTACATCAAGCTTAGCGGATCCATATCTACCAACACGGCGGTCTCTGGGATTTCCTTCAGATCGAGGAACGCCATGGCGCCGCCGAGCACCTTGGCTAGCAGCGAGCGTTTCGGTGACTTCAGCAGGAACTGGAAGCGATGTTCGCGTTTCAGACGCGCCAGTGGCGCGGCCGCTGGGCCGAGGATGCGCAGTCCCTTGCCATCGTGCGGGGAGAAATATTCGGAGAGTTGCCGCGACCAGCGGATGGCTTTCTCCAAATCCGTGTCGCGCACGATTACGTTTGCCAGCGACGAGAACGGCGGATAGGCCATCGCGCGCCGGAACTGCGTTTCGCGCTCGTAAAATGCGGGGTAGTCCTGCTTGACCGCGTCCTGAATCGCGTAATGCTCCGGATAGAATGTCTGGATCATCACTCGCCCCGGCAAATCGCCGCGGCCCGCGCGACCGGCTACTTGCGTCAGCAACTGAAAGGTGCGCTCTGCGGCGCGAAAATCCGGCAGGCTTAGCGACGAATCAGCGCTGATCACTCCTACCAGAGTTACGCGCTGAAAATCGTGGCCTTTCGCTAGCATTTGCGTGCCGACCAAAATATCGAGCGCGCCGCCGGCGAACGCGCCGAGCGTTTCCTGGTATTGCCGTTTGGTTCGCGCGGTATCGCGGTCGAGCCGGGCGATACGCGCGCCGGGAAATTCTTTGCGCAGGCGTTCTTCCAGATGCTCGGAGCCTTCGCCAAAGAAATAGACGTATTTGGATTGGCACTTCGGGCATTGCTTCGGAATTTGCTGGAGCGAACCGCAGTAATGGCATTCGAGACGATTGCGCTGCTTGTGGTGCGTCATCGAAATGCTGCAGTTCTCGCATTGCACGGACGCTCCGCAGCTCCGGCAAAGCACCGACCAGGAATAGCCGCGGCGATTTATCAGCACGAGCGCTTGCGTCTTTTGCGCGAGGCATTCCTGAATGCCGGCGTGCAGCGCGGCGCTTATGGGGCTGGTCTGATGCGTTTTCGCGAAGTCTTCGCGGAGATCGACGATTTCGACGCTGGCCATGGCGCGCTTTTCCACACGCGACGCCAACGTCAGCTGCTCGTATTTTCCGCTACGCG
>Ga0209131_1002208_pt1 | contig 13317 bp, 13 predicted proteins | sample GraSoi_2013_40cm_FD_185826 | JGI IMG/M metagenome (GOLD analysis project Ga0209131, IMG submission 185826) | Grasslands soil microbial communities from the Angelo Coastal Reserve, California, USA - Sample 9_17_2013_40cm (SPAdes) (version 2) | ecosystem: Environmental > Terrestrial > Soil >...
AGCCGCTCCCACGCCGCGCGCATCGCCGGGCGCGCAGTTTCTGCGGTGGCCGCCTGCAGGTTCACCAGCGTGCTGCCCTGCTCGCCCCACGCCCCTTTGGCCGGCACAAACACGGCGGGCGCCTGCCTTAAGCGCTTGGCCTGCTCCTCGGGCGCCAGCCGCACCATGCCCCACTGGTCATCCGGGTAGCCCAGCGTTGCAAAGATCTTGCCGCGCACGCGAAAGTCCGCGTGGCCCTGGTGAGCAGCCTGGATCACGCCCGGCAGCGCCATGGCAAGGGATCTGAACTCGTCTGCGGTCATGGCGGATATTAAGCCCCTTCCACGGGTGCATTTTCAATGCGGGGCTCGGTTTGCAGCGGAATTCAGGTTGACAGGCGGGGCCTTCGGTTAAGAATGTCCCGCAAGCAGGAGAGCAGCGCATGTCCGAGAGCGATCCGGCCGCACGTCGCGCCCGACCGAGCGGCCGCGAGGCCCGGCAGAAAGCCAGGGCCCAGCGACCGGTGGCGCCGGCCTACATCACCCGCGAGCTGCCGCCCTACGAACTCCTGTCGCCCGAGGGACTCGAGGCCATCGAGCGCCACGCCGATATCCTGCTCGAGGAGATCGGCTTTGAGATCCGTGGCGATGCCGAGGCGATCGCGCTGTGGCGTAAGGCGGGCGCGAAGATTGCCGGCGACTGGCGGATCCACGTGCCGGCCGGTCTCACGCGCGAGCTCGTGCGCCGCTCGGCGCCGCAGGAATTCACCCAGCACGCGCGCAATCCGGCCCACAGCGTGCAGATCGGCGGGAATCACACGGTGTTCGCGCCGGCCTACGGCCCGCCCTTCGTGACCGATCTGGAGGGCGGTCGTCGCTACGGCACGCTCGCGGACTTCCATAATTTCGTCAAGCTCGCTTACCTCTCGCCCTGGCTGCACCACTCGGGCGGCACCGTGTGCGAGCCCGTCGACGTGCCCGTCAACAAGCGGCACTTCGACATGGTTTACGCGCACATGCGCTACTCGGACAAACCCTTCATGGGCTCGGTCACGAGCGCCGCGCGCGCCGCCGATTCGATCGAGCTGTGCCGGATCCTGTTCGGCACGGAGTTCGTCGCAAACCACTGCGTGATCCTCGGCAATGTGAATGTCAATTCACCGCTGGTACTCGACGGTGAGGCGAGCCGCGTGATCCGCACCTACGCCGCGGCGAACCAGGCGCCGGTGTGCGTGCCTTTCATACTCGGCGGCGCGATGGGGCCGGTGACCACCGCGGGCGCACTCGCCCAGTGCTACGCCGAGGCGATGTTCTGCGTCGCGCTGGCGCAGCTCGAACGCCCAGGGTCGCCCGTGATCCTCGGCAATTTCCTCTCCTCAATGTCGCTGCGGAGCGGCGCGCCGACCTTCGGTACTCCCGAACCCGCACTCGCCTACTTCGCGATCGGCCAGCTCGCGCGCCGGCTCAAGGTGCCGCTCCGCTGCGGCGGGAACCTGTGCGGATCGAAGGTCGCGGACGCACAGGCGGCCTTTGAGAGCGCAAACTCGATGTGGCCGGCCTTCATGGCCGGTGCCAATTTCATCCTGCATGCGGCCGGCTGGCTCGAAGCGGGACTGGCGATGTCCTACGAGAAGTTCGTGATGGACGTCGACCAGCTGGGCGGGTTTCACACGCTCGCGAAGGGGATGAGTCTCGACGCCAATGGCTTCGCGCTCGAGGCGTTCCGGGAAATCGGCGCGGGCAAGCACTACCTGGGCTCGGCGCACACGATGGCGAACTACGAGCACGCCTTCCATGACTTCGAGCTCGCCGACAACAATTCCTACGAGCAATGGAGCGCGGAAGGCTCCGTCGACCAGCTCAGGCGCGCCAACCGGCGCTGGAAATCACTGCTGGAATCCTACGTGGCGCCGCCGCTCGAGGCGGCGACCGACGAGGCGCTGCGCGACTACATTGCCCGCCGCAAGGCGGGGATGCCGGATGAGCTCAGTTGAAGCGGGAAAACGATTCGCGCAATATTGCTCTGTCGGGAGGACTTCCCATGAATTCACCAACCCCCATCGCGCTCGTAACCGGCGGCAGTCGTGGCCTCGGCAAGAGCACCGCGCTGAAACTCGCCGAACGTGGCACGGACGTGATACTGACTTACCTGCGCAATCGCGCTGAAGCAGACTCGGTTGTAGGTCAGATCATAACTTCGGGGCGCCAAGCCGTTGCCCTGCCACTCAATGTGGCGGACAGCAGCACCTTCCCGACCTTTGCCGATCAGCTGCGCCAAACTCTCAAGACACACTGGCAGCGAGAGCGAATCAACTTCCTCGTCAACAACGCCGGTATTGGCATTCGTGCCGGTTTCGCGGCGACGACGGAGGCGCAATTTGACGAGCTGGTGAATATTCACTTCAAGGGCGCCTTTTTCCTTACGCAGACATTGCTGCCGCTGATCACGGATGGCGGCCGGATCGTGAACCTCTCCTCGGGGCTCGCGCGCTTTTCACTGCCCGGCTACGCCGCCTATGCCGCCATGAAGGGCGCAATGGAAGTCCTCACCCGCTACATGGCCAAGGAACTGGGACCTCGTGGAATTGCCGCAAATATCGTCGCACCGGGCGCGATCGAGACCGATTTCGGTGGGGGTGAGGTGCGTGACAACGCGCAGCTCAATGCTGGAATTGCCTCACAAACCGCGTTGAGCCGCGTTGGCCTGCCCGACGACATTGGCGGAGTCATCGCCTCCCTCCTGGCGCCTGAAAGCGGCTGGATCAACGGCCAGCGCATCGAAGTCTCAGGTGGGATATTCCTGTAGCCGTCACTCAGGCAGCGCGGACGGTCAGCGGTCGGGATTGATCCGGAATGTCACCCGAAATCCCTTGCAGGCGGGCACGGCATTCCCGTCCCGCTGGGCCGGAGTGAATCGCAGCGCTTCCCGCGCCCATTTCAGGGCGGCAGCATCCAATCGTCCATACCCGGAACTCGTTTCCAGTGTCGGCGCAGCGGCGAGCGCGCCATTCGCACCGACGCACACCTGCAGGGTGCTCGCCCCCTCTTCGCTGAGGCGAATCGAACCGGGCGGGTAGAAATCATTGATCGGTTTCGTGACCACGTAGGAGAGCGGCACGGTAGGCCCCGCGCCTGCCGGGGAATCGGAGCCGGCACTTGAAGCTGTGGACGACGGCTCGGCGGAAGGCCAATTGAATGGTGCAAGCGGCAGACCTTTGAGCGGATCAACCCCCTCGCGCATCGGCGTGAAATGCGGTCCCTTCGGGACTGCGGTCGGCGTCCGGCGCTCCAGGTCGAAAACACGGCCCTTGATTGGGGGCTGTGGCACCTGCACCTTCGGTGGCACGAACGCGGTCAGAAATCCGCAAATAACCACCGCGTGGAGCGCAACGATCAGGAGGAAGGCCGTGCTGCGGCGTGGCGGGCGAGCCCATTCAATGGCGTGGGTAGTCATGGCGACCTCCAGACCTCAAACGAGTGTCAACGTCCCGACGGTAGTCCCCGTGGACCGGTATGGCATGCCAATCGATCATTAGATCGCCATTCCGGGTGACAGTTCCGTCCGATAACTGCGCTAGCATCCGCAGGGGCAGAAGGCGGGCAGGCAAGGGCGAGAAGATGAGCATTCAAGGTGGGTGTCTGTGCAGGGCCGTGCGTTTCGAGAGCACGGCGGATCCGAAGATCACGCGCACATGCTGGTGTCGCGTCTGCCAATACTTTGCAGCCGGCAACGCCACCGTCAACGTGTTCTTCCCCACGGCGTCCTTCAGCGTGCGCGGTGACACGCCGACCTACCGGTCCGTCGCCGACAGCGGCAATGTGGTGATCCGGCGCTTCTGTGGAGTGTGTGGTACGCCGCTGTTTACCCAGGCCGAGGTTCGTCCTCACCTGATCGGCGTCCGGGCTGGCGCCCTCGATGATCCCAACCTCGTGGAGCCTGCGATGAGCATCTGGACCGCCTCGGCGCCGCGCTGGGCGTGCATCTCCGAGTCCATTCCGCGCGTGGAGCGCCAGCCACCGCCGCTGGCATAAAGGCTAGGGGGTTGTGGTCGATTTGGCCTTGTCCCGCAGGTCCTGGATGTATTCGAGTTCGCGCTTGGCGGCGCCGTCGTCGGCATCCAGCGCAAGGCATTTCTTGTAGAGCGCTTCGGCTTCGTCGAGCTTGCCCTGCTCGGTCAGCACAAACCCCTTGCCTCGCCAGGCACGTGTCTGCATGGCCGTCTTTTCTACGCCCTCCGCCATGAACCCGGTGCCGTCTTCGGCGTTCTGGTAGGCATCCAGCGCAGCAGGCCAATCCTTTTCCTGCTGGTAGAGGGCGCCCAGTTCAATCCACGGTGGCGGGTACAGGGGCGAGAGTTCGATGGCACGCCTGAGCACGGTTTTGGCTTCATCCGGTCGACGGAGTTCAAACAGCGCGTACCCCTTCATGACCAGAGCATCGGTCCAGGGGCTCTGGACGGCGATTGCGCCGCGCTTGTGCTCGGATTTGCCGTCCGCCACCCCGGACATGCCCATGTACACGACGGCCTCTGCCATCCCGTGGGTCACATAGATCACGCGGGTCTCCTTCGCGTAGCGCCGCTCAAATTCGGCAATGACCGGGTCGATGTCCTTCTTGATTGCCGTATCGGGAATGCCCTGCGCGATGACGCGCCTCCCTTCATCGAGCAGCTGGTCGATCTGCTTATCGCTGAGGGTCTGCGCAGAAAAGAGCGGAAAGCTGCCGAGCAGACCGATCCCGAGCGCTGCAGTGATTCGATGGGCGGGCCGCATGGTGATCTCCTGACGCCGACCCAGGGGCAAGCCGGGCGTTCGAGCCGCGTGCTAGAGCAACTCCACCCGCTCCGCGTCCGGCGCAACAGGGTCATGCTGCTCCGTATTGAACGACACCAGCAGGAACGGCCGATCGCCGGTGTTCTTGAACGCGTGCGCCACACCGGGCGGGAACTGGAAACGCCAGATCTCGCCTGCCGGCACCACGGCATCGCAGGTCTGGCCCTCCTCGCAGTACCGAACGAGTGCCGGGCCCACGACCGCCGTCACTTCCGTGCCGCGGAGGTGCTTGTGGTTGCCGCGCACCGCGCCCGGAGCGGAGATCACGGTATGCACATTCTTCCAGCCGCCCAGCCGAGATGCTTCCAGGGGCTCGAACAGCACGCCGCGCGCGTCCAGGTGCGTGGCCAGCTTGGTGATTTCAACCCGGGTCGTCATTCAGTGCAGCAGGCGATCGAGCGTCGCCAGCGGGACGGCGCCTTCGTTGAGGGCCGCCTCATGAAATTTCTTCAGCGAGTAATCCTGCGGGTGGCGCTCGTGATAGTGGGCGCGCACTTCGTTCCAGCCCTGCGAGCCGGCGTAGTACACGGCGAGCTGGCAGGAGGAGAGCTGCGCGCGCTGCAGCTTGGCGGTCGCTTCTTCACGTTCCTGGTAGGTCTGCTTGATCATCAGATCGAGCGCCTCCTGATCCGTCATGCCCATGGTCTGCAGCCGGATGTCCAGGATCGTGTTGGCCTGGCCACGCAGCATCTGCTTCAGCATCGCGAGCCGCATCTTGGGATCGTTATCCAGATAGCCCTCGTCCGTCATCATCTGCTGCGCGTACACCGCCCAGCCCTCGATGTAGGCGTTGTTGCCCCAGATGTTGCGCAGCACGCGGCGCGCCGGCGGTTCGATGCGATTGGCGTATTCGGCCTGCACGTAGTGGCCGGGCATCGCCTCGTGCACCGTAAGCTGATGCAGCGTGTAGTGGTTGTACTCGCGCAGCTTGGAATCGATGCGCGCCTGCGGCCAATCGCCCGGGATCGGCGTCACCCAGTAGTACGCGCCGAGCTGCGGCTCGAGCGCCGGGGCGGCGTTGAAGCCGCCGACGGCGTAGATGCCGCGCATGAACACCGGCGTGTCGATGACGGCGAGATTGCTGTTGTCCGCGAGCGTGAGCAGGTCTTTCTTTCTGACGAATGCGGTGGACTGCGCCAGCGTCTGGCGCACTTCATCCATGTAGGTCGCCGGAGTCGCGTGCTGGCTCGCCACGTCGGCGAGTGCCTCCTCCGGCGTACGCGGCGCAGCCAACCGCGCAATCTCGGCGCGCGTCGCGGCGAGGTCATGTTCGGCCACCGCCAGCAGCTCGGCCGGGGTCTTGCCGGTGTGCAGGTAGAACCCGCATTTCTGGCGGTAGTTCTCCGCACCGAGCCGCCAGTCGCTGGTCTTCCGGGACAATGTCCTGGCCAGGTGGTCGTTGAACTCGCGCAGCGATTTCAGGGCCGACGTGGCCGCGGCACTGTAAGCAGTCTTCAGCGCGGTGGGAGTGGCCGCGCGCAGCGTCTTGTCGATCAGCTCGATGTTGCCGTCGTTCTCTTCGCGCGCGACGCGGTTCCACACTTCGGGCGAATCCATGAGATTGGCCCTGGCCTGGGAGACCAGCACCGGCAGGCGCTGCAGGCGCTTGATGATGTAGCCGAAGCGCTGCTCCTCCGGCGCGGAGTTGAGGACGTAAAGGTTGTACAGGCCGTTGCCGATCAGCTCGACATAAAAGGTCGGGTTATGGCGGTAAGCCTGGATGTGATCGAGTTCCAGGAGATTCAAGCCGACCGCATCGCGCACCATATCGAGATCGGCCTGGCGCTCGGCATCGATCGCGGCACGCTGGAGCGCGTCGAGCCGCTGCCAGAGCCCGAGATTGAAGCGGCGCTCGCGCGCGATGCCGGCCTGGCTGTAGTCGTCCCAGAGGCTGTCCAGCCGCACGCCCTTGTGCACGTGGTAGCCCGCGAAGGTGGCCGTGGCAGGGGCCAGCGCGAGACTCTCGTAGACGAAATCGTTGACCAGCGCGTCGGCCTGGGCGTCCGGCGTGGCCGCGAGCGCCTGGGCACTGAACGCAACAGCCAGGATCGATGCCGCCATCACTGCGTGTCGCTGCCGCATTCGCATACCCCTGTTATTGGATTTGGAGGCGCAATCCTGCGCCCGAAACGGCAGATTGGCCAGCCGTGGTGCCGAAAGCGGCGGACGATTATTATTGGCCGCCCTCCCTCCCGCGTGAGCCATTCAAATGCGTACTGTCGCCTTGATTTCGCTCTGTGCCGGCCTGGTCCTGCTGTTCCCGGCGCGGCTGATCGCCGCGGCGGCCAGCACCGGCACTGAAGAGAAGACACCTCCCGATGCCGCGGATCCGTTCCTCTGGCTCGAGGAAGTCGAAGGGGCGCGCGCGCTGGAATGGGTGCGCGCGGAAAACGCCAAGACCTCAGGCGTGCTCGATCACGATCCGCACTTCCCCGTGTTTTACAAGGAGGCCCTGGCCCTCTCCCAGGCCGCGGACCGGATCCCCGAACCGGCGTTCCTTGGCGGCCGCATCTACAACCATTGGCAGGATGCGCAGCACGTCCATGGGTTGTGGCGCCGGGCGAGTTTCCGGGATTACCAGCGTTCCGCTCCCGCATGGACCACGGTGCTTGATTTCGATGCGCTCTCCGCGCAGGAGAAAGCGAACTGGTTCTGGAGTGGCGTGGATTGCCTGCAACCCGCTGAACACCGCTGCATGGTGGCCTTGACCGACGGCGGCGAGGATGCGGTGACGGAGCGCGAGTTTGACCTGGGCACTGCGAAGTTCGTGCCCGGCGGTTTCTCGCTCCCACGTGGGAAGCAGGGCCTCGCCTGGCAGGATCAGGACACGCTGTGGGTCAGCCGGGAATGGTCGCCGGGTGAACTGACCGCCTCCGGTTATCCGTACGTCGTCAAGCGCCTGCGGCGCGGCGAGCCGCTCGGCAGCGCGCAGGAACTGTTTCGCGGCGAGCGGAGCGATGTCGGAGTCTTTCCACTCGCGTTGCAGGACGCCGGCGGCCACCAGGCGCTGTTTCTTGAGCGCGCGGTCAGCTTCTTTGAAACGGAATACCAGCTTCAGACCCCGGCGGGCCTGGTCCGGTTCGGGTTGCCCCAAAAATCGAATCTCGTGGGCCTGATCGACGACCGGCTCATCGTCGAGCTGCGCGAAGATTGGCGGAGCACGGACGGTGCGAAGTTTGCGCAAGGCTCACTGGTCGCGATCGACCTGGCGCAGGCACGCGCGGCTCCCGCAGACCTACGGCCGGCGCTGGTCTACGCACCCGCGCCCGGCCACGCCTTCGCCCAGGCGGCCGTCACGCGCCACCACCTGCTCGTCACCGAGCTCGACAATGTGAAGGGGCGGGCCTACATCTACACGCCGAGGGCCGCCCAGCAGTGGTCGCAGCGCGCCCTGGCACTGCCGGACTTCGCCTCCATCGACATCATTGACACCAACCTGCACAGCGACCAGGCGTTTCTTCAGGTCACCGGATTCCTGACGCCTTCGAAGCTGTGGCTCGCCGACCTCGCCGGCGGCGAGCTCAAGGGCGTGAAAGCGCTGCCCGCGCGTTTCGATGCTTCACGCCACGTGGTGGAACAGCTCGAGGCCGTCTCGAAGGATGGCACGCGCATTCCCTACTTCATCGTGTACCCCAGGGACGAGCGCCGCGACGGTACGACACCGACGATCCTGACCGCCTATGGCGGGTTCCAGGTTTCCGAGACGCCGTACTATTCCTCCGGTACCGGAAAACTGTGGCTGGAACGGGGCGGTGCCTTTGTCGTCGCCAATATTCGGGGCGGCGGAGAATTCGGGCCCGCCTGGCACGAGGCGGGCCTCAAGACACACCGACAGTGCATCTACGATGACTTTGCCGCGGTTGCGCAGGACCTGATCGCGCGCGGTTTTACCAGCGCCGGGCATCTGGGCATCCGCGGTGGTTCCAACGGCGGCCTGCTCATGGGCGTGGAGTTCAACCAGCGGCCGGAACTGTGGGGCGCGGTGGACATCGAAGTACCGCTCCTCGACATGATGCGCTACGAGCAGATCGCGGCCGGCGCCTCCTGGGTCGGCGAGTACGGCAGTGTCGCGGTACCGGAAGAGCGCGCCTTTCTGGCGGCGATTTCACCGTACCAGAACCTCAAGGCGGGCGTGAACTATCCGGAGCCCCTGGTCTGGAGCACGACCAAGGACGATCGCGTCGGTCCGCAGCACGCGCGCAAATTCGCGGCGCGGCTCGCGCAGCTGGGCCTGCCCTACCTGTTCTACGAGGTCATCGAGGGCGGCCACGGCGCAGGCGCCACGCTCGATGAACAGTCGGCGATGAGCGCACGCGAGTTCACCTACTTCGCGCGCAAGCTGGCGTTGCCGCTGGAGGCGCAGCGGACGCCACCCTGAGCCCGCAACTACGGTGACGGCGACCCGCCCACCGGCAATTGCCACACCAGATAGCCCCGGCCCCCGGGGCGCTCGACCTGGAAGCGGGTCACCAGACCGGCGGCGCTCAGAGTGGAATCCGCGGGGCCCTGGGGTCGGGTCAGCTCCTCGGCCGTGGCGCGGCCCTGCAGGTACGTCAGCCACTGCGCGCTGGACCACCCGCGGCCCCCGATCGGACTCACGATCAGGGTTCGCGGCGCGCGCTGCAGCTGCTGCTCGAGCAACGCCGCCGAATTCGCATCCGCGGCGTCAAGCGCTGACCAACGCGGCGGGGGCAGATAGAGCTGCGCCCAGCCGAGCGTGGTCTCATCCGGATTCCACAGCAGCAGCGGGCCCGGAGCGGCTCGAGATCCTGCGTGCGGTTCAGGGCGGAAAACAGGCTCAGGACGCCCAGCGAGCACAGCAGGCACCAGGCCACGGCCAGACGCGTGAGGGCCGCGGGCAGCGGGAGAGATCGCAGGAGCGCCCGGCGCGTGGCGAGGATGAGCACGGCCGCCACCGCAATGGCGCTGCCGAAGAACTGCAGCCAGGTGGAACGCTCGACGGTCCATTGCAGGGCGACGGTGAGGGCCAACACCAGCAGCGCCAGCAGCGCAATCAGCCCCGCCGTCACGGCCACTGCGCGCGGCGCGGACGCCGCATCGGCCATCCACAGGGCGATCAGCAGCACGAAGCCGATCATGCAGGGCGCGGCATAGATGCTGCGCCCGGTGGCGGCGAAGGACAGCAGCAGCAGACCGGGCAGCGCGGCACACAGCGCGAAGCGCCAGGCGCTGCGCTCTGCCCCACTCTGGCGCACGCCGCGCCAGGCGGCGCGCAGGGCGTACACGGCGAGCGCGGTCCACGGCAGCAGGTACAGCGGCAATTCAGCGAAATAGCGGCCGGGCCAGTTCGGATGACCGCCGGCATAGTTGTAGCGCGCTTCCGCGGCGACGGGCAGGACGCGGCCCACCAGGTTGTTCCAGAACAGGATGCGCAGGGCCTGTGCGCCGTCAGGCCGCGCCGCTACGCTAAGCACCCAACTTGAAATGCAGGCCAGCGGCAGCAGCGCGCCCAGCCAGAATTCCCAGCGCAGCAGTTCCCGCCAGCGGCGCTCCCAGGCGATGAAGCACAGGAAGGCCAGCACCGGCACCAGCCAGGCCGCCAGATTCTTGCCAAAGAATGCGAGCGTAAGCCCGGCGTGCATGGCCAGATACCCGCACAGGCGGCGATCGCGCGCCGTGGCGGCCAGTCCGGTGTACATGCCGGCGAGCGCGAGAGCGACACCGGCGAGCAGCAGGGCATCGGTGTCGAGCCAGATCTGCACCTGATAAATGAGCGCGCCGCTGGCGAACAGCATTCCGGCCGCCCTTGCCGTCGCGAGCGCGTCCGCCTTCCCGGCCAGCAGTGCGCGCGCCAACGCGACGACCGCAAAGAAGGCCAGCAGCGCGTAGCCGAGCTGGGGCAGGCGCGCGGCGGCCGCGCCGCGACCGAACTGCGCCATCGAGGCCCCCGCGAGCCAGTACGTGAGCGGCGGCTTTTCTGCAAAGGTCACACCCCCCAGTTGCGGGAGCGCCAGCGCCTGCGTACTCACCGAGGCGGCCAGGGCCGCTTCGCGCGGCTCGTCCGGTGTCCAGTAGCCGCGGCCAAACAGGCCCACGCACCACAGCAGCGCCAGGGCCGCCGCCGTCAGCCACAGGGACCGGGGATTGTCCGCGCTCATGGTCGCGCCAGCATAAGAGCAGCGCGGCAGGATTTCATCGCTGTTCCAACGCCACCAGCCGCACGCCGTAGACCACCAGCGCCGCGCCTGCCAATTGCAGCACACCGAGTGATTCGCCCAGCAGCTGCCAGGCGAGCAGCATGGTGATGACCGGGCCCAGTGAGCCGATCACCGCCGTCGGACCCGCGCCGAGGCGCCGAATCGCCTCCGAGAACAGCCAGATCGGCAACACCGTGGAGAACACCGCCATCGCCGCACTCAGCGCCTGCACCTGCCAGGGCTGCGCGATGAGGTTGCCCAATGGCCGTTGCGCCACGAACAGCGCGATCGCGTACACACAGGCGGCGGAAGTCGCCCAGGCGGTGAAGCGCGCCGAGCCCACGCGCACCAGCAGCGGCGCGGAGCGGATCAGGTAGACCGCGTACAGGAGCGCACTCGCGAAGATCAGCAGGCCGCCGAGCCAGACCTGCGCACCACCGGAGTGCACATCATGCGCTACGGCGAGTGCCACGCCGGCGTAGCAGAGGAGCAGCGCGAGCAGCATTGCCGGGGAGGGGGAGCGGCGCTCCTGCCAGGCGGTGTAGAGCACGACGATGGTCGGATACACATACAGGATGAGGCGCTCCAGAGCGGCCGAGATGTGCCGGAGGCCGAGGAAATCCAGGTAGCTCGAGGCGAAATACCCCAGGAATCCCAGCAGCGCGAGCGCACGCCAGTCCGCGCGCGTGATGGCCATCGGGGCCGTGCGCGCCGCGCGGGCACCGAGCAGCAGGAACAGCGGCAGTGCGTAGAGCATGCGCAGCGCCAGGAGCGTTTCGGGATCGACGCCGTAGCGATAGGCGGCCTTGACGAAGATCGCCTTGAGCGAAAAGCCGAGCGCACCCAGCACGGCGCAGCTGAGCCCAATCGACTGTGGGCGCACACGAATCACCGCAATTTCAGCGCCCGAGGCCGTGTGGATGGATCCACCCCATGCGCCAGGCGATCATCAGCAGCAGGAACAGCGCCACCGACAGGGAGACGCGCAGCGTCAGCGAGCGCAGCATCTTGCTGGAATCGCCCTGGCTCGTGGCGAGGTGGTAGAGGGCGGTGCCGAGGCTCGCCACAATGGCAAGCAGCACCGCGATGACCAACAGCCGGATCGGATCCATCCGCGGGATTATAGGCGTCCGCCTGTACTCGGCGTGCAGCGGGCGGCACAATGCCGGCCCCCCTGATTCGCCATCGGAGTCGCCCCGTAGTGCTGCGCCTGGAATTCGGTTCCCGTCGGTTCGTCGCCAGCGGCTGGATGAGCGTGCTGGCGCTCACCGCCGTGCTGCTGTTCGCACAGCTGGGCCGCTGGCAATGGCACCGGGCCGCGGAAAAGACCGCACTGGCGGCCGCCTTCGCCGCCGGCACGAATGCGCCCGCGACCGCGCTGGGCACGCAAGCCACCGCCTCGCTCCCGCGCTATGCGCAGGTCATCGTCACGGGCCGCTACGAGCCAGCGCGCCAATTCCTGCTGGACAACATGAGCGATGGCGGGCAGGCGGGCTACGAGGTCCTGACGCCGTTGCGGCTAGAGAATGGGCGCTGCCTGCTGGTGAATCGCGGCTGGATCGCCCTGCCCGAGGGACGGCGCGAGGAGCTTCCGGACCTGGCCATGAGCGAGCCCCTCACGGTGCAGGTTCGCGGGCGGCTCGATGTCCTGCCCGTGACCGGGCTCGCGGCCGGACGCGCGCCACCGGCGGCGGACTCCAGCTGGCCCAAGCGCACCAGCTTTCCCACTGCGGAACAACTCGGTGGGGCACTGGGTGAAAAAGTGGAACCCCGCCAGCTGCTGCTGGGGGCCACCGAACCCTTCGGTTTCCAGCGCCACTGGCGCAGCGCGAGTGACGGATTCGGTCCGATGCGGCACCTGGCTTACGCCGTGCAGTGGTGGGGCTTCGGAGCGTTGTCCGTGTTTCTCTATGTGTTCCTGAATCTGGAGCGGCGCGGCCCGTGACGAGCTCGCCTCAAGCCAAAGGCCGCCGGCCGCTGCTCCTGTTGGTGGTGCTGTTCGTGGCACCGCTCGCCGGCGCGTTTCTGCTGTACTACGGCTCGAGCTGGCGCCCGACGAGCCACACCAACCATGGGCAACTCATCGTGCCGGTGGTGCCCGTGCCAGGCGCGGCGTTCACCGGCAAATGGTCGCTGGTGGTGATCGGCGCGGGCGACGCCGGGTGCGACGCGCGCTGCCGCGACGCGCTCATCTATGCCCGCCAGACCTGGCTCTCGCTCGGCAAGCTGACGCCACGCGCGCAGCGCGTCCTGCTCGGCGGCGAGGGTTGCTGCGACCGCGACTATCTGCAGCGCGAGCACACAGGTCTGCTGGCCATGCCGGCGGGTGAGGCCGGCGGGGCGGCCCT
>Ga0209131_1002209_pt1 | contig 13316 bp, 13 predicted proteins | sample GraSoi_2013_40cm_FD_185826 | JGI IMG/M metagenome (GOLD analysis project Ga0209131, IMG submission 185826) | Grasslands soil microbial communities from the Angelo Coastal Reserve, California, USA - Sample 9_17_2013_40cm (SPAdes) (version 2) | ecosystem: Environmental > Terrestrial > Soil >...
AAGCCAGATGCTGCAAACGGTCGCATGCGTTCCTCCGGTCGAGTCGTCAAAGCAATTTCTTGTGGAGAGTTTCCCAAGTCTATCAGAATCTGTAAACTGACAAAGGAGGCCGGTAGTGTGCGGATTGGTTTCGTGCTTCTTTCCACTTGAAGCAGAACGATCCACGAAATCACACGAACAAAACGAATCCGCTACGTGGATTTTTGTGGATCGTTTTACCCGGCCACAAATTCAGGACACCACTAGAAGGTTTGAAGTAACAAAGCGAAATGAAATTCTCAGTAATCATTCCCGCTTACAACGAAGAGCAATATTTGCCGCGGTTGTTGGATTCGATCGACGTGGCGCGCTCGAATTATTCCGGCGGTTCGAAAGAAATTGAAGTCATCGTCGCCGATAATGATTCCAGCGATCGCACCGCGGAGATCGCGTTGGCCCGCGGCGCGCGAGTGGTCAAAGTTGCCAAGCGCCGCATCGCCGCCGCGCGCAATGGAGGCGCTCGCGCCGGCTCTGGCGAAATTCTCTGCTTCATCGACGCTGATTCAGCGATTCATCCGCAAACCTTCGACGAAGTTGATCGCGCAATGAAGAACGGCAGGTACGTTTGGGGCGTCACCGGCGCAACCATGGAGAGGACGTCGTTTCCGTTGTTCATTACATACTGGATGTTCATGCCGATGGTTTTGTTAACCGGCCTGGACATTGGCTTATCGTTTTGCCGTCGCGAAGATTTCGAAGCGGTTGGCGGTTACGACGAGAGTCGCTTGTACGCGGAAGACGTTTTGCTTCCGTTGGCCTTGCGCCGTCTGGGGCGTCAACGCGGACAAAAACTCATACGGCTGCCACAGGTGAAAGCGCTCGGCTGTACGCGCAAGTTCGATCAGTTTGGCGACTGGCACTATTTCGGGATGCTGGGAAAAGCGATCAAGAGTTTGATTACCGGGAATTGGCACGACGAGAAACTGGCGGATCGTTATTGGTACAAATCAGGCCGCTAATCCTTTTCAAAATAAGTAATCGTCCGGTAAGCCACATAGCCTGGGGTAAAGTCTGCAGAGTCTCCCTTCGCAGTCAGATGGGTTTCCTTAATCATATTCTGGTGCGAGTCGAACTCTCGCAGGGTACGCTCCTTACTCTTGATCGTCCCATCCTTGTTATATAGGACCAGATCTTCGGTACCGTTGCCATCGGTTATCACCTGACGCTTGAAACTGCCGTCTGATTGTTCGGTTCTGAATTCCCGGCTGCCGTCTGGATTATCGATCGTGGAGAACTCAGTCTGACTCACTCCGCCCGGGCCGATCGAGATGGACTGTGAGCGCCTGGCCGGCAGATCGTTCAAGGTCTTAATTTGCGCGACGACGTTGCCATGAATGTCGTATGACCAGCTCTCGACTTCGCGTTGATTGCCCTGACGTCTAAAAACTAAACGGTCTTGAATTGAGCCGTCGGGGCGCCCAGGAAACACCTAGACTGAGCACGAATGCAGGCACTCTAAACATAAAATAAGTCGCCTTCGTGAAATGGCCAGCCAAGTATACAAAGGACAGTGAAGTGTGTCGAACAAAGAAATTCCAGGTACTGGTGCAGGTTCATTTAGTCGATGCCATTATTTGAAGCAAGAGTAAGTCGTTACAGAACCGTGAGCGGTAGCGACCGGATGCTAACACTCAACTACGGCTCAAGAGCACAACGAATTGCGAGGTTGACTGTAGCATCCGGTCGCTACCGCTCGCGGTTCCGTAACACGCAGTTCTTTCGCCATGCTTGGGCTACGCGTTTCGGCCAATGAGCAACTGCATCAGTGCCAAAGCCGGGGTGGTTCTGATTTTGAGAAAATTAGAATCATCTGCGCTTCTGCGGTGAATGTTAATTGATCGGTTTACCGCAGCGACCCAGGTCGCCGAGGTTGCGCCGAGAAAAGCGAACTTGACCGGGTACCAAAGACCCGGATGCGTGTCTGACTCGAACAATTGCCTTTCCGCTTTCGGCAAAGTCGCTGTAGAATCGCGCTCACTAACGGATGGTAATAGCCAGACGCCGGCAGCCGCATGACGCTGTCAAAACGGATGAACACCAAAGACCTGGCGCAAATCAGACCGCACAACTCGGATCTGTACGAGCGACTTTGCCGCGCGCGCCGCTATATCGACGAATGCTATGACTTGCCGTTGGATCTGACGGAGATCTCGAAGCAAGCCTGTCTGTCCCGCTATCACTTCCTGCGTCTGTTTCGCGACGCCTTCGCCACCACGCCACACCAGTACCTAATCCAAAGACGAATTGAGAAGGCCAAAGAGCTGCTTTGTTCCGAGCGGTTCAGCGTGACGGAGGTGTGTTTCGAGGTAGGTTTTCAGAGTCTCGGATCCTTCAGCGCGCTGTTTCGCCGCTGCGTGGGCGACGCGCCCAATAGTTACCGCGAGCGCCAAAAGCAGTCTCTGCGCAAGGTGCCCGGGTGCTTTATGCTCATGTTTGGGCTGAAACCGGTACAGAACCGCCCGCGGTAGCGAGCGGGTAGGGTTAACGAATGAGACCCGCTTGCTACCGCCAGCAGTTCTGTACCGCATACCGCGGCTTTAGCAATTTTCGAGAAGCCAGTTTCCGGCAAACCTCTTATGCTCCTTCGTAAATCTGAGGGAGGGAATCGAAAATTATGATCACCAAAATGTCGCACGTGCTGATCTGGGTCAAGGATCAGCAGCAGGCGCTGGAGTTTTATCGAGACAAGTTGGGCTTTGAAGTCGACACGGATGCTGCGATGGGCCCGGACTTTCGCTGGCTTACTATGCGCATCAAGGACCAGCCGGGCTTTGAGATTATTCTGGCGGAGCCCAAAGCGGGAATGCTTCTGGATGAAGAATCCGCCGCCCAACTGCGTTCGCTGATCGACAAAGGCGTGCTGGGCGGTGGCGTGTTTGATGCCGACGACATCTACAAAACTTACGAAGACCTAAAAGCCCGCGGAGTCGAATTCAAGGGACCGCCCAGCGTACAGGAATGGGGAACGGCTACGGTTTTGAAAGACAACTCGGGTAATTGGTTTAGTTTGAGCCAGGAGAAGCAGGAACCAGTTTCTTAAGTTGCTGCGGGCTGATGTACCGCAAGCTGCCGGCTTGGGTGACGGCGGCGCTACAAGAACTTTCAGGATTGGAGGTTTCATTATGGCTAAGACCGGAACCCGAACCGCAAAGAAGTTGATCTATGCCGTCCATCCCGGTGTGTTATTAACCCAGAAATGGATTGCCGAATTGAAACAGAAGACTGGGAGATCGCTCGACGAATGGTTGCAGGTGATCAAGCAGGAAGGTCCCGCGACTGAAAACGAACGTCGCGATTGGCTGAAGTCTAAATTCAGTTTAGGGACCAACTCCGCCTGGTGGTTGGCGGAACGTTCGCTCGGAAAGGGCGAGGAACTCGGCGATCCCGATCACTACCTCCGAGCGGCTGAGCAATACGTCGAAGAAATGTTTTCCGGTAAGAAGGCCGGGCTTCGGCCGATTTATGAGGCGCTGCTGAAGCTGGGTCTGAGTCAGGGTAAAGAAGCGAAGGCCTGTCCCTGTCAGACGATTGTCCCTCTCTATCGCAAACACGTCTTCGCTCAAATCAAGCCGACAACCCAAACACGCATCGACTTTGGACTGGCGCTGGGCAATCTGAAAACTCCGAAGCGACTCATCGACACCGGCGGCTATGCTAAAAAAGATCGCATCACCCATCGCTTCGAAATCACTTCGCTGAAAGATATCGATGATGACGTGAAACGTTGGTTGAAAGTTGCATACGATCGGGATGCCTAGGTTGAGCGCCTCCGCCGCCTGATGTGCGGAAGGCTTTGCCTTTCCGATAACGGCCACGACTTTTTACTAGCGATACGAAAGCCGGAGGCTTTCCGCACATCGGGCGGCAAAGCCGCTAGTTAAGTTCTTTCATGCATTTTCGGGCTCAGACAATCGTTCTGCTGGGAAGCTAAATCGCCTTACTGCCCAGCTGACGGAACTGAGACGTCTCTTTACTCTCGATTGTAGGTTGACTCGTAGCCAGAGACCGAGATGACTTTGATCTGTCTCTGGCTTATCTTTGCTTTATGAGAGCAGTCATCTTCGAACAACACGGCGGTCCGGAAGTCCTCAAGTTCACCGAGGTCGCCGATCCGCAAATCAAAGCCAACGAAGTTTTGGTCGAAGTCCGCGCCTGCGCGCTGAATCATCTCGACGTGTGGGTTCGTGGCGGTTTGCCGGGAATCAAGATCCCTCTGCCGCACATTCTCGGCGACGACGTTGCCGGCGTCGTGCGCGAAATTGGCGCGTTGGTTTCCTGGGTAAAGCCCGGCGACGAAGTGATGATCCAGCCTGGGGTCTCGTGTGGTCATTGCGTCGAATGCCTCTCTGGCCGCGACAATATGTGCGACGACTACGACATGATTGGTTATCGCCGCGATGGCGGCTACGCGGAACTACTTGCCGTGCCGGGCACAAACGTGATTCCGAAGCCGAAGAACCTGAGCTGGCCTGAAGCAGCCGCATTGCCGCTCGTGACTCTGACCGCATGGCACATGCTGGTGACCCAGGCACGTTTGCAGCCCGGCGAGGATGTGCTGATTCATGCGGCCGGCAGTGGCGTCGGCTCGCTCGGAATTCAGATTGCCAAACTGTTCGGCGCACGGGTGATCGCGACGGCGAGTTCAGACGAGAAACTCGCAAAGGCGCGCGAGCTTGGCGCTGACGAAACTGTTAACTACACTCGCGATGACTGGCCGAAAGAAGTTAAACGCCTGACCGATCGCCGTGGCGTCGACGTCGTTTTTGAACACACGGGTGAAGCGACCTGGCCCGGGTCGCTGGTGTCTTTGAAAAAAGGTGGGCGGTTAGTGACCTGTGGAGCGACCAGCGGCTTTGACGCGCGCACTGATCTGCGGCAGGTGTTCTATCGTCATCTGACTATTCTCGGTTCCATGATGGGATCGAAAGCAGAGTTGCTGGCGGCCATGAAGTTTATCGAGAGCGGCCAGATTCGCGCCGTCGTGGATCGCACGCTGCCGCTCGCCGAAGCGAGAAAAGCTCACGAGCTGATGGAAGATCGCGCGCAGTTTGGGAAACTGGTGCTGCTGCCCTAGCAGGGTGCTGAAAAACTAATTTTGGAGTGCGGCGGCAAGCGTAGCGCGACGCCGCTTTGGATTCGCTGATCACGAAAATGCTAAGAAATCCAAAGCGCCGCCGTTGTCGACGCACTCCAAATTTGTAGCTCGGGACATCGAATAAGAGTTTTTCAGCACCCTGCTAGAATTCGGATCGCGGACATCCTTGTCCGCCAGCGTGCATAGCACGCTCAGCCCTTTTCCGGGCACATCCAAAGGCGGTTTTCGCGCTTCGCGCTCAGGCGGACAGAATGTCCGCGATCCCTTACTTTCCCGAATAGTCCTCAATCTTAAATCGCTTTTGCAGCGCGGCCATCTGCGCTGGTTCGAGATCGAAGTTTGATCCGCCGATTACTTTCTTGTTCGCATCGGTCGTCACCCAATCGACGACTCTTGGCGCGTTTACTCGGAGAGCGTCTGAGTCTTCCTTCTTAAACTCTTTGTCATCCTTGCGCGAGAATACCCAGACATGCTTGAAGTGGCCGTCGCGAATGAATTTCAGGTCGCGCTCGAATTGCGTGGCCGGCGTGGATTCGGGGCGGTAGGTTGAGGTGTCCGGGGTCTCGTCTGTGGAAGTGGATTGTCGACAGCCGCCGAATAAGATGCCGATAGCGGCGGCCAGGACAATTGCAGAGCCTAATTGAAATGATCTTCTCATCTTGTTCACCATTCCAGCAGGAACTTCCGATGCCGGCGAAAACTTGATCGCGCTTCGCACGCTGTGCGGACTAGACGTTCGCGCTCCCAGGATCAAGGCGAGTTATCGTCTTTGGTGTCGTCGCTACTATCGCCGTCGCCTGGTTTCTCCTCGGGCGGCGGCGCCGTCTTCTGATCGCGGATGTGCAAGACGCTGCAATCGCGGTCTTCATAGACGCGGTCGAACCAGCCGCTGCGCAGCGCGTTATCGTAAAAACCGTCATGATCTTTGGAGTTGTCGCTGAAGATCCAGCGCGCGCCGAAGCGATCGCGAATTAACGGTCCGGGATCTTCTTCTTCACCCGTTGTAATCCGGTCATAGAGCTTCGAGAGGTCCGCATTCTTATCCATCAGATAAGTCGGATCGAGTCCCGACGTGTAGACGTGCGTCTGGTCGTAATAGAACAAACGCGGAAAGTCGTCCCAGTCGGTATTGAAAACCCGCTCGCCCGGCGGAACATTCGCGCGCATCCAGGCAGCTCCTTTCGCGTAGTAGTCGCGCGGGTCGCTTTCGCTAATGTCTTTGTGCGTCCGGTAGAAGTTCCCGAACAGCGCGATAGCCAGGGCGCCGGCGACCAAACCCAGCTTGATCATTTTCCAGGCCTCTTCGTGCTGAATATCTTTCGCTACGGCCGCGGGTTCATGTCGATCGAGGAAAGGCTGCAGGTCCTGCATCATGTCTTCGGGCAGACGCGTGAACACTACGCGGCCGCGCCAGAAGTTTTCCAGGGTGAACGCGGCAAACAGAATTGCGAATGGCGGAAAGTATTCCGCGAAGCGTTTCCAGCGCATCGTCATCAGCATCAACAGCGTGGACAAAATCAGAAAGTACATCGGCCGTTGCGAGCGTTTGCGATCGCTTGTCTCAAACGCCAGGTAACCAATCAGCATCGCCGCCAGTGCTACGTAACAATTAATCAGGAACTCGCGCGTGTCGTATGGATACCACTCCTGGCCGACCTTGGTCGAAAAATCGGCGGCGGTAATCTTCACCCGCGCATGCTCGTAAAAAAGATACAAATTGTGCGGGAAGTACGGATTGATGATTAGCCCCAGAACTGATCCCAGAATGACCCATGCTAACGGACGCCATTCGAAGCGTTCTTCGGTCCAGGCGACTACGACGGTCCAAATCACGGCCGCCAGAATCAGCAGCACGAACATGTCGTAAGTGAGCGCGAAGACGAAAGCCAGCGGCAGAAGTTGCCAGTGCTTTCTTTCAAACAAAAGGTAAGTACCGACGGCGAGAAAGATGATCGCGAAGGGCGGCGCCTTCGTCATATTCATCCGATACAAAAACGGCGCCGAGCAAGCGAGCAGCGCCAAAAGCCAGATCAGGCGATAACGGATTTCATAACGTACTACCAGCCAGTAACAGGAAAAGACGGCCAGGCTGCCGAAGAGAAACGCGGCGACCTTCGCGCCCAGTTGCAGGTCACGAAACCAGGTAAAGGGAATCAGGATGATGTGGAATAGCAGGTGATGGTCGACGTACTCGCCGGCACTAAGCGTCGTCAGCGGCAGCCACGGGAACGCCGGCGGACGAAGATGGCCCGCGCGCATGTTCTCCCAAAGCAGGCGGGCCCATCTGATGTGATAATAGCCGTCAAAATCTCCGCAGCAGATTGCCGTGGTCGAATGAAACTGCAGCCACCAGAAAACTACGCCGATGGCGAGCGCGCCCACCAGAAGATCGGCGGCGCGCACGGCTGAGTCGGAGTTGATCCACTTTGCGGCTCGATGTTTCTTGCTGGTTACAGAATCAGCGTCGATTAGGGGTTCGTGGATCTCTTCCATGGCGCGAATGAAGAATGCCGGAAGGACAGAAACAAATCAACTGATTTGTTGGTGGAGTCCTGGCGTTGGGTTGCTGGGATGAGAGCACGAATCTCATTAGCACCTCGCTTCAGCGAGGTGGTCTGGCGAGACACCATCGACAGAGTAACCGTTTCAACGTTTTTCTTTCTGAAGCCGTTAAAACGGCTGTAATCATTTGCGGTTTTGAACTAGTGTCACCTCGCTGAAGCGAGGTGCTAATAAGACGTTGCTCTGGCAAACATAACCTTATGAGAATTCAGCCCATCAACTCATTCATCAGCTTGAGCAGCTCTGCCGGGTCGATTGGCTTGGTGAGATGGGCGTTAAATCCGGATTGCAGAGCGCGGCCCCGATCATCGTACTCGGAGTAGCCGGTCACGGCGATTATGGGAATGCCCTGATATTCGGCGCGAGTCCGCAGCGACTCGGCAAGTTCGTAACCGTTCATTTCGGGCATGCCGATATCAGAGATGATGACATCGAAGACTTTTTCATTCGCCAGTTTCAGGGCGGCCGGCGCTGAATCCGCAGTTGCGACCTCGTAACCGGCGTGCTTGAGGAAAAGCGCTATCATTTCAGTCACGTCAGGCACGTCATCGACGATGAGTACACTCTGCTTAAGTCTGCGGGAATTCTGTTTGCGTTTCTTGTTGGATTTTCGCGGGACAGAGGATTTCATGGGACCGCGGGCAAACGCCTGATTCGGATTCAAAGGCGCGGCCCGACGAGTACCCGCGAGGTCTATCTGATCGTTCTGATCCATCAGGCGACGGCTGACAGTGCTGATGGCCGGATCTGCTTCCAACATTTCGACGACTTGCGCGAACGGTTCCAAAACGGGGAATGTTAAGGTCGAGACGGCGGCGTCATTGATCGGCCTTTCCATCGCGTTTTTAAAGCTGGCAATTCGAGTTACTTAAGGGGGCCACTAATCTAACTCAAAAGGGCGATTGTGTCCATATCTCAGAGCTCGGTAGTCTCCCAAAAATAGAAGGGTTCAAAGTACTGCTTTCGTTGGGGTTCTTTCCGCTCGATAAAAAGCCCGACTAAAGGCCGTACTCGGAATATCTCCTTATCAAAGTGGCGCACCATCGCGGAGTGGATCTGGGTGTTAAGCAAGTCGCGTGTGCCCCGCGAATCATGTGTGGGATGCAGAGGCCACCAACAATTCGCGTGATATTCTTACCGCCATGACAGGGCCACTGGACCAGCGCTTTCGGCTAATTGGTTTATTGCCGTTGGCTTTCTTTCTGGCGCAAGCAATCCACTACTGGCGAGTTGGGGGCATCGGTAATTTGCTGTGGATGTGCAACGTCGGTAACCTGCTGCTGGCCCTCGGTCTTTTCCTGAATCATCGCGAGTTGATCAGGGCCGCGGCCATCTGGACAATTCCCGGTCTGGTGATCTGGGCGCGATACGTTCTGTTTGAATATGACTTCGTGGTTTCATCCGCGCTCGCGCATGTGGGCGGGATCATTGTGGGGTTGATCGTTTTGCGCCGCGTGCGCATGGACCGCACCGCCTGGTTCTATGCTTTCGTCTGGTATTTGTTTATGCAGGTCGTTTCGCGATTGACCTCCGATCCCAGGTTGAACGTGAACCTCGCGCATCGTATTCAAACCGGCTGGGAGAATGCGTTCAGCAGCTACTGGAAATTCTGGATCGTCATGACGATGTTAGCGGCCTTTTGTTTGTGGGCCATTGGAAGGATGCTTTTGTGGATCTGGCCGGTGTGGGATGCAGAAAGAAGTGGCACAGACTTCAGTCGGTGATCTCAATTTTGATTTCCAGATTCGCGACTAGCCAAAAGCTTCACAGACTGAAATCTGTGCCACTCACTTCAGCACCGCCGCTTGCGGACTTAAGAGCAACAAATGCCAGCGTGAAAAAGTCTTGATTAGCTCGCTGCGCACACTTACGTATGCAGTTTCAATGTAAAGTTTGTCAGCCGCCGGCCATTCGAGGCGCACGATCGGATTAAAGGAAAACGGCAGCGCGCCGGGCGTCGGGGTAGATGGCGTGGCGCCTGCTTTGTTTGGCGAGTCCGCAGGCTTGCTTTTTCCCGGTGCGGATTTTTCGTCAAACGCCGCCGAGGCAGTCACCAATCGCTCGCGCAGTTCAATGCGAGCTTGCGTCGGTGCTTTGTTCGCGCCGTCGTAGATCCCGATGTCAACACCGAACGCGGTGGCTACTTTTGAAGAATCGGGTGACCAGACCGGCGGGGTTTCGGCCAGCGCATCATCCAGCAGACGCTCAGTCCCATCCAGCGAGATCAGCCGTGGCCGGCCCGCTGGCGTTTTGAATTCCTTCTCCCGAGCTTGCCATTCACTCTCCCTGCACGCCAGAGCGACCAACGCGTGTGAGTCGGGCGCCCATGAAAGAGCAAAATAAATCAATCCATCCCGGGTCGTCAGCGGCTTGAGATCGTAGCCATCACGGTTGCAGAGATAGACCTGCTCGGTATTGAAAACTGCCAGCGGCGCAAACGCGGGCGCTACCGACGGAGTGGCCACCGGCAAACCAACTGAAGGTTGCGGCAAGGCGGGCGCGATCTGTTCGACGGGGGTCGGGCTGGGCTCAGCCTGCGAACTCTTGCGGCCCACAAAGGCGATGAAGCTGCTGTCCGCCGACCAGGCGACTGAATCCTGGAAGACGACGGCGAGTTCGGGTGGAGTCACGTCCCGCAAAAAATTTCCATCGACTGAGTAAAGATCAATGCGAAAAGTTTGGCTGGGTTCGTCGGTCGTATTATAGAGAGCCAGCGCCCGTTGATTGTCGGGCGACGCAACTGTGCCCACCAGAGCATAATCCGGATGGCGCTTGTCAAAGTCCGCTTGAATGGCAGGGATTATTCCCTTTGCTTCATCGGCGACCAGCCCGGCCGGTGGTTGAACATCCGCCTGAAACGTGAAAGCCAACCGGCGCGCGGGAACATCGCGCAACTGTCGCGGCCGCACACCCTGCGATTCGCTCCCGCTGCGGCAAGCGAGAGTGGCCAGGAGCAGAACCACGCTGAGCAGTGAAACAAGCATCGACGATCCGGAAGAAAAAGTGTGAGGAAAAGAGACGCGCCGGCGCAGCGACCGCTGGCGAATTTGCGACGAAGAATTTTTGCCGTTGCTCGAGCCTGCAAACATCCGGTGTGATCTTAGGAACCTCTGGTCAGAGCTGTCAACGCGGCGGTGGTTTAGTTTAGTTTCAAGCTTTAGTTTGCGCCTGTAACGGCAACCTAAAGGTTGAACTCTGTACGATTGATCTATGCTGAGGCTTCACCAGCCAACCTGTCGTGCCGTCGGTCAGAACTTCGCCGGCCAGCTCGACGTCAAGCGCGAAAAGCGCGCGAATCGTGCTGCGAGGCGACAGATGATCTTCGTCCGAAGCGTCATCATCCACGCAGTTGTGTTCGACTGCGCGCGCCAACCGGCGCGGCAGCGGTTCCCAACTCGGTGTTTCTTTGATGAACTGGCGCGCGGCCAGCATGCCCACCAGATCGCAAGAGAGTTCTTCGGCGCGCTGTCCCTGAATCCGCAATCCCGTGCGCCCGGCCGCACGCCGGGCAATCGCGCGAAACAGCGGCCGCAGCGAATCGGCCTGACCACTGGCGATATGTGTCAGCTCGTGGGCCAGCACACTGATCATGGCTTCGTCGGATCGCAAGCCGGCCAGAAAGATTGTGCCGAACTCGATGGTGCGCGGCTCACGCAAAAGGACCGACGCGTTGTCCCGTGAATCAACATCGGGCTTCACGCGACGCACGGCTTCGACCCGCCCGGTGGCCGCATTGACTCTGGATCGCGCGACTGCGGTCCTATAGAGATCATATTCTTTTGCCAGCTCCACGATAGTGGCTGCAACCAGCCTTCTCGTGGTTGGCAGCACGCGTTCAGCTCGCCGCAATCCCGCCACGGCATCGGGATGGCTGACCGGCAACGATGGCCGGTTCTGCATCTCATCGATTGCCATGCTGCTGAACGGATCGCGCACCCGCTCAGCACAGGTTTGGCCGATAGCGCGTTCGATCATGCGGCGATTCGCCGGAGTAAACGCCTCTCGTTCAGCTGATGAATGCGCTCCAGTTCTTGAAACACGCGGCCGTTGCGCAATCGATAACGGGGTTAGGATCAACTGCGCGAGCAGAACGGTCACCAGCAAAGACAAGTATTGAAGTTTGAGTGTGAACGGGGCGGCGCGGGCGTCCCGCCCGTGAATCCCGCGCAGGATGCGCCTGCCACGATCGCTGGAGTTTTTTTCTCTCACGTTACTTATGATGCCACTCCGGCTTTCGCTTTTCCATAAATGAACGGACACCCTCTTGCGCGTCCTCAGTTTTCATTAGTTCGTGCAAATACAGATTCTCAATTTCAGTCAGGGCCGATTGAAAGCTGTTTTGCCCTCCCAGATCAAGCGCGGTCCGGGTCATCGCCAAAGCGGAGGCGGAGAGATCGCGCACCTTTCCCAGCACGCCCTGTAACTTCGGCTCGAGTTCCGCACTTGGCGCGACATAGTTCACCAGACCCAGGCGCAAGGCCTCAGTCGCGTCGATCATGTCGCCCAGCATAATCAGTTCCCGCGCCCGTTTTTCTCCGATAATGCGTGGCAGCAGGATCACAGCGACCGGCGGAAACACACCGAGCTTGATCTCCGGTTGACCAAAGCGGGCGCGCTCGCTGGCGATTACGATGTCGCACGCGGCCACCAACTCGCAACCACCGCCGAGCGCTGGTCCATCAACCACCGCGATCACGGGCCGCGAAATTTGGGCCAGCAAGCGGAACACGGAATGAAACGCGTCGAGCATTTGATAGACAGTTTCGGGGACATGCTCTTCCACGGCTACGCCGGCGCTAAAAGCCCGAGTTTCCGGCGCCGCGTCGAAAACGATCGCCGCGAGATCTCTTTGCGGCAGGCACTCGTTCAAAGCGTCGCTCATCTCGCGCATCATCGCAATGTCGAAGACGTTGAGCGGTGGCCGCGCGAAAGTGATCCGCGCGACGCGCTCGTCGATCGTGAATTTGATGTGCTGAAATTCTTTCGGCATTCGGCCGATTCAATTTACGGATGACGGACTCACTACAGAGATTCCATCGTAACGCTTGAAGTCAGCAGATGGGTGAGTTGGTGTATTGCAGGACACCACATAGCGACACTTCATGTCTATTAGGCAGCTCATAGCATTTCATCTTCTCTTGTATAAATACTTTCGCGGCTTACGGCATAATCAGAGAGTGGTGGGCCATCAATAGAAAGCCGCTCTAGAAGTTCGTCCCAAAGTCGCGCTCTCTGTTCAGGTGATAATTTCGATCCGGATGGCGTGCTAGCGACTAACTTCTCAAATTCGAGGTTAACGACATCTCTGGATACACTATTTTCTGGCCATAAGTCCCGCCATCGTTCACCGGCGATGGGGGGCCTCGTAACCACACCTGTACCTTTTAGCCAGTAGAGAGCGACGATCCCAGCCGTGATTAGGAAAGCAACAAAGATTAGAAGCGCCGGACCCCATAGTGCCCACAGCCAACGGCTAGTTCCCAATGCCGGATAACAAAACCAGAGAGCCCCTGTTGTTAGAAGAAGAAAGAGAATTGCTGAGAAGCCGTTCAGGAACATTGTCGGACGCTGCAGAATAGAAGTTCTTTGCTTCTCTCTCCACAGATTCCATCTCCAAGGC
>Ga0209131_1002210_pt1 | contig 13311 bp, 12 predicted proteins | sample GraSoi_2013_40cm_FD_185826 | JGI IMG/M metagenome (GOLD analysis project Ga0209131, IMG submission 185826) | Grasslands soil microbial communities from the Angelo Coastal Reserve, California, USA - Sample 9_17_2013_40cm (SPAdes) (version 2) | ecosystem: Environmental > Terrestrial > Soil >...
TACTCCGTATGCCAACACGATTCCCAATCGCCTTGAGCCACTTTTCCCGGGCGATCAGGAACTTGAGCGTCGGATCAAGAGCCTGATTCGCTGGAACGCGCTGGCAATGGTCGTGCGCGCAAATCGGGTGGAGCACAACATCGGCGGCCACATTTCCACGTACGCCAGCGCCGCGACCTTATATGAGGTCGGCTTCAACCATTTCTTCCGCGCCCGCACTCCCGAGTTCGAAGGCGACACTGTTTATTTCCAGGGGCACGCCGCGCCTGGCATCTACGCTCGCGCATTTCTGGAAGGCCGCATCTCCGCGCAAAAACTCGAAAATTTTCGCCGCGAACTAAAACCTGGCGGCGGCCTTTCCTCTTATCCGCACCCGTGGCTGATGCCCGATTTCTGGGAATTTCCCACTGTGTCCATGGGCCTGAGCCCGCTAATGGCTATTTATCAAGCGCGCTTTAGCCGCTATCTTGAAAACCGCGGCATCAAGCCCGCTACGGACGCAAAAATTTGGGCTTTCCTCGGCGATGGCGAAACCGACGAGCCCGAATCGCTCGGCGCCATCACGCTCGCCTCGCGCGAGAAACTTGATAATTTGATCTTCGTCGTCAACTGCAACCTGCAGCGCCTTGACGGTCCGGTGCGCGGCAACGGCCAAATCATTCAAGAGCTCGAATCCGCCTTCCGTGGAGCCGGCTGGAACGTCATCAAGGTTCTTTGGGGCACCGAGTGGGATCCTATTCTCGAGCGCGACACCGAAGGCCTGCTCGTCAAGCGCATGGGCGAGCTGGTGGACGGCGAGTACCAGAAGCTTGTGGTCGAATCCGGCGCGTATGTGCGCCAGCATTTTTTCGGCAGCGACCCCCGATTGTTGCAACTTGTCGAGCCGCTTCCGGACGAGGCGCTGCGCCGCCTGCGTCTTGGCGGTCACGATCCGCGCAAAGTCTACGCGGCGTACAAAGCGGCCGTCGAGCACAAGGGCCGTCCCACTGTAATCCTGGCGCGCACTATTAAAGGTTACGGCCTTGGCGAAGCCGGCGAAGGCAAGAACGTCACCCACCAGCAGAAAAAACTGAACGAAGAAGAGCTGCAGGTTTTTCGTTCGCGCTTCGGGATTCCCCTGAACGATCAGGACTGCATCGAAGTCCCGTTCTACCGTCCGGCCGAAGACAGTATCGAGATCCAGTATTTGCGCGCGCGTCGTGAAGCGCTCGGTGGCTACGTTCCAACGCGCAGCGTGCGTTCGCAGCCGCTAGCGGCCGATCACGAGGAGCTCTTCAAGGAATTTCTCGAAGGCAGCGAGGGCAGGGAAGTCTCCACCACGATGGCCTATGTTGGCATGCTCCGCAAAATGCTGCGCGACCCGGAGATGGGCAAGCTCATCGTCCCCATCGTTCCCGATGAAGCACGCACTTTCGGTATGGAATCGCTCTTCCGCACCGCGGGTATTTACTCCAGCTCCGGTCAGAAATATCAACCGGTGGACGTCAACACCTTGATGTATTACAAGGAAGCGAAAGACGGCCAGATCCTCGAAGAGGGAATTACGGAAGCCGGCTCCATGGCCTCGTTCATCGCCGCGGGCTCCGCTTACGCCACGCACGGCATCAACACCATTCCGTTCTTCATTTACTACTCGATGTTCGGCTTCCAGCGCATCGCCGATTTCATCTGGGCCGCCGCCGATATGCGTACGCGCGGTTTCCTGCTCGGTGGCACCGCGGGTCGCACCACGCTGTCCGGCGAAGGTCTGCAGCACCAGGACGGCAACAGCCACGTTCTCGCGCTGCCTGTACCCAATTTGCTCGCCTACGACCCCGCATTCGCGTACGAAATCGCCGTCATCATTCAAGACGGCATTCGCCGCATGTACAAAGAAGGCGAAAACATTTTTTACTACATCACTTTGATGAATGAGCCGTACGCCATGCCGCCGATGCCCGGCGACGTGAGAGACGGCATTCTCCGCGGCATGTACAAGTTCCGCGCCAGCGAAAACAAAAAATCCAAGCTGCGCGCGCAACTCTTCGGTAGCGGTTCCATTTTGCGCGAAGCGTTGCAAGCGCAGGATATTCTCGCGGAAAAATACGGCGTAGCCGCCGACGTCTGGAGCGTAACCAGCTACAAATCGCTCTACACCGACGCCGTGGAAACCGAGCGCTGGAATCGCCTGCACCCCGGCGAGAAGCCGCGCACTCCGTACCTGACGCAAACTTTAGCCGATGCACCCGGCGCGCTAGTGGCCGCCACCGATTACATCAAGACGCTGCCCAGCATGATCAGCAAATGGATGCCGCGCCGCCTGGCCACGCTAGGTACCGACGGTTTCGGCCGCAGCGAAGGCCGCCAATCTCTGCGCGACTTCTTCGAGGTCGACGCGCGCTTCATCACGCTGGCGACCCTGCACGAACTCCAGCAGGACGGCAAAATCGAACCCAAGGTAGTAAGCCAAGCCATAAAAGACCTGGGCATCGACCCAGAAAAGCCTAACCCCGTAATCTCGTAATCTCCGAGCGATAGCGGCGCAGCTCGCCTGCATCAGGCAGGCGAGCTGCGCCCCATTTCAGCTCGCTGTAAGGGAATCCCCCCGAAGCTTCTAACTCAGAACCACGTGTAGCGCAGGGTGAATTCTGCGCAGTCCTGTTGCTTTTCCGACACCCACAAGGGCGAGCAAAAGTAAGGGAAGAAAACCCTTGACACGTGAGATAGTGTGGTAGTTGACTATAACACTAGGGGTCAGATAGAACGTGGATCGCTCGCACAGCAGCACGCGAGGAGCAACTGACCCAAGATTGAAAAGCTTGAGGAGAATGAACATGAAATCCCTTCGATATCTGCTCTCGGTCGTTGTTCTGACGTCGCTCTCCACTGTCGTCTTCGCGCAGTCCGACCCGCAAAAGTCCTTCGACAAACTGAAAACTTTGGCGGGTTCATGGGCAGCCCACGTGATACTCGTGCCGCCTCAACCCGAGATGGGAGACGGTACGCTCATGCAGCTCTCACTGCGCGTGACTTCCCGCGGAAACGCGCTGGTACATGAGATGAAGCAACTGGGGACGCCGGACGATCCGGCTCATTACGACCATCCGGTGACCATGTTTTATCTGGACGGAGATCGCTTGCTTCTGACCCACTATTGTGACGCAGGAAACCGGCCGCGCATGGTCGCCAGGACGTCGCCGGACGGAAAGACGGTGGAATTTGATTTCGTCGACGTCGCCGGCGGCACGGAGTACGGCCACATGCACCATGCCGTGTTCACCTTCCTCGACGCGAACCACCACATCGAGGACTGGACCTACATGATGCCTGGGGACAAGCCGGTCCACGCGCACCTCGACCTGCAGCGCACAAAATGACGGGAGGTGTTATCTCGTAAAGGGCTATCTGGGAAACAGAATGGACCGTGAGTGGAATGACAGTCAGCCGATTTACCGCCAGCTTCGCGACCGCGTGGTCGCGATGATACTTGACGGCGTGCTGAGGGAAGGCGATCCGCTGCCATCAGTGCGCAATGTCGCGGCCGAATCGCGGGTCAATCCGCTCACGGTTCTGAAGGGCTATCAACAACTGGTGGACGAGGGGCTTGTGGAGACCAAACGAGGTCGCGGCATGTTCATCAATGCCGGCGCACGCGACCTGCTGCTGCAAGGCGAACGCCAGAAATTTCTTGACGAAGAATGGCCCAGGATCCAGGCGATGATTCAGCGGCTCGGTCTGAAACCAGAAGAACTGCTGGATGCTGCCGAAAACCGCCGGTCGTCGAAGCGTACGTCGAGATCGAACGCTAAAAACGAGGAGCGCTGAAGCCATGGCATGCATAGAAGCACGAGGCCTACGAAAGGCCTTCGGCACAACGGTCGCGGTGGACGGCGTCGATCTGCGCGTCGAAGAGGGCCGCATCCTCGGACTCATCGGCCCCAACGGCGCCGGCAAGACCACCGCGCTCAACGCTATTCTTGGCCTCACTCCCTATCAGGGAGAACTCAAGGTGCTCGGCCGCGACCCCTGGACCGCGCGCGATCAACTCATGCGCGATGTCTGCTTCATCGCCGATGTCGCGGTGCTACCTCGGTGGATCAGGGTGTCGCAGGCGCTCGATTACGTCGCTGGGGTACATCCGCGATTCGATCGCACCAAGGCCGAAAGTTTTCTTGCCAAGACCACTATCAAACAGGCCAGCAAGGTCAGGGAATTATCGAAGGGCATGGTGGCGCAACTGCATCTCGCGTTGGTGATGGCCATTGACGCGAAATTGCTGGTGCTCGACGAGCCGACACTCGGCCTCGACATTCTGTATCGCAAGCAGTTCTACGATTCGCTGCTGAACGATTACTTCGATCGCAGCCGCACCATTGTGGTGACCACACATCAGGTGGAAGAGATACAGGACGTGCTCACCGATCTCATGTTCATCGATCGCGGCCGGATCGTACTCAATTGCAGCATGGAAGAATTCGAGTCGCGGTATGTGGAAGTGGCGGTGCACCCGGACCATCTCGCGGCCGCGCGGGCGCTCAAGCCAATTCACGAGCGCCAAGTGTTCGGGCGCAGCATCCTGCTGTTCGATCGTGTCGATGGCCAGCAACTCGCCTCACTGGGCGACGTGCGCACGCCAAGCATTGCCGACGTGTTCGTTGCCGTAATGTGCAATCAAAGCGCCGCGGCCCAAGGAGCGGCTCGATGACTACGCCATCAAATGCCGTGCCCGAGTCCGTCAACTCGCAAGGAATCGACTCACAGCGCATCGCACTCGCCCCCGGGTCCGCGACTCGGCCCTTGTATTGGTCGATCCGCCGCGAACTTTGGGAGAACCGTTCCATCTACATCGCGCTGCTGGTCGCCGCCGCCCTCGGGATGCTCGCCTTCTTCATCAACCTGTTTTATCTGCCGCGCACCCTGCGTGCACTACCGGGCATGGACCCGGCCCATCAGCACATGATGATAGCCATGCCGTACGGCCACCTTGCCTGGCTGCTGCTCCCTACCGCCTTCATCGTCGGTGTCTTCTACTCGCTCGACGCGCTGCACGGCGAGCGTCGCGATCGCAGCATCCTGTTCTGGAAGTCGATGCCCGTTTCCGATCTTACGACTGTGCTCTCCAAGGCCAGCATTCCTATCGTAATTCTGCCGCTCCTCGTTTTCGCCATCGCCGTAATCCTCCATTTGGTGATGCTGCTCCTCAGCACGGCGGTACTGCTGCTGCTCGGAGGGGCCGCGACGTTGTGGGCACACTTGCCATTGTTCCAGATGGAATTTGTGCTCCTCTACGGTCTGACCGTAGTCGCCCTCTGGCATGCGCCACTCTACGCGTGGTTGCTGCTGGTCTCCGGCTGGGCGCGCCGCGCTACATTTTTATGGGCCGTCTTACCTCTGCTCGCGATAGGCGTTTTCGAAAGGATTGTTTTCCATACGTCGCACTTCGCCAACCTGCTGCATAACCGCTTGCTGGGATTTGCCTGGGACGCTTTCAATTTCACGACCCCGGATGGCTCCCCGGTCGATCTGCATTTTATTCCGGTGTCGCTACTCACTCCGGGAAAATTCCTGAGCAGACCGGGTCTGTGGATCGGACTGATATTCGCCGCGATATTCCTCGCCGCAGCGGTCCGTCTGCGCCGAAATCGAGAACCGATCTGATCGCATGGTCACAAGATTCAATGCTTCGCGTAAAGAGAACCGAGTAGAAACACAGTCGCAGTGTCCAATTCGATGATTAGGAGGAAACATGGAACCCCTTGCTAGTGTTCGCGGCAACTCTCCGATGGAATGTATTTCTCTCTCCACCACTGCTCCGATTTGGCAGGACATCCTGGCGCAGGCCATGACCGGCGAAATACTCGCCGCGATGAACTACGCCTCCTTATCGGAGATTTGCGACGATCCCGCGGAAGTAGCCGATGCGTTGGAGCATGCGCAGGGTGAGCGCGGCCATGCAGCCGCGTTCGCTGCCGAGGGCGGCAAGATTGGAGTGGGCGCAACTAATAATGTCGACGCCAAGCACTGGAAGCGCCTGCGCGAAGCATTCCTCCGCTGCATCGCGGAGCGTGACTTCATCGCCTGCCTGATCGTCCAGGAAATCATGCTGGAATCATTCGCGGTCGCAAGCTATTCACGCGTCGGCAAAGTAGCTCCGGGCAGCCTGGGAAAAACCTTTGCCCGCATCGCAGCAGAAGAAGAAGATCACGTCGATCACGCAATGTCGATTCTCAGAGCGGAGCGAGCCCGCGACGCGCAACGCTTCGACGACAAGGTCTACCGGCTGCATTTGGACGTGATGACCACCCTCGCCCGGATGCTCGCGAGGGAATGCAAAGACGGACATTGCGAAGTGTGCCACCACACCTGTGTGAAGCCGGCACTGTTCGACGTCAGCTTGTCAGCAGCCGAGCTTCGCGGCGCATCGCTGCAACAGTATCTGAAGACGCTAGACATGCTCGGCATACCCGGGGAGGTCACACTCGCATGGGTAACTCAGTTGCCAGTGTAGCCAACCAAGCGCGATCAACCGATATTGATTTCGCTTTGATCGGCCATCAAGAAAGTTGGAGAGCGGCTGCGGACGTACTCGCGGTTCTCCGCGGACCGCAGCACACGCCCATACCGGATGACGAGATCAAGGACATCCTTCCCTGGATTCCCCCCAGAGCAGTCTGCCATGTCGACGTCGGATCGATCGTCGGCGCGAATGCGCGCGGCCTTTACATCGACTCCTTCATTCCTCCCGACCGTTTGGAAGCCGCCTACGTGCATGAGAATATCGCTCGCGTTCGTGCGGCGGCGGCCTACGCGATTAAGGCAGGAGCGAAGATTGTGAGTCTCGGTGGATTCAGCTCCATTCTCATCGAGGGCAACTTCGATCAGCTTCCGCAACGGCACGATACAGTCTTCACCACCGGTAATACATTGACAGTCGCTTTCATCGTTCAGGGCATCAAGCAGATGTGTGCCCTGGAAGGTCGGAGCCTCTCGAAATCAACACTGCTCATCGTTGGCGCAACGGGAGATGTCGGTTCCGGCTGCACTCGTTGTTTGGCGCCTCTCGTGAGGCGCGTGCTGGTCAGCGCACGCAACGTCGAGCGACTACGCACGGTCGCATCTGACTTGCAAGCCGAGGGCGTTCAGGTCGAGATCGCGACCGATCTCCAGCGATTCTCCGCAGAGGCCGACGTCGTGATCTGCGCCGCAAGTCTGGCGTCCCCTTCGCTTCTCTTGGGCCGCATCGCGCCCGATGCAATCGTTTGCGATGCGGGCTATCCCAAGAACTTGGCTCCCAGCGCGCAGATGCCTGGCGCCAAAATCTTCTTCGGAGGTCTAGGACAGATCACGGGCAGTATGAAATTCGCCCCGGATTTTGATGGAATCCTGAATCGCCATCCGTTCCCCGATGTCGTCCACGCATGTTTACTCGAAGGCATGGCTCTCGCTCTCGAGCGCCGCTTCGAACCCTTCTCGCAGGGAAGGGGATTCATAACTCAGGAGCGGGTCAAGGAGATTGAGAGAATCGCTGCACGCCACGGAATCAATCTCGCACCGCTCTATAACGCCGACGGACCACTCGAGGACGCACGTCACTGCCATTTGTTCTCTCCTTGACAGCTTAGGAGTGATCGCGCTAGTCTCCTAATCATCTTAGGAGGGCGCGGATGGCTGACCAGGCCCAACTGCTTCCTGGCACACTTGATCTTCTTATCCTGCGGGCGGTCTCACTCGGCCCACTGCATGGCTACGGTATCCTTCTACGCATCGGGCAGATCTCAGGCAATGCTCTGCTGATCGAGCAAGGCGCGCTCTATCCCGGTCTGTTTCGACTCGTTCGTCAGGGACTGCTGAAGGCCAGTTGGGGCACGTCGGAGAACAATCGCCGCGCCAAGTTTTACGAACTGACCGCCGCGGGCCGCAAGCGTCTGCGCGTAGAGACCGATAACTGGAATCGGCTCGCGACCGCCATCGGTGCGGCACTCGGTGCGCAACCGGAGGAGGTATGAGGCTCCTCGACTCGCTTCGTTTCTGCATCGTCGCTCTCTTTCATCGTTCGCAGATGAATGCGGAGATGGAAGAGGAGCTTCGCTCCCACATCCAGCATCGTGCCGACGATCTCGAGCTCTCCGGTTTTTCGCGTGTAGAAGCCGAGCGTCGCGCCCGCATCGAGTTCGGCGGCTCCTTACGCGTTAAGCAAGATTGCCAGGAAGCAGCGGGTGGAACGCTCCTCGAATCACTCTTACAGGATTTGCGTTTTGCTCTCCGCATGTTGCGCAAGTCTCGCGGATTCACAATCGTCGCCGTTGTGACGTTGGCATTGGGCATAGCCGCGAACGCCGTGGTTTTCGGTGTCATGGATGCGCTGATCCTGCGCCCCCTGAAGGTGCCGCAGGCCGACAGCCTCTATGGAACCGAGTACGGGGTCGATACCGGGTTCCAGTCGTATCCCAACTATCTCGATCTGCGTGATCGCAATGGCAGTTTCGAGGGCTTGGCCGCATTTACATTCGCCTTTGTAGGGCTGGACACAGGCGAGAATCCCTCTCGCGCCGCGGGCTATGCGACGAGTGGGAACTACTTCGACGTGCTAAGGATTCAACCGTATCTCGGCCGTTTCTTCCACAGTGCCGATGAGCACGGCCCCAACAGCGCACCTTATCTCGTGCTCAGCTACGCGTATTGGCACAGCCGTTTCCAGGATGATCGAGGCGTGTTGAACCGTGTTGTTCGGCTGAACAAGCATCCTTTCACCATAATCGGTGTAGCGCCTCCGGAGTTCCGCGGGACTGTGTTATTTATCTCTCCTGATTTTTTCATGCCGATCGTCAACCAGGAGCAGGTGAACGGGGAAAATCTCCTGGACGCGCGCGGGAACACTCATGGAGTTTTTGAGACGTTTGGACATCTAAAGCCGGGAGTGACTTCCGCTCAGGGAGTCGCCGATTTGAAGGCTGTGGGTGCCTTTCTGGAAAAGACCTATCCCAAAGAATTTGCTCAAAAAAGTTATTCTCTGGCACGTGCAGGCCTCACTTCTTTTGGTCGTGCGGTGCGGGCATTCATGACCGGCTTGATGCTGCTCGCCGGGTTAATTCTGCTGGCGGCATGCGCCAACCTCGGCAGTCTGTTTGCCGCACGCGCTGCCGACCGTTCCCGGGAAGTTGCTTTGCGGCTTGCGCTTGGCGCGAGCCGCACACGCATCCTGCGGCAATTATTGACCGAAGCCGTGCTGATTTCCCTGGTCGGCGGTACTGTCGGGCTCCTCGGCAGCATCGTGCTCTTGCGTCGCATGAGCATGTGGCAGCCCTTTCCCGGAGCTCCCATCCATGTGCCTCTAAATCCGGACGCAAGGATCTACGGGGTCGCCTTGGCTTTGGCCTTGGTGAGCGGATTCCTTTTCGGGATTGTTCCAGTGCGCCAGGTGCTCAGGACGGATCCATACCAGATCGTCAAGGCGGGATCGGCCGGCAGGGTTGGGCGGCGGCTAACGATCCGAGAGCTGCTACTCGCTGTGCAAATTGCGATTTGCGCAGTGCTGGTCACTTCTTCGATGGTTGCGGTGCGTGGACTGGCGCGCTCACTGCACGGCAACTACGGTTTCGAAACGCGGAACGCGATGCTCACTTTTACAAACCTGGCAATGGCCGGTTACAGCGGCGACGGCGTGGCCGCAATGCAGAAGCGCATGATCGATGCAATCGAGACGATTCCTGGCGTAGAGCGGGTAGGATTGGTAAATAATTACCCGCCGTTAATCTACGCCGCCGGAAGCCGGGTGAATATCTTCAAGGAGGAGACCCGAGATCGGAGGCCATCGAATATCGCTTCCACGCCCTACGGGTTCGACGTTTCTCCCGAGTATTTCGATGCGGCAGGCACGAGCTTGTTGGCGGGCAGAACTTTCTCTTGGCATGACGACAAAAATGCGCCTGCTGTCGGCCTAGTGAATCGGGAGTTTGCCGGCAAGTTGTTGCGCTCGATACACGATGCAATCGGCCGATATTTCGCCTTGCAGGATGGAACGCGGGTCCAGATTGTGGGTGTTGTCGAAGACGGCAAATATTTGAGCCTTACGGAAGATCAACAGCCCGCGATATTTCTTCCGGCCCTTCAATTGCCATCGAGTCAGTCCTCCTGTTTGGTGGTGCGTTCCCATCGCGATCCGCAACAACTTGCCGGAGCCATCAGGAGCAAGCTGCGAGAACTTGATGCAGGGCTACCCGCTGACATCAGCACGTGGAACACCATGCTGGACGTAGTTCTGTTTCCTGCGCGTGTGGCCACAGTCTCGCTGGGTGTGATGGGCGTGATGGGCGCGATGCTGTCTATAACCGGAATTTTTGGAATGGCTGCGTATTCGGTCAGCAAGCGGCTGAAGGAATTAGGAATTCGGATGGCCCTCGGGGCGCAGCGCAAGGAGGTGTTACAGGCAGCGCTGGGACGCCCATTCAAATTGCTGGCTTTTGGTTCCGCGGCAGGATTGCTGCTGGGAATTTTGGCAAGCCGGGTCCTGGCTTTCATCGTCTATTCGGCAACTCCGCGCGATCCACTAGTATTGACGGGCGTTGTCCTGGCTATGTCCTTGCTGGGCCTGCTGGCTACGTGGATTCCGGCGCAACGCGCGCTGTCGATCGATCCCTGGATCCTGCTTCGTGAGGAGTAAATTGAGCTCTCAGATGAACGTCAACAGGCCTTAGTTCGCCACTGCTGCTAGGATCTCCGTTGGCTTGATTCTTCCCGTCGCCAGATTAGCGATTAACTCCCGGTTTGCCGCCAGAAAATCGTAATCACCCAACTCCTTCGGGAATACCCAGGCGATCTGTTCGAAACAAAGCGGTGTCGCCTCTCCCTCCGCCAACGCAGCCGCAAAAAATCGAATCTCCAACTCCTCCGGCATGCTTGGGTACTGATGCCGCACGCGCCCAATCTCCGCACATTTTGTCAGCGTAACCCCAAGCTCCTCGCGCAGCTCGCGCGCCAGTGCCGTCTCCGCCGCCTCGCCGTCCCGCACCTTCCCGCCAGGAAACTCCCACTTCAGCGGAGACGAATCGGCTCTTCGCCGCTGCCCGATCAGCAACTTCCGATCGCCCCGCTGAATCACCGCCGCCACAACGGTTCTCATCCTCTTCTCCGTGCCCCGAACAGTACACTCTGTGTTAATTCCCGTTTTTTTCTTCTCTTCTCTGCGAATCTCCGCGCCCTCAGCGCCTCCGCGTTATCGTTTCTCCTTCTCTCGTTGCTTACCAGGCGGGTGAAGTGTCTTATGCAATTCCCGCGCACCGCGCACGAGCGGCGGCCCTGGCGTATTCAACAATTCATCTCTCACCACAAAAACCCGCCGTTCCCGAATCGCCGGCACATCCTTCCAAGCCGCAACGCCATACGCCTGCTGCGTTTTGCTTTTGTCCCCGGTCGCTGCCCACGCCAGCACGATTACTTCAGGCTGCGCCTTCGCCACGGCTTCATCGCTGACCTTCTCTCCCGCTGGAAGAACCATTTCTCCGCCGCAAATACTCACCAACTCCGCCACCCACGGCGGCGAGCTAATTCGGGGATTCGGCCAAGCCTCGCAATAAACCCGCACTCGCCGCTTCAGTTTTTTCGACGCGCGTGCGACAGCCGCAAATTCCGAGCGCATTTTTCGAATCAGCGCCTCCGCTCGCGCAACTCGCTCAGTGATTCCGCCCAACAATCGGATGTCGGCATAAACATCTTCCAATGTCCGCGGATTCGTCGCCAAAAAATTCAGCCGCTGCTCCAGCAATTTCCCGACGGTCTCCTGCTTGTACGGCACAGACCCAATCACCAGGGTAGGCCGCAGCGCCACAATATCCGCCACCGACTCCATGTGCCAGCAATCCCCAACCTGCGGCAATCCCGCAACGGGCGCCACATCACAACACCATTTCGTAACACCAACCAATACCTTCTTCGCGCCAATCGCACACAGGATCGAAGTCGCGCTAGGCGCCAACGACACAATCCGCATTTTCAATTTTCCGTGGGCAGCCATCTCAAGAGTGTAAGGCACCGGGGCTCACCAGAAAATGCGCCAGCCCGAAAGTCCGTCAGCTCGTGTGCTGCGCGTTGTGCATTCTTCCGGTCGTTTGCGTTGCGTCGTTCGTGCTGGCTTGCGATACTTTCGCTGATGTTTAGCGATGCTGTCCTTGATCATTTTCAGAATCCGCGCAACGCCGGCGAACTCCCCGGCGCCACCGCAAAAGTGGAAGTGAGCAATCCGGTTTGCGGTGATGTTCTTCAGCTCGCGGTGCGCATGGAACGCGAGCGCATTGTGGAAGCGCGATTTTTGTGTCGCGGTTGCACGACCTCGATTGCGTGCGCTTCGTTGCTTACGGAGCAACTTCGCTGTCGCACGCTTGGTGAGGTACGCGCGCTTACAGCGCAGAGCCTTTCGGAATCGCTCGGCGGACTTCCGCCCGCAACATTTCACGGCGCGGAACTTGCGGCGGACGCGATCGAAACAATGCTGCGAAATATTGACGCAAAATATAGATAGCCGCTGATATCGCTAGTGGCGATCTTGAGAAATGTCGCTGCGCAAAATAAACCGCTCGATTAATTCCTCAGTCGCTCCGGCCGGTCGCGCGGTGCATTGTTTCCGGATCGTTCAGATTCAGGACGCAGCCTTCTTCGTTCGTGGGCAGTTCGAGAACGTCTCCGGGGGCGTGCGCCCAGACGACGGCACGCGCGCCCTTATCTGCAGGCGCTTGCAGCAATTCCTGATACAGGGCGGCGGGAAAAATCACGGGATGGCCGCGGCGCCCCTCGTAAAGGGGCAAAACAATTTTTCCCGGTGTTGCGTAGAACTGTTCGATCAGCTCGTTGACCAAGGACTTGCTGATCAACGGATGATCGATCAAGCAAAGAAGGAAGCCGTCCGTTCCATCTGGGAGACTGCAAATGGCGGACTGGATTGAGCTTAGCTGGCCGCTTTCCCAATCGTCGTTAATTACGATTTCGTCGCCGGCGAGCGCTATGCTTTTCGCGATTGGTTCGGCGTGGGCGCCGAGGACGACTCGGCGGACGCCGATTTGTGGGTGCACGGTGACTTCCAGCAGGTGCTCGAGGAACGGACGTCCCTGATAGGCGAGGAGCGCCTTGGGGGAGCCCATGCGGCTGGAAGCGCCGCCCGAGAGGATTACGGCGGCCAACATGTCGTTCTCGTCGCCTCTATTCCTTAAGACGGGCACGGCTGTGCCGTACCCCTACAAGAGAGTTCAGCGCGTGGTTACGGCGGTGCGCGACGCGATTTCCACTTTTTTGTGGGCCGCGTCGGCTGCGTTGCGGCGCACTGCAATCAGCTCGGCAACTATG
>Ga0209131_1002211_pt1 | contig 13308 bp, 7 predicted proteins | sample GraSoi_2013_40cm_FD_185826 | JGI IMG/M metagenome (GOLD analysis project Ga0209131, IMG submission 185826) | Grasslands soil microbial communities from the Angelo Coastal Reserve, California, USA - Sample 9_17_2013_40cm (SPAdes) (version 2) | ecosystem: Environmental > Terrestrial > Soil >...
TCCAAAAGTTTTCGGGCAAGCGCCGCAGGGTCCGCCGCCGGCCAATCTAGTTCCCAATGCCTTCATCCGCATCGCACCGGATGGGATCGTCACCATCACCGCCAAGAATCCTGAAATCGGCCAGGGCATCAAGACGATGCTGCCGATGCTCATCGCGGAAGAGCTCGATGTGGACTGGAAAGATGTGCGCACGGAACAGGCCGACGTCGATTACGCGAAATACGGAGGGCAAGTCGCGGGAGGCAGCACCGCCACGCCGAACAATTGGGAGCCAATGCGCCGCATTGGCGCCGCGGGCCGCCAGATGCTGGTCAGCGCCGCCGCGCAGACGTGGAGCGTCCCGGAATCGGAATGCACAACCTCCGCAGGTCGCGTGCATCACCAGTCCACGAAGCGTTCCGTTGGGTATGGCGCGCTTGCCGCGAAGGCTGCGACGTTGCCGCCGCCTGATCTGCAAACCGTGCACTTGAAAGATCCCAAGGATTACAAAATCATCGGCAAGTCCACGCCGCAAGTGGACAACGCCGCAATTTTGACCGGCAAGCCTCTCTTCGGAATCGATTTCACAGTGCCCGGCATGCTTTGGGCCGTGTTTGAGAAGTGCCCGGTCTTCGCCGGCAGGGTCATTAGCGCAAACACCGATGAGATCAAAGCGATGCCGGGTATCCGGCATGCGTTTGTCGTCGAAGGCGGCAACGACCTGACTGGATTGCTCTGCGGCGTCGCCATTGTTGCGGATAGTTGGTGGCAAGCGCGCACCGCGCGGCAAAAATTGCAGGTGAAATGGGACGAGGGCAAGACCGCGCAGCAGAGCAGCGAAGGATTCGCGCGTCGCGCCGAGGAGCTCTCCAAGCAGCCGCCCGCGCGTTCTCTTCGCAAGGACGGCGACGCGGAAGCAGCGTTGCAAAACGCGCCGAAGGTTGTCGAGGCGTACTACTCCTATCCATTCATCGCGCACGCGCCCCTCGAGCCGCAAAACTGCACCGCGCACTATCAGGATGGGAAGCTCGAAATGTGGGTGCCGAGCCAGACGCCGCAGCGCGGCCTCAGCCAAGTTGCTAAAACGCTTGGCATCAGCGAAAAGGACATCACCATTCACCTCACGCGCATGGGAGGAGGATTCGGCCGGCGCCTCACCAACGACTACATGATCGAAGGTGCGTGGATTTCCAAAGTCATCGGCGCGCCCGTAAAGCTGCTCTGGACCCGCGAAGACGACATGCGCCACGATTTTTACCGGCCCGCGGGCTATCACTCTCTGAAAGCCGGTATCGACGCTTCCGGCAACCTGGTGGCCTGGCGCAATCATTTCATTTCGTTTGGCGAGGGCGAGCGCTTCGCGTCCGCTGCCGGCATTTCTCCCGACGAATTTCCCGCGCGCTTCGTTCCGAACTTCGCGATGCACAACACCCTGATGCCTACCGGCGTGCCGACCGGCGCGATGCGCGCTCCCGGCAGCAACGGCATCGCCTTCGTGATGCAATCGTTCATCGATGAACTCGCGCACGCTGCAGGCAAGGATCCCGTGCAATTCCGGCTGGCCCTGCTCAGCGCGACGCCGCTTGCGTTCACTCCGCCGGAAGGCGCCGCTCCCGGTGGGCCGCCGCCTCTATTACTCAATGCGCAGCGTATGCGCGGGGTGCTCGAACTCGTCGCCGAGAAATCCGGCTGGGGCTCGCGCAAGCTGCCAAAAGACACCGCCCTGGGCGTGGCTTTCCATTTCAGCCACCGCGGACACTTTGCGGAAGTCGCCGAAGTCCGCCTCGACCCGGGCAACAAAATCCGCGTCAACAAAGTGTGGGTCGCCGGTGACGTCGGCAGCCAAATCATCAATCCGAGCGGCGCGCTCAACGAAGTGCAAGGTTCGGTGATCGAAGGGCTCAGCCACCTGATGGGCTATGAGATCACCATCGATCGCGGCCGCGCGGTGCAAAGCAATTTCCACGAATACCCGCCGGTGCGTTTGACGCAAGCCCCGCCGGAAATCGAAGTCCACTTCCTCAAGACGGACAATTCGCCGACGGGACTTGGCGAGCCCGCATTGCCGCCCGTGTTGCCTGCGGTGTGCAACGCTCTCTTCACACTGACCGGCAAGCGCATCCGCACGCTGCCTCTTGCGAAGCAGGGCTACTCCTGGGCCTAAGCGCAGTTACCGAAGAAGCGCGTCTTGAAGTGGCGCCGCTTGTTCGCACTTCCAACTAGACTCATTAGAGATCCTCCGCGCCGCGATGCACTCGATGTCATCTTGTGGGATACTCCCGCTGCTCGCCCAGCCCCAGATGACGCCAGCACAAATCCAACCAACCGCGCAAGCACGGAAGATCCCGCGCCGCCGCTGGGGCATCGCCCTGCTCCTCGGCTTCGGCGTGCTGGTGAACTATTTCGACCGCGTAAACCTCTCCGTATCACGGGACGCACTGCAAAACGCGTTCGGGATTTCCGCCGTGATGTTCGGCTACCTGTCCAGCGCCTATAATTGGCCGTACGCGCTCCTTCAACTCCCTTCCGGGCTGTTGCTCGATCGTTTCGGTGTCCGGCGCGTCGGAATCGTCAGTACGGTTATTTGGAGCGTGGCCTCATTCGCTGCTGCCATTTCGAGCGGCATCGGCGGCTTGTTTGCCGCGCGATTTCTCTTGGGCATCGGCGAGGCCCCGACGTTCCCCGCCTATGCGAAAGCCACCGGTTACTGGTTTCCCAAGGACGAACGCAGCTTGGCAACCGCGATGTTCGACTCCGCGGCGAAATTCTCTTCAGCCATCGGAATACCGGTGCTGGGTCTCGTGTTGCTGCGTTTTGGATGGCGTTGGAATTTTGCCGCGACCGGCCTGATCAGCATTCTCTTTCTCGCGCTTTTCTACGCTTTCTATCGCAATCCAAGCGAAGACAAACTCCTCTCCGGCGCCGAGCGCGAGTACGTCGCTCGCGGTGGAGCACAACCGGAGGATCGCGCGCGCGCGGCCAAGGGCGCGCCTCTTGCTTATTTGCTTCGGCAGCAAAGAGTCTGGGGACTCGCTCTGGGCTTTGCGTCCTACAACTACAGCTTCTATCTGCTGCTTACCTGGCTGCCGAGCTACCTGTCTACCGTTCATCACGTCGATCTACTTCATTCGGCCCTCTACACGAGTGTTCCCTGGCTCATTGCGACCGTGATGGATTTGGCCGTTGGCGGATGGCTTGTTGATGCGCTCATTCAGCATGGCTGGAATCCGGTGCGCGTTCGTCAAGTTGTGCTGATCGGAGGGACGGCCTTGGGACTGGGCGTCCTGGGCGCGGCAAATGCAGACAGCGCGGCTAGCGCTCTATTCTGGATCAGTGTTGCGCTGGGAGGCTTGTCAGCGGCATCCCCGGTGGGATGGTCGATTCCCTCGCTAATCGCTCCGAAAGAAAGCGTCGGCACGGTTGGAGGAATCCTGAATTTTTGCAATCAGCTCGCCGGAATAGCAGCTCCGATTGCGACCGGTTACGTGGTGCAAGCCACGCACTCTTTTTTTTGGGCCTTTGCTGCGGCAGGCATTTTCCTGCTGATCGGAATTGCCGGCTACGTTTTTCTCTTGGGATCGATGGAGCCGGTGCCGGAGCCAGCATAAAGACGCATGCAACTATTCTCACCAGCCACAAAAAGGAAAGGGGAGCACGCGTGCGGCTCCCCCTCTCGGCGTTCGGACTAGGAGTGGACTAGAACAGCAGCCGCAACGCGAACTGCCCGAAGCGGCGCTCATCATGGTTAACTCCCGTAACGTTGTTAGTTCCCAGCCCGCCTTTAAGTGCGGTGACGGTGATCGGTAAAGGTGCATTGGTTACTTGTGCGGCAAAATTGGCGGCGTCCAGGTTCGTTTGCAGAATGTAGAAGTTGTGGTGGTTGAAGATATCGAACCCTTCGGCGCGGAATTCCAGCCGGAATCGCTCGGTGAGCGCAAAGGACTTTACAACCGCAGCGTCGAGATTCCAAGCGCCGGGACCGCGGAACATATTCCTGCCCGTCATGTTGGCGGGATACGGACCGAAGTCCGAGATGCCCAGCACTGGATTGAACGGCGTTTCGTTACCCGCTGGCAACGTCAGAACAGTGAATTGGTTAGGCCCGACGTTTTGTGGACTATGTGTCTCGGTGCTCGTTATCGGAGTGGACGGCACAAGGCGTGGAATGCCATTTCCAGTGCTCGCATTGAGCGAATGAGTGGTATCGAATACGGAGAATGGCGTCCCCGTGCGGGCAATAAAGATGCCCACGAGAGTCCAGCCGCCCAATGCCTGGCGCTTCCAGTCCCTTCCGCTCTTAAAATACGGAATTTCATAGATTGGAGCCACCACCAAGCGATGGCGGATGTCGAAATCCGAACTCCCCCAGTCAAGCCGCGAATTCCGAGGATCCAGGTATCCAAGGTTTCCGATGCCATTCGAGGCTCCCTGCGTGCTATCTGAGAAAGTCGAACTCAGATCGTCCGTCGAATGCGCCCAGGTGTAATTGGCGGTCACGCTAAGGCCGGTGTTGTGCAAATTTTGCGTTTGCAGGTGGATGTTCAGGGCGCTGTAGTGCGACGATCCATTGCTGCCGCGCGTGTTGATTCCCGCGAACTGGTTGTCGGGCCGGGTGAAGACGCCGCCGACGAACGGGTCGTTCAGATAAGCTTGTCCTCCGCCGCGGGGGTTCGAAGCTGCGATATCATACAGATGAATACCGTGGGCTCCGGAATATTCAAGAGCCACAACCGTATTGCGTGCGACTTCCCGTTCTAACGCTAGACTCACGAACTGTGTCTGCGCTGTGTTGATGTTCTGGTTCACATGGCGCAAGCTGGAAGGCCGCAGCGCCACCGTTCCGTTCGCGCCCGCAAACGGGCCCAGGTTGCTGTTGCTTACTACCGGTGGCGGGACGCCCGCAGTTGCCGGCGTGATTTGCACGCTGGCGTACGCCGGCGGATTTTGTATGACGTTGAAGGTCACGTTGCCAAAGTTCCGCTCGTAGGTGATGCCGTAGCCTCCGCGAACGCTGGACTTGCCGTCGCCGAAGATGTCGTAAGCGAAGCCAATGCGCGGCCCAATCGTGCCATAGTTTGGATTCCACAGTCCGCCCACTGGGCTCTGCGGCGCAATCTGCACCGAGCCATTGCGGATTCGCTGAAAGAAAGTGGATCCCGGACCAAAGTAAAAGTTGGAATCGAGGTTCTGATTGTTGTTGTGCTGCACACCGAAATATTCGTAACGGAAGCCGTAGTTGAACGTAAATCGGGGCGTTACACGCCAACTATCTTCCAGATAAGCTGCCCAATCGTTGTAACGGTAGCTGCGTGCGAAGCTGGGTTGCGTCGCCGGGAGCGTTAGAGTGCAGCTAGGGATAACTATCGGCCCGTTTGGCCCCTGGACGCACGGGAATTTACCCTGTGGATTGATCGCACTCGTGAACGCCGACAAATTTCCAGTGACCAGATTGTTGAATGCAGTCGGCGAGCTCGTTCCTAACTGCTGGACTGCTTGCGCGAAGGCCCCGAAAGCAGTATTAACTTGCTGATAATCGTACAGTGCGCCGAAACGTACGGTGTGCTTGTTCTTGGTCCATGAGAAGTCTTGCAAAAATTGGAACACATTCTGTGGGCCGCCAAAGGGCAGGCCGCCAGTTCCCGCAAATTGCGCGAATAGCCCTGGCAGCTGAACCGGGATACTTTGAATGTTCACCGGAGAGGCGTTCATCAGCAGTTCGGGTACATTCAGTGACGCGGGAGTTTGAGTGTCTCTGATGTTCAGGCGGCTGTAACTGATCTTGGAGGCGCTGTACAGGGCAGGCGTGAACGAGTGGTTCAGCGCATATAGCCCGCTGTTGTTGTACTGCGAATCGCCCACGTTGTATTGAGAATAAGGGCTTGAGAAGAGTGCGCCATTGAAATCCACGAGGTTCTCCAGCGCGTAACGAAAGAACATTTGCGTGCTGTTGTTGAGGTTGAAATCGGCCCGGCCCATGATCCGGTGGGTGTTCTGTGGCAATCCGCCCCCTGCGTCCGACGGCGAACTAAAGTTTACTTGCCCGAGCACCGGCGTGCCCGGGGGTAACATGTTAAACGCTGGGCCCGTCCCGACCTCAGCGATTATCTGCTCCTTCGTGCGTATCGCTGCAAAGTTAAAAGGCGTATTTCCAAAGGCCGCAAAATAGCTCTGCACGTTGGGCGCGGTCAACGCAAGGAACTGCGGTGTGGGAGTCCATGCTTGCAGAACGGCATTGCTGCGCACGCGCAGCCATTCCGTGCTCTGGAAGAAAAACAACTTGTCCTTGAGAATGGGGCCGCCAACGGCATATCCAAATTGATTGCGCGTGTAAACGCCTTTCGGCGCGCCTGTGACGGCGTTTTGAAATGTGTTTGCCGTGTAGGCCGATAGCCGGTTGAACTCCCACGCTTCACCATGAAGGCCGTTTGTCCCGGATTTTGTGGATACGTTAACAATCCCGGCCGACGCTCTTCCGTACTGGGCGTCAAAGTCGTTGGTTATCACCCGGAACTCCTGCACGGAGTCCAATGGAATCTGTTCTCCCAGGCTTGCCGTGAACAGGTCTAGGTTTTCCACGCCGTCGAGCAGCACTTCCGTGCCGGACGAGCGCTGGCCGTTTATCGAAAAGCCCACGCCGCGACTCGTGCTGTTCTGGTCGAAGCCGGTACTTGTGCGATCGCCGCTGCTGACGTTTCCCGCGATCGCTATGAAGTCGTAAGGGTTGCGCGTCAAGCTGGGCAGTTCCGACATCTGCTGCGTGTTGACGATCTGCGAGAGCTCCTGGGTCTGCGTGTTCACTTCCACGCCGCCCGCCGCCACCACTTCAATCGTCGTCGTCAGGTTCGAAACCGACAGTTGCGGCTCAACCGTCACTGCCGAGGCAACGGTGACTTCCACCCGGGTCGTGAATTTCGCGAAACCTGTGCTCGTCACCGTGAGTTCATAAATCCCAGGCAGCAGCCCAGGGATTGTGTATTGACCGTTGTCTCCGGACGTTACGGAGCGTTCCGCCGAAGTACCGACGTTGCGCACCGTCACCGTCGCTCCCGCGACAGCAGATCCCGATGAGTCCCGGACCGTGCCCGAAATCGTTCCTGTGTTCACTTGCCCCCATACCGGCGCGGTTGTCACGGCAAGAATTATCAGCAGCAATATCGTTTTGACTAGGAGTTTCATCGCTTGTTCCTTTCGTGCGTCTGTTGCGCATAGGCCGCAAATTCTCGATTCAATGGAGGGCATCGTCGCCGACGAAGTCCTCCGAGGCTGGCCGTAGCGCACCATGCATCGACGGACATGTTCGAAGGACCACGGCAATGCTGGGACTAATTCCGAGAAGGCTGGGGAAAAGGGCCGCGATTTGGAGCGCCCGGATGTTTCAGTGCTTACTGGGGCTGTTCCGAAAGAAGCCGCTTCGATTTCCGCCTGCGATCCGAAGTTTTTTGCAAAAGACAATTCCTCCACGTGCAATATCACGCCTTGCGACGGGTGCAAATCGCTAGCCATTTCGCGGCTAAAGTTAAGCTGTTGAATGTCGGAGATTTATGCCAAGCGGAGATGCGCGCGCTTGCGCGAAGATGCAGTTTTTTGAAAACTAATACGGTTTAGCATAAGCGTCAATTAGCTGACATGGTCGACACTTCATTTGACACTTCGCTCAACCTCAGGGTCGCTCAAGGAATTCGCGTAGGAGCATGTGGAAGTGATGCACGCCATTTTCGCGCCGCACGGAGTACCGTCCCCGATCATATGTTGCTGAACGCAGCCCCCGCTGCACGCTCTCGCACAGCCCGATGTCTTCCTGCTGTACCTCGTCGCTGAACTGCACGGCCTTTTTCACCCGCTCCTGCATTTGCGAGGAACCCGCGTCGTGGAAAAACCACTCGAAGATCGTCAGGGTCTTTTCTTGCGAGATCGGCAGGATTAAGTTTGTCGACACATTGTTGGGATATATGTTCACCATCAAATTCGGGAATACCCAGAAATAAAGCGCCTCTTGCAGCCCCGTTCCTGGCGCATAAAACCGCTCGCCTGAGTCTTCGCTCTTCATCGCGCGGATCGGCGCGAACTGCTGCGAGTAGTAGCGAAACGTCTCCGTGCGGTATTGCGCGTAATCGATCTCGCGCATCAAGCCAGGGTGCGCGATCGGAATGTGGTAGCCCTCCAGATAATTGTCGACATACACCTTCCAGTTGCAATCGATTGTATAGTCGCGGCGCTCCGCCAATTGCAATCCTTCGAACTTGAATCCTCGCGATTGCCGCGGTATCTCTCCGAGGAACGCCGCAAGCGGCTCCGCCTGCGCGTTGAAATTTACAAAAATAAATTGCTCCCAGGTTTCCAATCGCAACGGCACCATGCCCATGGTGCTGCGATCGAACAATTCCACGCCCTCCACATCCGGCGTGCCGATCAGCCGCCCGTCCAAGGTATAGGTCCAGCCGTGATATCCGCACCGCAGCACATTTTTGCAGCCGCTCCCCTGCGCAATCGGCCCTGCGCGATGGCGGCACACGTTGCTGAACGCGCGCAGCGTTCCTTCCTTGTCGCGTACCACCACGATCGGCTCGCCCGTCAGGTCCGCCGTGAAAAAAGTCTCGGGGTCGGCGATCGTCCGCCGCACGCCATTCACTTCCCCGCAGGCCTGCTGCAGCGTTCCGACAAGCTGCCACGTGCGTCGAAAAATCTTCTCTTTCTCAATCTCCAGAATCGACGGATCGGTATAGAAGCGCGACGCCAGCGTGTGTGCGCATTCGATCTGCTCGTTTACGTCCACGTGTAGGGATTTTTTCTGCGGAATTGGGTTAGCGGACATATCTCACGTTCCTGGAATTTAGGTTCCCGACCTGTCTCCGCTAAGAATCAACGCTGCCTTAGATTACCAACAATATGTAAGGCTGAATACGCACCGCGAATCGACGACGAAAACGTCTCAGCGAGCCGACTCCAACTCACGAACATTCTTCTCTGCCAGCGCGCTCTGGTAAGTCCTCCACGCCAGCCACCCAAGCACCGCAACCATTCCTATCCACCCAATCGCGCGCACCGTCCCGCCAATTTTCTGGTCGTGTGCAAGCCACCCCCAATGCCCGAACAAGATTGCCCAGTCGTGGTCGCCCGAACCCACCAGTGGCAACTCCTGCGCGCGCGCATCCGCCATATACGTCCCGATGTACGGAAAATTCTCGAAAAACCAAAACGAGCAAAACGCAAACCCCAAAATCTCGCGCCGCCAAAAGAAATAAGCGGCGCACAGCAGCGGAACAATCAGCTCCGCCAGCGTCCCGCCCATCATCATCATCGTGTAGCCAAATCCGCTGAACAGCGGATGCTCGCATTCATGAATCATCAAATTGGCGTAGTCGAGAAAAAGGAAACCGGTGTGGTCCGCCGCGGCGTACACCAGGAACAGTAGATAGAAGCAAAGCCAGCCGATTGCCGCATAGCGCGCAATCGGCTTCCACTCTCCGAAATACTCTTCCAGGAAGGCCACTCAGGGAAGCTTAACAAGCAGCGCAGTCATTCGCTCAGCAATTGCGCCTCGAAGTGCTGAAACAGCTCAGCGGTCTCGAACGAAATCGGCTTTCTGCATCGCTGCCAGCGCCTCATAGGCCGCGCCCATCAACGGCGCGGATTCATTAAGCACTACGGAAACGGGAATATTCGCCAGCATATTCTCGAAATGCCATTTATCCTTGAAAGCCCGGAAAAAAGTCCCGTCCTTGATCTTCTCGATGATTTTCACGGCGATTCCGCCAGCCACGTAGACTCCGCCCAGCGCCAGCACCTTCAGAGCCAGGTTCCCCGCCTCCGCGCCATATATAGAAGTCCACAAATCCAGCGTCTCCACGCAAACCGGGCACGATTTCGCCAGCCCTTTTTGCGTGATCTCCGGCGCAGGGTCGGCATCCGGATCCTCGAACGCTGCGTGCTTCACATTCGGCGCGAGAAACTCGTGCAACGTGCGAAACCCGCGCCCGGACAAAATCAGCTCCCAGCTCACCTGCGGATACCTCCGCCGCATGAAGCGCAACAATTCAATCTGCTGCTCCGTGTGCGGCGCAAAATCCGAATGCCCGCCCTCCGACGGCACAATTCGGTAGCGCCCGCCATCCCAAACCAATATCGATTGTCCCAATCCGGTGCCCGCCGCCAGAAGCGCGCGCGTGCCGCCCGGTTCCGGCTTCCCCGGATTCAGCACGCAAAATTCCTCCGCGGGCAAATGCTCGATGCTGTGCCCCGTGGCGCCCAGGTCGTTTAGCAGCACAATTTTGGCGACGTCCAATTCCGACGACAGGATCCGCGCATCCACCGTCCACGGCAGATTCGTCGCGCGCACGTGATTGTCGATTACTGGTCCCGCCACACCGAAACCCGCGGCCACCACGGGATCAGACGCAAGGTGAGGCGCCGCCAGCCGCGAAAATTCCTTCACAATCAAATCAAACTGCGCAAATTCCTTGCTCGCAAATCGCTTGCTGAATACGCGCGTCAGCGTGCCGTTCTTCTCAGAGAACAGTGCCAGATTGCATTTCGTTCCGCCGACGTCACCCGCAAGGATCACCGTTTCCCCCTATTCTAATTTCGATTGTTTGCCTTCAGCGCCACCGTCGCCGAATTACCGCCGCGATTTATGGCCCCAATCTATGGCCCCGTTTTATGGATTGAACCACCGTCTCCCGCCGCGTTCGAGCAAAAGCTCCGATTCCCGCGGCCCCCAGCTCCCCGCTGGATATATCGGCACGCTCGCCGTTTTCGCCGCGCTCCACACGTCCAAAATCGGATCGACCAGCGCCCACGCCGCCTCCACGCTGTCCCCGCGGTCAAACAGCGTCGCATCTCCCCTCACGCAATCCCCCAGCAGCGTTGCGTACGCGCTTCGCGTCCGCACATCGCCGAACGCCTCGCGATAGCTGAAGTTCATCGCCACGTGCCCGATCCCCATTTCCGTTCCGGGCCTCTTCGCTCCAAACGAAACAGAAATCCCTTCGTCCGGCTGTATGTTCAGCACCAAACGGTTGTCCTCGACTTCCCGTTCGCGAAACACAATATGCGGCGCGCGCTTGAACGTAATCACAATCTCCGTGCTGCGCTTCGCCATCCGCTTCCCCGTCCGCAAATAAAACGGCACGCCAGCCCATCGCCAGTTGTCGATCTGCAATTCCATCGCGACAAACGTTTCCGTACGCGAATGCGGGTTCACCCCCGGTTCCTGCCGGTATCCGGGCACAGCTTTGCCCTCAACCACACCCGGCCCATATTGTCCGCGCACCACCGACTGCGCCACCATTCCCAAATCGAAAGGACGAATCGACTGCAGTATCTTCAGTTTTTCGTTGCGCACCGCCGTCGCATCGAATCGCGCCGGAGGTTCCACAGCCACCAGCGAAGTGAGCTGCAAAACGTGGCTCTGGATCATGTCGCGCAGCGCCCCGGCCGTTTCGTAAAATCCGCCGCGCCGCTCCACACCCAGCGTCTCTGCCGCGGTGATCTGCACGTGATCCACGTAATTCCGGTTCCACAGCGGCTCGAATATTCCGTTGCTGAAGCGCAGCACCAAAAGGTTCTGCACCGTGTCTTTGCCTAGATAGTGATCGATACGGTAAACCTGCTGCTCATCGAACACGCATAGCACGGTTTTGTTTAGCTCTTTTGCCGACGTTAGGTCGCGCCCGAACGGCTTCTCAATAATGATGCGCACCCACGCGTCCGGTGATGACGGCTTCGCCAGTCCCGCGCGCCCCAACTGCTCCACGATGTGCGGGTAAACCTCTGGCGGCGTGGAAAGATAAAACAGCCGGTTCGCGCCCAGCTTTTTCTCAGCACTCAAGTCATCCAGCCGCTTCGCCAGCTTCTTGAAATCTTCCGCGTTCCCGTATTCGCCCGCCTGGTAATAAAGATTCGCCGCGAACTCGTTCCATTTCTTCGGGTCGATCGGTCCCATTTCGGAGATGCTCTTGGCCGCGTCCCCCGTAGTGCTGCGAAAGCTCTCGTCGCTCATCGGCGTTCGCGCGAATCCCACAATCGCGTAGCGCGGCCCCAGCGAATTGTTGACCGCCAGGTCATACATGGCTGGAATCACCTTACGCTTCGCCAGGTCACCCGAGGCACCGAACAACACCACGGTGACCGGCTCGCTCACGCCAGAGTTCCCGCTAACCGCTGGGCTCGCGTCCGCCTCGATATCTTCCAATGTTGCCGTCTTATTCATCTCATCACCGGTGACACGACACTATACCTCAACACCGCATTTTTTCAGTTCCGCGCGCAGTTGTTCCGCGTTCTGGTAGTGAATCGTTTTCATCCCCAGCTTCCGCGGATTTTCCAGGTTCAGCGGCCGGTCATCGATGAACACGCTTTCCCCCGCCGGCCGTTGCGTCACTTCCAGCGCGATACGAAATATCATCTCGTCCGGCTTCCGCGCGTGCAAATAACACGAGCTGAAGAACACCTGGAAATCCCGCCGCAGGTCAAACGCCTTGATCCGGTATTCGTTCAGCTCCAGCGGCTCGTTGTTGATCGAGCCGATAAAATATTTTCCGGACCGCGCGACCTTATCCAGCAACGCTCGCGATTCCGGATACTCCTTCGATTGCGCGAACATGAATGCGACGAACTCCTCGCGCGTGAACGCCCGCGGCCGGTAAAACAGTGTCCGATTCAGGTATTCGTCCAGCGAAATATGTCCCGTATCAAACGCCGGAAACGAAAGGTCGTGCCGGTCCTGAAACTCTTCCCAGTCCAGGTGAAAAAGTTCCGCAGCCCGCCGGCGCGCATCCGCGCCCCATCCATTCGTGAGAATCACTCCACCAATGTCCCAAAACAACGTGGTGATTTCAGGCAAAGCGCCGCCACCTCCACTTCCGGTCAATCATCAGATGCTTCTTGCGACTGTAAGTTAGCCGCGCGTTTGGCTCGTGCAGCAGCAAACCCTGCGTAGGTGCCCTCAACCACCCGAATGCGCCGCGATTCTACTGTCCCGCCAACTCGATTCCTATCGCTCGCTGCACACGCGCACTAGGAATTTCCCATCGCTTGCTGTATCGTCAAAAACGTACAGCTCACGAGGACACAATAATGGCGAACGAATCCTGCGACCCCACACCGCCCGCAACCGAGCCGGTCAAGCCCGGCACGCGCATGGTGCACTGCGTCAAATTCGGCCGCGACCTGCCCGGCCTCGATCGCCCGCCGTGGAAAGGCGAGCTCGGCAAGCGCGTCTATGAAAGCGTTTCGAAAGATGCCTGGAAGCTTTGGATCGAACATTCCAAAATGGTGATGAACGAATACCGCCTCAATCCCCTCGATCCCAACTCACAAAAAATCATGGAA